>ERZ824598.210-NODE-210-length-101655-cov-5.864144_pt1 | contig 101655 bp, 109 predicted proteins | sample MGYA00519934_ERZ824598 | MGnify/ENA primary metagenome ERZ824598 (study PRJEB31778, sample SAMEA3449177) | human gut metagenome | biome: human gut; feature: human-associated habitat; material: faeces | place: United Kingdom | collected 2010/2012 ... | reverse complement strand
CGGGGGGGGGGGCAGACTTTTAAGCTCTGCTCAAGCGTTTTTAGAGGGTTGTAAAAAGTATAAAACCTGTTATAATAGTGATATGTATCATCACAATTATAATGGAGTTTGTATGAAAGGAATGAGAGCTTTTACTCTTGCTGAAGTGCTGATTACACTTGGCATTATTGGTGTTGTTGCTGCTATGACTATGCCTGTTTTAATCCAAAATAATATTAACAGAACTGTTGAAACAAGACTTGCTAAATTTTATTCTGTATTTAATCAGGCATTAAAGATGGCAGAAGTTGAGTATGGTGACAAAGAAGGATGGTATCAGGATAAGAACGGTGTTATCACAGATGAAGACGGAAATCCTATTGAAGGTTCTTCTATAATTTTAGAATGGTACAATATTTATTTGGCAAAACATATTAAAACCATTAAGATTACAGTTGACAGCGAAGGCAGACCAACGTTTTATCTTGCTGACGGAAGTGCGTTTGCAGCTGCTCATTCAAACGGGATGAGGGATTGGATTTTTTATTCAAGCGATCCTGAAAAATGTATAGCAAGACACGGCTCATTGGCTAATGCTCAAGGAAAGTGCGCATTCAGATTTATTTATATGCCCCTTCTACCAGCCAATAATGTAGAAGAATGGAAGTATCATAGAGGCAGAGGTCTTGAAGCTTATAAATACGGTTGGGACGGTACAAGCGAAGATTTATATAATAATGCTTATGCAGGCTGCAACGATTCTTCTACCTGCAGGAACTGTATGTGTACTTCTGTTATTCAGGAAAACGGCTGGAAAATCCCTAAAAATTATCCTTACCGTGTAAGCAGATAATATTGACTTTAAAAAAAACATCATTAAGAAACATGACACCTACTGCAAACGGATGATTTATTCATTATCTATTGAATTAAACATGTAAATATCCGATTGTATTAGAAAAAAGAGGTAGTCATGATAATTAACGGTGGAATCAGGTATTGCGAAAAAGGCTTAACAGCATCTCTAAGGGCGATGCATGTTCAAAGTGAACTTATCGGAATGCATAATGAAAACGTTACGGGATTTGATAAAATCGGATACCAGAGAGAAGAACCTGTTGTATCTTCATTTACCGAATGGATTGGGGTCCACGGGCTTTCTAAAACCGTTGACGATAAAGTCGGTCGTATTGCAATGTCAGATAACCCGTTAGATATTGCTCTTGCAAATAAAGGTTATTTTCAAACTCAGACCGCTGACGGTATAAGACTTACACGTGACGGAAGATTTAAATTGGATAAGGAAGGAAACCTGTTGACAATGGAAGATGAACAGGTGCTTTCTAATACAGGTACGCCAATTCAGCTTCCTGTCGTTCCTGAAAAATTAACCGACATCAAAATAAATTCTAAAGGGCTTGTAAGCGTGTTTAATAAAAATACTAACAAACTTGAAAACGTAGCTTTCTTAGGTGTTGTATCAGCTGATGGGGCAATTGTTATGGATCCGCAGGTTAAGCAAGGATATAACGAATATTCAAACGTATCGCTTCAAAATGAATTTATAGGAATGATGCCTATTATTAGAAACTTTGAAGCCAACAGACAGATTTTTATGATTCAGAACCAAAATCTTCAAAAAGTAATTTCACAACTTGGTTCAACATCATAATAAGGTAAGAATTAGAGGTAGATAATTATGTACAGTATGCAGGGAATAGTCAGAAAAAGTATTTGCAACGCAACAAATCAGTTTGAAAAGCTGGGTTACGTCGGCAATAATCTTGCAAACATGAATACCAGAGGATATAAATCCGTTAACTTTGAACAAATGCTTAAAGAAGACGGATATATTACAGGTGCAGTAAGATCTGATTATAAACAGGGGTCTATTCAGATTACAAGTAATCCGTACGATGTTGCAATCAGCGGTGTAGGCTTTATCCCTGTTGTTTCACCTGAAGGCGAAGTTGCTTATACACGTGACGGCTCTTTTAAACAAGGCAAAGACGGTTATTTGGTAACTAATGACGATTGGATTGTAGGCGAAGGTATTAAAATTCCTACAAACTGCTACAAGTTTGAAATTAAGCCTAACGGTGAAGTTTTTTCATACGACGCTGCTGACACAGAACCTAAAAAACTGGGAACAATCCCGCTTGTACGGTTTGCTTCTCAGGAAAACCTTGAGCAGGCAGGCATGAATAAGCTTGTACCGACAGAAGATTCCGGAGAACCTGAACTTGTAAAAGACCATGAATGTTTCTGCCAGAATAATTTAGAAAACTCAAACACTAATATATACAGCTCAGTATCAGATATGTTAAGACTTAATGCATCAATGCTTGCGAGTATGCGTATGATGAAAGTTGTAGATGATATGTACAACAAAGCAATTAACATAAGAGAGTAGGGGAGCGTAGCCGCTCCACCCGCCAAGGGAACCTCAAAAACTAAGAAAGGATAAAAAATGTTCACATCGCTGGATAATATGGGCAAAGTTACATTAATGATGGATTTGATAACGCAGAAGCAAAGAGCTTTAGGCTCTAACCTTGCCAATATTGATACTCCGGGATATGTCCGCCGTGATGTAAACTTCGGGGATTATCTTAATTCAATGAACAGTCCTTTGGAAACGAAACTTTCAGAGGTGCTCGGCCCGTCAGGTGTTATTGATGAAAGAAGAAATGAAGAAATTGATCCTGCAAATGAGTTGATGGAAATTCAACAAAACTCACTTCTTTATACGATGGCAACAAGAAGAATGTCTAATATAATTACGGAAATGAAAACAGTTATCAATGTCGGTAAATAAAATAGGAGTAGTCTAACATGAGTATAATGGAATCAATGAATATCGGCTCAAATGCGTTAAAGGCGCATGGCTTAAGGCTGGATATTCACGCAAAAAACATTGCTAACGTTGATACACCTAATTATGTAAGACGTATTCCTGTTTTAAATGCAACTGAAGATATTTCATTTCATGGGTTAATGAATACTATGAAACAAGATGTTTTCGGTGTCGGAACTTTACCTTATCTTCAAGGCGGTGTTGTATTCAACGGATGTGTTGAAGATCCTACTATGGGTGACAGAATTTACAGACCGGGACATCCTGATGCTGATGAAAACGGTTATATAAGAGCTTCAAACGTTAACGCAATGGTTGATATGGCAGATGCTATACTTGCTCAAAGAGCTTATGAAGCTAACCTTGCTCTGATTAATATTACAAAATCTATGGCTCAAAAAGCTACTGAAATAGGCAGATAATTTTTCTGAATGTTTTTGATTTTATGTTATTATAGCTTTGGAGGTTTGTTGTGCCAAAGATTTCTATTATAATACCTGTTTACAATGTCCAAGATTATCTTGCGATGTGTCTTGACAGTGTCTGCTATCAGTCAATGAAAGATATTGAGATAATATGTGTTAATGACGGTTCAACTGACAATTCTTTAGCTGTTTTGCACGCTTATAAAAGACGTGATAAACGTATTATAATTATAGATAAGGAAAACGAGGGTTCAGGTGTTGCAAGAAATACAGGTTTAAAAATTGCACGCGGCGAATATGTTTATTTTGTTGACGGGGATGACTGGCTTGAACAGGATGTTCTATTGAAAGCTTCTAAAAAAGCAGACGAAACTAATGCGGATATCGTAATTTTTGGCGGAAGTTCTTGTTATGTCAAAGATAATGGTAAAATTAACAAAAATTCAGGCGGTTACAGTGCGGATAAACTTCCTAAAAAATATTTAAATAAAGTATTTTCAGCCGAAGACATTAAGAAAGATATATTTAAATTCCCTTCTACCGCGTGGACAAAGCTTTACAAACATCAATATTTGGTTGATAACAATATTTTATTTCAGGAAATAAAAGTCGGACAGGACCAGCTTCCGTTCTTCCATTCAATGATTACTGCCGAAAGGATAGCACTTTTGCCTGAAAACTTATATTGCTACCGTAAAAACAGGAAAGGTGCCGTAACTGCTGTTAAAAAGAAGAAGAATTTCTCTCCGATATATGTATTTTATGCTGTTGAAGATTTACTTAAAAAACTTGATAAAATCGATGATTACCAAAAAGTTTTTGTAAACAGGTATTTTTCAAAGGCAACTTCCTGGCTTGGAAAATTTCAGGATGATATAAAAGAGGAATATTTTGAAGAATATATGAAGCTTCTTGAGCATGTTAAACAAGATTATCCTTTTGGTTGGTGGGTAAAATTTAATCCTAAAATATCAGACGGATATTGGAAGCTGAAATTTAAGCAGTTTGCTGCTAAAAAATTATAGGATAGATTTATGGATAAAAAATATGGTCAATTTGTCATTGTTTTGCTGTTAATATTTTTCGGTCTTGCTGTGTTTTTGGTTTTAATTGTGCCTATGGTGGTGAATAATGAAGCTTTAGCATCCACTATAAATAATTTAAAAAATAATTATAAAACAGAGATTACTTGTAAGAAAGATGTGTCTTGCACATTAACAAATTATTCTTATAATGATAAACAAACTAACAGTTACACTTTTAAACTGCCGCAAAAGATAACATTTAATTCGGAGTTTGTTCCGTATGTTGAACATACTTATGGTTATGGTTATTTTCGTCAATGGCATAAAAGCGTAAAAATAAATAAGTATTTTGTAATAATAAATGATTATAAATACCCTGTTGGAGAGGACTTCCAACGAGGATTAAAGAAATATTTGGAGGTCAATTACTTTGACGATATTCCTCAAGATGTTTTAAACAGTGATTTTAACCTTATGGTTTCTTCAAGTTATTCAACTGTTGGTCAAAATCTTTCTGAAATACTTCTGAATATTTTATTTGTTTTCGGTTTGTTATATATAATTTTGTGCTTTAACGAAAATTTTGAAAAAAAATACGAAAAATATTTTATACTAATATTTATAATAATGACTTCAGTTATCGGAATTTTATTAATAACCGGTTTATCAAGTATCGTAAAATAATTTTGAAAAATTTTTATTTTTTTAGTATGATAAATTTGTTAAGTGAAAATTTAATAAAGATTTAAATGTCGAAGTGGCACTGTGCCGATAAAAACGATTGATAATCGTTTTTAGAGAGGGTGCGACGACGGAGCACATCCGCCATAACAATATGGTGAATGTGATGAAAATTTAATAAAGATTTAAATGTCGATGTGGCGGAATGGTAGACGTGCACGTTTGAGGGGCGTGTGGAGTAATCCGTGGGGGTTCAAGTCCCCCCATCGACATTTTTTAACGGGCATATATATGGATAAAAAAGAATTAATAAAACGCTGTCTGATATTTGAAGATGCTTTAGAAACTTATCCGTTTAAGGATAAAACTTATGATGAATACGCAGTGCTCAGACATAAAAGCAATGGCAAATGGTTCGGGCTGGTGTTTTATCTTAATGACATATTATGTATAAATTTGAAATGTAACCCTTTAGACTCCGCAGTTCTAAGAGATGAATATTCTTTTATTACTCCCGGCTGGCACATGAATAAAGCGCACTGGATAAAAGTTGATGTGAATAAATGCCCTAAGGATTTACTTGATGCACTAATTGAAGCAAGTTTTAATTTAACTCTGACTAAAAGAAAGACAAAATAATTTGAATTTACATTTTTACATGTAATAATTATGGTATGCTAGACAAAATTATTATAAAGGGAGCAAAAGAACATAACTTAAAAGATGTATCTCTTGATTTACCAAAAAATGAGTTAATAGTTTTTACGGGAGTATCAGGTTCGGGAAAATCTTCTCTGGCTTTTGATACTATTTTTGCAGAAGGGCAGAGAAGATATATTGAAAGTCTTTCCACCTATGCAAGACAATTTTTGGGGCAGATGGATAAGCCTAATGTTGAATATATTGACGGGCTTTCTCCTGCTATTTCTATTGACCAGAAATCAACCAGCAATAACCCTCGTTCTACTGTCGGTACTGTTACGGAAATTTATGACTATTTAAGACTTTTGTTTGCCCGTGTCGGAACGCCTTATTGCCCCGAATGCGGAGAGGAAATTAAACCTCAGACAATTGACGAAATCGTTAACAGTATAATGAAGCTTGGTGAAGGTACTAAAATTCAGATTTTGGCTCAAGTAGTTAGAGGCAAAAAAGGTGAATTTCAATCAACGTTTGAAGAACTCCGTCAGGAAGGCTTTGTAAGAGTAAAAGTTGACGGTGAGATTTATAATCTTGATGAGGATGAAATTGAGCTTGCAAAAACAAAGAAGCATGATATTTCCGTTGTAATTGACAGAATTGTAGTAAAAGAAACTGCTCGTTCACGTATTGCGGACAGCACGCAGATTGCGTTAAAAAAAGCCGATGGTGTTGCGGTTGTTGATGTTGTTGGCAACTCTCAACCAATACCAGTTGCCTTATCCAATGTTTGTGCAGATGGTGAAAAAAAGGAAATAATATTCAGTGAAAAGCTTGCTTGTCCTAAATGTAATTTAAGTTTTGAAGAACTTGCGCCTAGAATTTTTTCATTCAATGCTCCTTATGGTGCATGTGAAAGATGTTCAGGTTTGGGGGCTGATTTTGTTATTGATGCGGACTTAGTTGTACCTGACAGAAAAAAATCTTTGAAAGACGGTGCTATATATCCTTGGTCTAAAACTTCGACTTCATATTATGATGATGTATTAAAATCTGTTTGTTCGCATTACGGAATAGATATGGATAAGCCTTTTGAAGAATTATCCGAAAAAGAACAAAAAATAATTTTATATGGCGGTGATGATATTCTTCCATTCAGGGTTATGCGTTTCGGAACCCACAGATACGAAACAAAATACCACAGATTTGAAGGTGTAATTCCGTTTTTGGAAAAAAGATATAATGAATCAAACGGCGAATACTGGCGTGAAGAAATTGAAAAATATATGATTACTACTCCTTGTCCGGCATGCGGTGGTGCAAGGCTGAAACCGTTTCCGCTTGCTGTCAGAATAAAAGGGAAAAATATTTACGAATTTACTTTAATGTCAATTGATGAAGCATTAAACTTTGTTGATGATTTATATTTGGAATTGGATGAATTTCATTTGCATATTGCAAAACAAATTCTTGATGAAATCAGAGCGCGTTTAAAATTTTTAAAAGACGTAGGATTAAATTATTTAAATCTTGCGCGTATGGCAGGAACTTTATCGGGCGGCGAAGCTCAGCGTATAAGACTTGCCACCCAAATAGGAAGCGGCTTATCGGGTGTGCTTTATGTGTTGGATGAACCTTCAATCGGACTTCATCAACGTGATAATGACAGGTTGATAAAGACTTTGATTAAGCTTCGCAATCTTGGAAATACGCTTATTGTTGTTGAACATGATGAAGATACAATAAGAAATGCGGATTACATAGTTGATATCGGTCCTAAAGCAGGTATTAACGGCGGAAAAATAATTGCATCAGGTACAGTAGATGATATTGTAAAGGCAAAAAGCTCTATTACCGGTAAGTATTTAAGCGGAGAAAAATATATTCCTATTCCTGAAAAAATAAGAGAGGGAAACGGTAATTTTCTGCGTGTAAAAAATGCTCATTTAAATAACTTAAAAAATATTGATGTTGATATTCCGCTTGGCAAAATTGTATGTCTTACAGGTGTGTCAGGTTCAGGTAAATCAAGTTTAATGCAGGATTTGATTTATGAATATGCAATCCATAAATTAAGAGGGAATAAACCAAAACCGCAAGGTGTTGATGAAATTACGGGATTTGAAAATATTGATAAAATTATTGACATTGACCAGTCCCCAATTGGCAGAACTCCACGTTCAAACCCTGCAACATATACTGATTTATTTACTCACATAAGGGAATTATATTCAAAAACGAATGAAGCTAAATTGAGAGGATATAAACCGGGCAGATTCAGCTTTAATGTTAAGGGCGGAAGATGTGAAGCATGCAAAGGTGACGGTTTATTAAAAATTGAGATGAATTTCTTATCTGATGTTTACGTAAAATGCGACGTATGCAAAGGAAAACGCTATAACCGTGAAACGCTTGAAGTTAAATACAAAGGTAAAACTATATCGGATGTACTTGATATGAGCGTAAAAGAAGCGCTTGAATTCTTTGACAGCATACCTTCAATTAAAAATAAGCTTCAAACATTAAATGATGTCGGATTGGATTATATTAAGCTCGGGCAAAGTGCAACAACGCTTTCAGGCGGTGAAGCGCAGCGTATTAAACTTGCATCTGAACTTAATAAGCGTGCAACCGGTAAAACTCTTTACCTGCTTGATGAACCGTCTGTTGGTCTTCACTGGTATGATTTGGATAAACTTATCAAAATATTGCAGCAGCTCGCCGATCAGGGAAATACAATTCTTGTCATCGAGCACAATCTTGATTTTATAAAAATTGCAGACCATATAATAGATTTAGGACCTGAAGGCGGTATTGGAGGCGGAACTATTGTTGCGCAGGGAACACCTAAAGAAATTGCCAAAAATAAAAAATCTTATACAGGTCAATATTTAAAACCTTTATTCTATTGATGCAAAAACTTCATTATGTTATAATCTTATAAAATTAGGAGAATGCTGATGAAAAAGTTTTTTGTATTTTTAGCTTTGCTAATGTTTAGTTCGCCTGTAATGGCTAAAACAATTCAGGTAGAGGCATTAAATGATTTTTCTACTGAAAATCCGCCAAAAACTTTGGATGTAAAAGTCCTTTCGGAAATTGTTCTTGATGAAAAAACAACTCTTTCTGAAGGTGATGTTGTTCACGGTCAGATTACTGATATTTCTGATCCTAAAAGGCTTAAGCGAGATGCCTCATTTACTTTTGTACCGTTATATTATATTAATAATGCTAAAGCCGTTGTTCATATTAACGGATACTTCCCTGCAAAATATGCTACAAAGCTTGATAAAGGCGGGCTTGCAAAATCTGCCGCTCTAGGTGTAGGCAGCTATTTTGTAAAAGGTCTTTCTATCGGCTATTCAGCTGTTGAGGGAGCTGTAAAAAATGAGGATGACGGACGTATAAAATCAGGAGCAAAAGCTGCTTATGAAAGTTCTCCATTTTCTTATGTAGAAAAGGGCAGTGAAATAGTTATTTCAAAAGGTCAAAATTTTCTTTTGAATTTTAAACTAAAAGATGAAGCAGACGAACCTAATTATGAATACACAACTCCGGCTGAAACCAATATATAACCCTTATATAATTGACGATTAGCGAAAATTATGTTAAAATCTATCATACGAAGGAGAATAATATGAAGAAGTTACTTTCAATTTTATCTGTGTTGTTTGCGTTTACTGTATCACCTGTGTTGGCAAAAACGGCGCCTGTTGAAATCTTGCAGGATTTTTCCGTAAATAACCCGTCTGATACATTGCTTATCAAAGTACTATCTAATGTCAAACTAAATAAAGACGTTATGTTGTTTGAAGGTTTCTATGTCCTTGGGCAGATTAACAAAGTTGCTAATTCTTCTTTCGTATTTATTCCTGTGAAGTATCAAAACTTTCATAATGAAGTCTATGATATCAGTGGAAACTACCCTGCAAAAATCGAAAAAGTTTTAGAAGGTAACGCTCAAAACGGTGTAGTGCCCAAAAACAGCAAAATGTTATTTGATTTCGTGATTGCAGATGAATATGCAGCAGAAAAAGAAGCAGTAAACAGCCAGCCTGCTCAAACTCCTGAAGGCGGTGTTGCACCTGTTGTTAACAGAACAAAATATGTTATCTATGATGATACTATTCCGCAAACAATGAAAGATTTTCCGGGTATAAAACTAAACTCTTTTGATAACGGAAGCAACTTTAATATTCCTAAAAAATTAATAATTGAAGCTGATAAAAAAGATAGTAATATTAATTCTTTAAAATACAATAATTAAGAATTATAAAACATAATGAAATAGTGAATATAATGAGTTATATTCACTATTTTTTTTATTTAAATATTTAACTATACTTCTACTGCAACTTTTAATTTACCGTTGCCTTCAAGGATTATTTCTGTATCTCTGCCGTTTTCAGAGATTACAAGACGGGTTTTTCTTGTATTATTTTCAATGAAATTTGAAATTTCCTTAACTTTCAAATCGTTCATGTGTATATCCTTTCAAAGTTTGTACTATATATGATAACAGATTTTTGAGGATTTTCAACCCTCTTGAGAATTAAAAACCAAAAAATATTTTTTTTGCTGTTATTAAGACAAAAAAATACCAATTTATTGATATAAATTGGTATTTTTATATTATCAGGTTTAAAAAAGATTAACCTTTGATTTGACTCATTACTTCGTCAGCAAAGTTTTCTTGACGTTTTTCAAGACCTTCACCAAGCATAAATCTTGTGAAAGCTTTAACAGTAAGTTTACCTTCAATTAATTGACCTACTGTTATGTCAGGGTTTTTGATGAAAGGTTGTTCTAAAAGAACTTTTCCTGCCATAAGTTTATTTACTCTGCCTTCAACAATTTTAGCTCTGATTTGTTCAGGTTTTTTCAATAAATCTTCTTTACCCATTTCAACTTCAGTTTCGTGATCAATTACAGATTGAGGAATTTCATCTCTTGTAATGAATTCAGGAGCGCTTGATGCTATATGCAAGCAAATGTCGTTCATTAATTCATCATCTTTTTTATCTGTTTGAATTAATACACCGATTTTACCGTTGTGAATGTAAGAAGCAGTAGTTCCTTCATAACGTACAAATCTTCTGAAAGTGATTTTTTCGCCGATAGAAGCGATTTTTTCTTTAATGATTTCAGAAATAACTTTACCGCATTCAGGGCAAGTTGATGATAATAATGCATCAACGTCAGCCGGATTTGATTTAGCAACAAAGTCAGCTAAGTTTGATGTTAATTCTTTGAATTCTTCGTTTTTAGCTACGAAGTCTGTTTCACAGTTAACTTCAACCATAGCGCCGCAATCGTCTTGAACTGATGCTGCGATAAGACCTTCAGCAGCAATTCTGCCCATTTTTTTATCAGCAGAAGCCATACCTTTTTGGCGAAGGACTTCCATAGCTTTTTCCATATCTCCGTCAGTTTCAACAAGAGCTTTTTTAGCGTCCATCATACCAGCGCCTGTTTTATCACGAAGTTCTTTAACCATTTGAGCTGTAATGTTCATTATAATTCTCTCCTTTTTGATAGTGAAGAGTGAAGAGGGAGGAGTGAGATAATATCTCAGCCTCCTTCACTCAAACTTAATTAATTATGCTTTAACTTCTTCTGCGCTAACACCTGCATCTTCAGGTTTAATTTCTTCGATTTTTTTAGCGTTAGCATTAGTTTCTCTAAGTTGTTTTCCTTCTAAAACAGCATCAGCCAATTTAGATGAAATTAATTTGATAGAACGGATAGCATCGTCATTACCAGGGATAATGAAGTCAATTCCGTCAGGATCTGCATTTGTATCAGCTAAGCAAATAACAGGGATGTTTAATTTGTTAGCTTCTTTAATAGCGATATCTTCTTTCTTTTGGTCAACTATGAAGATTAAATCAGGTAAACCTCTCATATCTTTAATACCGCCTAAAGTTTTGCTTAATTTGCTTAATTCTCTGTTTAATTTAGCAATTTCTTTTTTAGGTAATTTGTCAACGTGACCTGAGTTAATGAAATCTTCCATTTCTCTAAGTTTGTTAACACGTCCTCTGATAGTTTCAAAGTTAGTAAGCATACCGCCTAACCATCTTCTGTTAATGTAGTAAGCACCTGCTCTTGTTGCTTCTTCTGCAACAACTTCAGCTGCTTGTTTTTTTGTACCTACAAACAAGATATTTTTATTTTTAGCTGCATATTCTCTTACTGTTGCATAAGCTGCGTCTAGTAAGTCAGTTGTTTTACGCAAATCTAATACATAAATACCATTTCTTGCTCCGTAAATATACGGTTTCATTTTAGGGTTCCATCTTTGAGTTTGGTGTCCGAAGTGTACACCTGCTTCTAAAAGTTCAATCATAGATGCTGCTGGCATCGGTTTTCTCCTTTTTTTTACTTGTTGTACTACGGGAAACGCTGTCTCATCTGCGGGTTTGGTTAAATTTAAGGGGTGTTCCTTTTTTTTGCCGCCAGACTAGGGCAAAGCCTATCAGACCAGTGTAACCACTTATATAATAATACAAACATGCCTTTATGCAAATGTAATATATAGTTTTATTACATTTTGTGTTATGTCAATAACTTATTGTTCGACTTTCGCTGCGCTCATACCTCTGCTCATGGCACAAAAAAAACGGACTTTCTAAAAAATAGATTGTCCGGTATTTCATTTTCTGAAACAAAAAGGATTTACATTAATTTACTGTATATAAATATAACTTTCTTAACAGAGTACGCTTCTAATATTCAATCCCTTGTCTTGCCATAACGCCCATATCAAAGTAGTGTTTGATAGGTTTCATTTCTGTTACAAGATGAGCCATAGCTTTTAGCTCAGGGTGCGCATAACGTCCTGTTAATACAATTTCAAGATTTTCAGGTTTGTGTAATAAAACATCTTTTACATCACTTACTTTAATCATATTCATTGATGTACAAATATTAATTTCATCAAGAATAATCAATTGATATTCACCTGAATTGATAGCTTTTTTAGCGAATTCCCAGCCTTTTTTAGCTTCTTTGTAATCTTCCATGCAAACGTTATGAGAATAACAAACTCTGTCCATACCATATTGAACAACATCAAGGTTAGGAAGGAATTTTGAAGAAGAAACTATTTCACCGTAAGAAGTGGCACTGTCGCCTTTTGTAAATTGGATGATTAGAACTTTCCAGCCGTGTCCCAATGCTCTGAGAGCCAATCCCAATGACGCTGTGGTTTTACCTTTGCCATCTCCTGTATAAATTTGAATATAACCATGTTCTAACACGACTCACTACCTCCAATAAACTGTAATAGGTTCCTCTATCCTTATTTTAACGAACTTTTCCCACTGTTTAATCGTTCATAAGATGGATAATTTTCTAGAGCCAAAGATGGATAAATGTATCTATCCCCGCTCCCAAGATTTTGTATATCCATCATAAAATAAAACTAAAAAAAAAGAACGTTTTTGAAACACTTCATGCCAATCTTTTTACAATTGATTTTTCTAAAAATCCATAGATTGAGATTAGATAAAGATTTGATGACAAAAAAGTTTTTTTGAAAAAATTTACATTAATTTTGTAAACTAAATGCAACAAAGGCTTGCAAAGTTTTAAAGAAGTCTTGGCATGCTTGTTTACAGGTTTTTATTATTATGAATATTGTTAATATTTACATTTGATTTTTTTATTAAATAAATGGGCATAATAAAATTAACGAGGTCGACGTAAATACCTGATATTATTCATGTTCAGCATGTTAACTTTTGTAACGAAAGAGGATATTTGTGAAATCAGCTGATTTGGAAAGTTTTTATATTATTAGAGATATAAAAGAGAGATGAGCACATGAGTGTAAACAAACCCGGATTACCAAAACTGAATGTGAAATCTGAAATGCAGACTTCGTTTAAGTCTGCACTCTCAAGTAAGCTTGCTACAACTCAAAGAAGTTCGGTGAGCTACGGTATCTTTGCGCAGCGTTCAAACAGCGGTGTAATTCATAATCCTAAAGCTTATTTAAGTCCATCAACAAGTGCAACAAGACATGCTTTACTTGATAACAGAGTAAAAGTGTTTAATAATAATGTTCCCGTATCACCTACAAGAGTCGCATCTTCAGATAATACAAATAAATATGCGGCAGCATTAGTGGCTATGCAGGCATTATCTCAAACTATTTCGCCTTTGATTAATTCTAAAGCCGATGCAAAAGGTGATGCTAAAACTAATGCTAAGTCATCTGCTGAAGGTGCTATTGGAGATTTAGCAAATGCTAAAAATTCAGCCGAAATCAAAGAAGGTTTAGAAAAACTCGGTACTGAATTATCAGGATGCGAAACTGATATTACTAAAGCAGGTGAAACTATTGAATCAGAAACTAAGCTTAAGTCTGAAGCTGAAACAGCACTTCAAAAAGCTGAAACAGGAATAGAAGCTGAAAAACAAAATATACAAAAACAAACAGGTACTATAACAAAACTTCAAAGCAGTATTCAAACCGATAAAATGACTCTGAGCGGATTGAAAGCCCAGTTAAGTACTTCCGGTGAAATGGGCAAAATGGCTTTAGAACAACAAATAAGCCAGTTAGAAGCTAAAATTAATCAGCAAGAAAACCAACTTAAAGAAGCGGAACAATCTAAAAAAGCTTCTGAAGATAAGATTAAAAACGAACTTGAACCGGAAAAAGAAAAACAGTCTAAAGCAATTGATTCTTGTAAACAAAATATAGAAACTGCAGAAGCTAAGAAAAAAGAAGCTGCAACTAAGAAAGAAAAATTAGAAGCATCAAAAGGTAAATATGAAAAGAAATTGACCGATGCGCAAAATAAAGAAACAAAACAGTTGGCTTCATTACATACAGAACTTGCTAACTATGCAAAACAATTCCAAAGCGAATCTGATGCAGGCAAGAAAAATAAAATATCAGAAAAATATGTAGCAAAAGCAAAAGAATATAATGAGCTTTGTAAAAATACATCCGTAAGCGGATATACAGAAGTAGCGCTCGATTTGAATTCTTAGAGATAACATATTGTTACAAACGGCTTTACTTTTGTAATTCATTAATTTATAATAAATTCATAGACAGTATTGTCACAGAAAAAAGAACGGGAACCCCCGTTCTTTTTTATCTGATAGGGTTAGAAAGGGCAGGTTTTATTTATGAAACAGGAAATTAACAGACATGAAGTCTTAGAGAAAATTACACCGTTGATAGAAAATACAGCCATGCGTTTTGGTTATATTCCTATCGAAATTGAGTTTGTAAAGGAAAATCATCGTTGGTTTTTGAGAATATATCTGTATTCTAAAGAAAAAGATGTTACGCTCGATGATTGTGAAAAGGTTACCAGAAGCCTTTCGGATTTCCTTGATGAGCTGATACCCGTAAAATATTATATGGAAGTGTCTTCTCCGGGCTTGGAAAGAAAGTTTAAATCCGAAAAAGAGTTTGTTTATTTTCAGGGAAGAAGAATAAGTTTAAAATTAAAACAGCCTTTAGAAGGTGAAGAAGAAAAGATTTTTAAGGGTGAAATTCTTGATTTTGATGAAACAAACGGATTAAAGTTTTTCAGGTTTGATGACGGACAAGAATTACAAATACCTAAAAATAACATACAATCAGCGAAATTATATATAGATTAATAAATGAAAGGATAAGAAAATGATTAAAATAGGTACAGCACTGTTTGAAGCATGTGAAGAACTGGAAAGAGAAAGAGGTATATCTAAAGATGTATTAATTGCTTCTCTTTGCGATGCAATGGTTGCAGCTTACAAAAAACATATGCACATTAAAGAAGCTACAAATATTGAAGCAATATTAGATGAACAATCAGGTGAAATCGGTGTTTTCAGAACTAAACTCGTAGTTGATGATGTTGAAGATGAAGATACTCAAATTACACTTTCTGATGCTCAGGAAATTGTTGAAGACGTAGAAGTAGGAGATGAAATTAAAATCGAAGTTACTCCTGATCAGTTTGGACGTATTGCTGCTCAATCAGCTAAACAGGTTATTACTCAAAGAATCAGAGAAGCTGAAAGAAACCTTGTTCTTCAAGAATTCATTGATAAAAAGGGTACATTGACAACAGGTATTATCCAAAGAGTTGAAAACCGCAATGTAATTGTTAACATTGGTAAAACTGATGCTATTATGCCTCAGAAAGAACAAATACCCGGTGAATACTACAAACCGGGAAACAGAATCAGAGTTTTTGTGCTTAACGTAAAAGAAACTACAAGATTACCGCAGGTTATTGTTTCTCACGCACATGCTGAAATCGTGAGAGAATTGTTTGAACTTGAAGTTCCTGAAATTGAAGACGGAATTGTTGAAATTAAATCAATTTCACGTGAAGCAGGCTACCGAACAAAAATTGCTGTTTGGTCTAATGATCCTGAAGTTGATTCTGTTGGTGCTTGTATCGGACCTCGCGGTTCCAGAATTCAAACAATTGTTTCTGAATTGAAAAACGAAAAAATTGATATCGTTAGATATTCTGAAGATCCGGTTGAATACATTGTAAATGCTTTATCACCTTCAAGAGTTGTGTCTGTTGATATTCTTGCTGATGATGAATATTCTCACGAAGCAATGGTTGTTGTTCCTGATGATCAATTAAGCCTTGCTATCGGCAGAGAAGGTCAAAACGTTAGACTTGCTCACAAATTAACAGGCTGGAAGATTGATATTAAGAGTGTTTCTCAAATGGAAAAAGCAGAAGCAGCTAACTTCCAAAACTATGAAGAAGCTCAAGATGAAGTTGAAGAAATTGATGCTCAAGATGAACTTCAAGAAGAAATCGAAGAAGAAATGAATCAACAAGTTGTTGATGAAGAAGATTTCCAGGAAGAAGCAGCTGTTGAAGAAGAAGCTTCAGAAGACGAAGAAGTCTAACATTAAACATTAAAAATCAATATTAATATTTAAAAAGGGTAATTAAAAATTACCCTTTTTTGTTTATATAGAACATTCGCTTAATAAATTCATTAAGGTAAATTGAGCATCTCCAACAGGCTCAAACATATATGAGATTAATAAAAATAAAACCATTTTTTTGTTAAAATCTCTGCCTTGTAATTTTAAGTGTCTTATTTTCAATTCATTTACCATAAAATCAAGTTCATCAACAGAGAGCATAACATTGTGCTTAGTTTTTTCCTGAATGCTCTGCCCCATTCTCGGACATTGGAAATCAACATCGAAATCTTCAGAATCCGTATATTCTGCTTTTTCAATAGCTGTATAATGTTTTGCCGCAAAAGGACAATTAGGCAGACAGGTTTGGTTTAACAAAATCTCAATTCTTTCAATATCATTTAAGAGGTGTGCTTCTTCTCTGATTTTATATTTAACATATTCAGGTCTTGCGACAACTCTGTCAAATTTATCCAGCATTCTGTTGTAAAATTCGGTTTCTCTGTCATCAGGATTTTCAAGTTCAAAGTAAGGCTTTATAACAGAGCAAGTGCAATAAGCCTCAGGGTAAAGCTTTTTAATATAATCATGAAGTAAATCAGAGGATATAATAAACTGGCAGTTAAGTTTTACCGCTGCATCCAAAATTTCATTGCAAAATTTATCATTTAAATCTTCTTGGCTGACATGGTAATTAGAAAAAGTAAAAGCAGGTGTAATACCTTTTTCTCTTACTTTTGTAAGATAATTAACGGTTGATTCAACATCATAATTTCTTATTCTGGAAGGTCTTCCTCCGCTCCATTTACAGCGGAATGTGCCAAAGTTAATAAAGTTATAATTTTCATCCAAATCTTTATAACACTGAATAATGTTATTTGTTAAATCATCATTTTTGTTAAAAAGCAGCGGTAAAGACCAAATTGCATCAGGATATCTCAGAATACTCATTTTATCTCCTTATCTAAATTCAAAGCATCAAAAGAAAATTCTATTGAATGATTGTCATTATAAAAATCTTCAAAGCTTTTACGAATTGTATCCCCTCCGCATAGCTCAGGTTCGTCAAACCATTTTGAACCCGGTTCAAGGATAATTTTACCCATTGAATACCCGTTCACGCTGTGAGGGTACTTTTCAGTTAGGTATTCCCCGTATTCAACAGATGCATTTCTTTGCTCATCGGTTAAATTTGGAATATCGGCAAACGATATGTCACACATTACTCTTAAATCATTCATATATTCTAAAATGTTTTCAAGCTCTTGATTTGAGTAGTAAAATGTTTTATGTTTCTTTCTTAGATTTTCATCTGCAAATTCAGGTGAAATTAAAAGTGATGAGTTGTTTGAACAGCTTTCTTTAAAAGTTTTGATAAAATCTTTTTGAGGAAGACCAAAGCATTCAAAAGTAATATTTAATTTTTCATCAAAGTTTTCAGCAAGATATTTGAAAAGTTCTATCTGCTTTTCCTGATTAAAAGGTGTAGGATCAAAAGCAAAATGGAAGTTTTTCACATCAAATTTTTGTTTTAAAACTTTCATGTCATCTACTATGCTTTTTGCGGAGCGTCTTGAAATTCGGTTTCTGCCTGTAATTTTTTGAACATTTTTGAAGCCGCCTCCGCACCATGAACAGTTTCCGTAACATCCGCGTCCGATGCATACACCATGAATTGTCGAAGAACCTGTTAATTGGTTAGGTTGTGATAAATTTAGCATATAATCAGTTTTAAAATAGCTGTCAAAATGCTTTAAATAGTCAAATCCGACAAAATTAAACTTATCCAAATCCTCATCGGATGCAACATAGAAATTTTTATTTATTTTTATCCCGCTATTGTCACGCCAGCAAAGATTAGGGATATCAGACATATCAGCTTTTTTGTTAAAAACAGCCTCTGCAAGCTCAGCTATGGGCTTTTCACCTTCGCCTTTAATTATTGCATCTATAAACGGGTATTTTTCAAGTATTTCTCTAGCAAAAAATGATGCTGTAAAGCCGCCCAATGAGATAAAAACATCAGGATTTTCTTTTTTTATTGATTTAGCAATTTCAATAACATCAAATGATTGCGGGTGCCAGTGAAGTGATATTGCAATAAATTTTATATTGTTATCTTTTACATATTTGGCAGCCGAAAAATTTTTATCAAGATATTTTTCAACGCTTAAATGAACAACTTCGGCATCAAACCCGTTTATTACCAGTTGATGACATAACGAATAAATTCCCATAGCAATAAAGTTAATGCTTGATGCTGCTCCATTTTCTAATATATGGAGTTTAGGGATATGCAATAATAAACATTTGCCTCGTGTCATTAAAAAAACTTCCTTTAGCCAATTATAGATTGAGTTTCTGATAATGTCAAATAAATACGTCTAAAGATTGTCTGAGGCGTATACTGTTGACAAAAAATATTGAGCAAATATGATAATATTATGGCTTAAAATACCAAATTAGTATTATAGTATAAGTAAAGAAAAAGGAGATTAATCTCATGGCACGTGAAAAGTTTGAAAGAACCAAACCGCACGTTAACGTAGGTACAGTAGGCCACGTTGACCACGGTAAAACAACATTAACAGCAGCTATTACAGGCGTTATGGCTGCAGCTGGCGGAGCTCAAGCTAAAAAATTCGATGAAATCGATGCAGCTCCGGAAGAAAGAGCAAGAGGTATAACCATCTCTACTGCTCACGTAGAATACGAAACAGAAACAAGACACTATGCTCACGTTGACTGCCCGGGCCACGCAGACTATGTTAAAAACATGATTACAGGTGCAGCTCAAATGGACGGAGCTATCCTTGTAGTAGCAGCAACTGACGGTGCTATGCCTCAAACTCGTGAACACATTTTGCTTGCTCGTCAAGTTGGTGTTCCTAACCTTGTTGTATTCTTAAACAAATGTGATATGGTTGACGATCCTGAATTATTAGAACTTGTTGAAATGGAAGTTAGAGAAATCTTAAGCTCTTACGAATTCGACGGTGACAATATTCCGTTCGTTCATGGTTCAGCTTTAAAAGCATTAGAAGCAGTTCAAGCTAACCCTGCTGTAAAACGCGGCGAAGATAAATGGGTTGATAAAATTTGGGAATTGATGGATGCTATCGATTCTTACTTCCCAACTCCTGAACGTGACTTGGATAAACCATTCTTGATGCCTGTTGAAGACGTGTTCTCAATCACAGGTCGTGGTACTGTTGCAACCGGTAGAGTTGAACGTGGTACTGTTAAAGTTGGTGAAGAAGTTGAATTGGTTGGTTTAGGCGAAACTAAGAAAACAACTGTAACAGGTGTTGAAATGTTCAGAAAACAACTTGATCAAGGTCAAGCTGGTGATAACATCGGTGCTTTATTACGTGGTGTTGATAAAACTGAAATCCAACGTGGTCAAGTACTTGCTAAACCTGGTTCAATTAAACCACACACTAAATTCACAGCTAACGTTTATGTATTGACAAAAGAAGAAGGCGGACGTCATACTCCATTCTTCCCTGGTTACAGACCTCAGTTCTACATCAGAACAACTGACGTAACCGGTTCAATCAAATTCGAAGGTCAAATGGTAATGCCTGGTGATAACGTTGTTATGGAAGTTGAACTTATCGCTCCGGTAGCTATCGAAGAAGGTATGAGATTTGCGATTCGTGAAGGCGGTCACACAGTTGGTGCCGGTGTTGTTGACAAAATTATTGAATAATTTTTAACAGCATAAATACTTTTAAAAAGAGCTTTGAGAAATCAAGGCTCTTTTTTTATGCAAAAAATTTTTTGTTTATGTTTATATATTAATAATTCAAATAATAAAGGAGTTTATATGTTTGTACAATCGATTTCTTTTCAGAATGATAAAACCTGCTTTAACGGGAAAATAGGTAAAGCAACATTAATAAAAGCTAAACAATACTTGTCTAAAGAGGATTATAATAATTTGAAAAATGCTCGTTTCGGCAAAAACCAATTTACTAATGTAGAACTTATAAGAGAAAATATTATTTCTTATGATGGGTTAAGCCGTAATAATGTTCAAAACAATTTGTATGCAGTTATAACAAACCTGAGAAAAAAATTGCCGCCTGTTAAAATTAATCTCGGTTCAGGTGATATGCCTGTTGACAGGATGTTCTTTGCAAGACTTTCTAACGCAGTTATAAACGGTGAAAATATTTTATCTAAATTAAAATCATAAAAGCGGTAATAAATACCGCTTTTTTAAACCCCTATAAATTTTGTACCTTTTCCCAAAATAATTGACCTTAACCTATTTTGCCATTTGTAGTGATGCAAACTTGTTGTTTTCTTTAGATTTTTGTAAATATTTTACAAGTGATTTTGCAACAAGCTCGGAACGTTTTTTGTTTTCCCTGTCAAGAATGTCAAAATATTCGTCTAATGATGACATTATGTATTCTGTATTTTCCATTTTTTTAATCCTTTCTGACGATTTTCTTTTGATTTTTTAGATTATCGCCCGGAACTTCGCTATGCTAGTTTCCGTTTTCCCCTTTATTTAATTTTTTATTTAAATCTTTGTTTAGCCCAGTAATGCTTCAAGTATTTCTGCATTTTTATTGGCTTTTTTAGTATTTCTAAGTTGATTTCTATACATATAAGTTCTAAGAGCTTCTCTGATTAATTCAGATCTTGTACGATTTTCATTTCCTGCGACTTGATCAATTTCGTCTAAAAATCTTTCAGGCATTGATATTAACACTCTAGCCATATTTTTCTCCTTTTTAAGTATTCCCTTTGTAATTCCCCTTGTACTTATATAAAGGAAATTATTAATTAAAAATTGCGTAATGTGTATATATTATGTATTAACTTCTTAACAAAAGTTAATATATCTTGCCTAAAACCTTCTTACATAGTAGTTTTTGTCTTGCTTTAACTCCTTTTTAATTTTTAAAAGTTCATCATTTTGGAAATCCTTTGTAAGGATTTTTGCTGTTTTCTCTCTTATTGTATATTCATTTATACTCTTGGTTTTTGATAGTATCTCAACAAGTGTTTCAGCCGGAATAAACTCTGAAAACTCATATATAGTTTCTAAATACCAGTATAGCTTAAAAATTTCTTTGTTAACTTTGTATTTGCCGTCTTGTAAGTCAAAGTTACTGACAATATCAGATAAGATAAGAGTTCTGTCTGTTAATTTTCTACAAAAATCAAGGCAAAATTCTTTATCATTTTTTAGATATTTGATTGCTGATATTGTGTTTCTGCAAATATTTCCGTTAATATCTATAACTGCATCAAGAAATTTATCAGTAAATTTTGTGAAAAATTGCGGCTTTCTGCATACAAATTCTTGAAGCCTGAATGACACTGCCTCTCTTATTTTACCATCGCAGCCTGTGAGATTTGAAACGAATATATCAGCTTCTTTTTGTGAATTTATGGAATTAAGTTTTAAAGCTGATACTTGTCTTTCAACAACAGTGCCATTTTCAAGCAGGAGTATCAAATCTTCATGTGAATAATCATTTTCATAAAGATTCAAAGCTGTATTAAAATCCTGTTTATATTTATGGTTCAAAATTTCTAAACTATCAGTGTTCAAATTTTACTCCTAAGCTCGTTATATCAATAATATAACATAAACTACAATGATTTTTCGAGGGAAAATAGTTTTAATGTATGATATAATTTATAGAATGTAGACTATAATATTTTCAGGAGATAGAAATGAAAGAAATAATAGCATTTTTTAAAGATATTTTTATGATAAGCGACCAGAATTCAAAAATGAAAGTTGGTTTATCTCAATTTAAAGACGAAGAACCTGAGGAAAAGAAGACTGTAAAAAAGGTTCAAAAAATTCAAAAAGAAGTTAAATTATCAGACTTAATGAGAAGAAGTGCATAATTAATCTTGAATTGCTCAGAATAAAATGTTATAATCAAATATGTATTAACATCGAGGAAAGGAGCAATTATGAGAAAATTAAGCTATGTCGGGGGGGGGGCAACCGTTTAAGCTCCTATACAGCATTTTTAAAGGGTTGTAAAAAGTATAAAATCTGTTATAATAGTGATATGTTGCATCACAATTATGGCGGGATTTTTATGAAGAGAAAATATGCATTCACTTTAGCAGAGGTATTGATAACTCTAGGTATTATTGGCATAGTAGCAGCCTTAACAATGCCAGCTTTAATTGCAGATTATAAAAAGAAAGAAGATGCTGCCAAACTAAAAAAAGCATATACAATTATAAATCAGGCTTTTAAACTTTCCGAGGTTGATAACGGACCGTCAGAACACTGGGCAAGTGCTTATGATATAGGGGCATCTGCTTATTATAATCAATATTGGAAACCGTATTTTCAGGGACCGTCTTTATGTAAAAAATATCAAGAATGCGGCTATACATCACATACACCTTGGAAAACCTTAAGGGGTGATGCATCAGGAACTGTTGCTGATATGGAAAGTGCCTCAAATTCAAGAGTGTTTTTCTATACAAACGACGGAATTTTATACGGAATATTTACTTCTTCCGGAGATATGACTACTGCAAACAGTATTATTTATATTGATATTAACGGAGGTAAAAAACCTAATGTCTATGGACGAGATTTGTTCAGATTTACAAGAGTACCAGGTAAAGGGATATTGCCTTCAGGTTATTCAGGAACAGATGAAGATATAAATCAAAATTGTTCAAAAACAGGCTCTGGTGAATATTGTGCCGCTAAAATAATGCGGGATGGCTGGGAAATTAAGTATTGATAAATTAATTATAATCTTGAATTGCTCTATATAAAATGTTATAATCAAATATGTATTAACATTGAGGAAAGGAGCAATTATGAGAAAATTTAGTAAAAGAGCTACTGCGTGTGTTGGTAAACTTTTACCAAGCCATTGTCACATGGCTACGTACGTAGTACTCGGGGGGGGGGCAGACTTTTAAGCTCCGCTCGAGCGCTTTTAAGGGGTTGTAAAAAGTATAAAATCTGTTATAATAGTGATATATCACATCACAATTATGGCGGGATTTTTATGAAGAGAAGATATGCATTTACTTTGGCAGATGACACAAAGTGTCTTTCCCCTTTAGAAAATATTCGTTATTGTGCGTTTACTCTTGCAGAAGTATTGATAACTTTAGGTATTATTGGTATTGTAGCTGCCTTAACAATGCCGGCTATAATAGCTAATCACCAGAAAAAAGAAACAGTTGCAAAATTAAAGAAAGTATATAGCGTGCTTCAACAGGCAACTACTTTTGCAAAACAAGAATATGGCGAGGTTAGTGAATGGGATTATTCAGATCCTTATGAATTCGGGCAAAAATATTTTAAGCCGTATTTAAAAGTTATAGTAGACAGTCAAAAAGAAAGGTATTCATATACTGATTTAACAGGACAGTCACATGCTTATAGTACTTGGCCGACACTTATTTTGGCGGATGGAACATTTATATTTATTTACTTTTCTGAGGCGTATCACGTAAATTTTCATATAGGGGTTGATATAAACGGAAAACAGAAGCCAAATAAGTTAGGTAGAGATTTATTTATTTTTACATATTATAACAATGCCTTAAGAACTTTTTCACAGTATGAAGCAGGTACTACTATTAGGAAAAGGCAAGATGTTGTGTCAGAAGGAACAAGCGGGCAATGTAATAAAAATGCACGAGGTGGTGTTTTGGGTGTTGGCTCGTACTGTTCGACTCTAATAGAAATGGACGGATGGGAAATAAAAGATGATTACCCTTGGTAATTCACTTACTAATACTCTATTCCTTTTCTTGCAACAATTCCGGTGTCCCAATAATGTTTAACGGGTTTTATTTCTGATACCAGATGCGCCAGTTCAACGATTTTAGGATTTGCGTTTCTGCCTGTAAGAACAATTTCCATTTCTTCAGGTTTATTTTTAAGTACTTGTGCAACTTCATCAACGTCAATAAATCCTAAATCAATAGCAACATTGGCTTCATCAAGAATAATAAGATTGTATTCATCATTTTGAATAGCTTTTTTAGCAAGCTCCCAGCCTTTTTTTATTTCTTTTTCATCTTCAGGGGTTTTGTTATCGGAATAAACAATTCTATCCAGACCTGCTTGAACAATGTTTAAATTTTTAGAAATTTCAGGCGACAGGTTTCTGAAAGAGTTCAGCTCGCCGTAATCATCCCCGCCTTTTAAGAACATAACAATAAGAACTTTCCAGCATCTTCCAAGTGCTCTCATTGCAAGCCCGAGTGAAGCTGTTGTTTTTCCTTTGCCGTTGCCTGTATAAACCTGTATATATCCGTGCTTTTCCCAATTCGGGTTTATTAGGTTGTTGGTGCAAAAATCTGACATTGTTATAACCTCTTAAAATAATATGTTTATTATATACTAAAATTATGGATAAGAAAACCGACTTGAGGATTAGAGCAAAAGCTCTCCGTAAAGAGCTTGACATTTCTTCGGCAAGTTCTAATATTATTCGGCTGGTAAGAAAAGAACATTATTATATTAATGCAAAAAATGTTCTTCTTTTTTATCCTATGAAATATGAAATAGATTTGCTTGATTTATTAAACGATGACAAAAATTTTTATCTGCCAAAAGTAAATGGGGATAATCTTTATGTATGCCCTTTTAAAAAAGGCGATGAGCTGAAGCAGTCAGTGTTTAAAATTGAAGAACCTTGCAGCAGTCCTGTCAGTCCTGAAATTCTTGATTTGATTTTTGTTCCAGCTTTAATGGTTGATGCTGAAAATTACCGTTTAGGATACGGGGGCGGATTTTATGACAGGTTTTTGGGAAAATATCCTAAAGCAGTTACTGTTGTGCCTATTGCAAAAGAATTGTGTGTTGAAAAGCTTCCTCGTGAAGATTATGATATGAAAACGGATTTTATTATAAAAGGTTAAAAAGGAGCTCACGAAAAATGAGCCCCTTTACAGGTTAGTTAAGGATAGGATATTATAGGTAAAACTTGTTTTTAAGCTGTGTATTCAGGTTTCCATTGCTTAACAGCGGCATCTTCACCCTGTTTGCAAGCTTCAAGTTCCTGATCAAGAAGTTTTAATTGAGTTTCAAGTTTTGCTTTTTCTGCTTGAATTTGTTTTTCTTGTTCGTTAAGCAATTTTGTTTCTTGTTTTCCCATTCTTTCACGTTCTTGGTCATAAAGACTCTTGAAGATCCATTGCTGATACATAGCTTGATAATTAGGATCTTGCATTTGCTGCATTTGCATAGCAATTTGCGGCTGCATCATAGCCATTTTTTGTTGCGCACCGAATAATGCTCCGTTGTGAGCATATTGCATATACATCATTTGACGACCAAACATTGAACTTGGAGTGTTCATCATATCGCTCATTGAAACTGAACCGTCTGCTATGTTTGCGGCATATTGCTGCATGTCAGATAACTTTCTGGTCAAGTTCATCAAACGATAATTTAAATCGTTCTTTCGATGCATAATGTCTAATTTTCGGTATGCGAAAATCAATAGAGACATTTTGTTTACTCCTACCTAAATTTTGTAACTAACCTTTGTAACCTTTTAACCTTACAATTATATAAAAACATGCAACTCCTAAGAATTGCATGCATTTCCGCCTTTTATTAAGTTTTGTTACAAGGCTATTTTTCGCCTTTTCTGACAACTTTATCTATAAGCCCGTATTCCAAAGCTTCTTGAGCTGTTAAGAAGTGGTCACGTTCACAATCTTCTTTAACTTTTTCAATAGGCTGACCTGAATTATTTGCGATAATTTCTATCAACATATCTTTCATTCTCAAGATTTCTTTAGCTTCAATCTCAATATCAGTAGCTTGACCTTGCGCACCGCCTAAAGGCTGGTGAATCATAACTCTTGCATTAGGCAAAGCCATTCTTTTACCTTTTGTGCCTGAGCATAAAAGGAAAGCTCCCATTGAAGCGGCATCGCCCAAACAAATTGTAGCTACATCAGATTTAATAAGCTGCATTGTGTCATAAATCGCCATACCTGCAGTAATAACACCACCGGGACTGTTAATATATAACATAATATCTTTTTCTGAATTTTCGCTGTCCAATAGCAGTAATTGTGCAACGATTGAATTTGCTACCTCATCATTGATTTCAGAGCCTAAGAATATAATTCTTTCTCTGAGCAGTCTTGAAAATATGTCAAATGAGCGTTCCCCGCGAGAAGAAGCTTCAATAACAGTAGGTACGTAACCCATTATTTTCATATAAGTTTGTTGATCCATTTTTGCTCTCCTATATAATAATATATATTATAGTATAAAAATAAAATAATTGAAATAAGCAATAGTTTATCGTCTTATTTTTAATATTAACAAATGTAACAAAAAATATACTTGCTGAAATCGGACTTTTCTCAATTTGTTTATATATATAAGAGAACTAAAACAAGAGGACGAGAGCGATGGCAATTTCAAATATTCATGAAACATTGTTACTTTACACAAAACAAAAATCATTGGTTAATGAAAAATTGTCTACTGTAATGATGAACATGTTAAATTCATCAAAGCAGGTTGCTGAAAATCAGGCTAAGTATAATGACCAAATGAATGAAATATATTACGGCTATTATGAAGATGATCCTGAAAATTACGAATTGCTTACAGAACAATGCCAGCAAGAGCATGAACTTGAATTAGCAAACTTAAACTCTTGGGAGCAAGAATTAGAGCTTGAAAAAAATAACTTAGAAACTAAATTGAACGAAATTAACACTTTTGAATCAAGCTGGACTAAGTTGTTACAAACAAATATCAAGAATGACTTTTCATACGGAGGTGTCCAACAGTAAGTTAGCACAATTGAATAGTAAATTACTTAAAAAGCGGGTTAGACCGCTTTTTTTGTTGTAATATATTAATATGCTTGAAAGTGGTGAAAAACTCGGTGCTTTTATTGTTCCTACGGGAATTGGTGCTTCTGTCGGGGGGTATGCCGGAGATGCAAGCCCTTATGCAGCAAAATTTTCTGAAATTTCTAAATTAATTGTTAATCCTAATGTTGTTAATGCAGGATGTTTTTCCGGAATTAACAGCAATATGTTTTATGTTGAAGGTTATACTCTTGACAGATTTTTTAAGGGGGAAATCAATATAAAACCTTCTTGTCATAATAAAATTGGTGTAGTTATTGATAAAGCTTTACCTGAGGATGTTTTAAACGTTCATATTAACACAATTAATGCAGTTAAATGTGTTTACGGGGTTGATGTTATAGGATATGAAGTTACAGGAGATGAGGTAGGAGTAGAATTTAAGGTTGAGGAAAATAATATATCGACAGGCAGTGTGAAAAATATAGAAACAATGCTTGATGCTTGCAAAAAGCTTTTAAAAAGAGGCGCTGAAGCAATAGCACTTGTTTGTTTGTTTGATAATCCCGAAGATGACAACCTTGATTATGCAAACGGTATAGGAACTGATCCGGTAGGCGGAGTTGAAGCAATATTGTCGCATTATATATCAAAGGAATTGGAAGTTCCTTGTGCGCATTCTCCTGCATTTACGGATTACCAAATATATCCCGAGCTTGTTGACGGACGAGCTGCATCAGAATATATTACCCCTACATTTTTGCCTTGTATTCTTTTGGGCTTAAGCAGTGCTCCCGTATTAGTTAAAAATGACGGTATTAATATAAATAATCTTGATTATCTTGTAATGCCTTATGATGCATTGGGTTCTACACCTGTGTTTGAAGCCTTAAAAAGAGATATAAAAGTTTTTGCGGTAAAGCAGAATGTAACCGCTTTGGATATTACATCTGAAAAAATAAATTCTTCAATAATTGAAATGCCTGACTACGACGCTTGTTTGGATTTTATTGTTAACAATTGTTAACGACAATCACTGCTTTCTTAAAGTTTTTTTAGTCATGTGCCGATGTGTGAATTATCGACTATAAGTGTACGTGTGTAATGTAGAAAGGCGGTAAAAATGGTTGATAAAACAAATGGCATTGGACCTTTGAACCAACAATTCAGTTCTAAAGGGGTAAGATTAGCAGCTTTGAAAAAGGACAATGAATTATTGTTCAATTATTTCAAAAAAGCAGGTTTTGATGAAAATTCTATGATTTACTCAACAGATATTGAGAAATTGAAAAAAGAATTTGATAAAAACGAAAATGGTCTATCGGTTAAAGAAGCAAGAGCTATGGGGCTTGATGGCTCCAGAAAAGAGATTAAAAACGCAATTAAGACAATGGATGTTATTGCATCAAGTGAGCTGAAAGATGATGATATTTATCCTGTAAAAGTGAGCGAGAATGAAAAACATTTCTATACAAAGGATAATAAAATTAAATATGCTCAAGTAATAACTGATGAAGGTGTTCTTACAGAACAGTACCATAAGAATGGTAATCTTGCCGAAAAATCAGAACATAAATATGATAAAGACGGAAAGGCATACAGAGCTGTCTTTGAAAAATATAATGAAGAAGGTCAGGTCTTAACAGGTGAATACGTCGATGAAAACGGTGTTAAAGCAGAAAGAAAATATGACTACTTTAATGGTCATAAAAATTCAATGACTGAAACACGCGGTCAAAATGAAACATTTATTAAATATGAAAATATCAATGGTAATGACCAACCCGTTCGTGTAGTTGACTCATTTAAAGGAGATTCTGATTCAACTAAAGTAACTGAATACGAGTACAGCGGTGGAGGTGCAGCTTCCAAGCAAACCATTACCTATGAAGGTAAAATGATTAAAAACGATGTTACGAAAGAAGAAACAGAGCTGGCAGAAGACGGCACAGCTACAAAGACTACTCAATTCCTTTCAAACGGATCAAAAATAATTCATGACTTAAAAACAGGTATTAAAGAAACTGTTGCTCCAAAAGAAACAGTAGCACCAGAGTTGAAAGATGTTGTTGAGGAAAAACCTGTTGCTGCAACTCCTAAAAAAGGCACAGGCAAACTCCAGCTTCCTGAAGGTTGGTCAAGAGTTCCATCAAGCTTTAGACACGGTTCTAAAATTATGGAAGCCAAAGATGCTGCCGGTGCCGTTGACGCATTGCTAAATGCACATGGAATTGATCCTGCAAAAGTTGATAAAGATAAGTTAATTCAGGATGTTACTAAATTTAATCCAAGCGTATTTGATAAAAAAGACGGCAAAGTAAAAGATAATGCTAAGTGGGATAAATTAGACCTGCCTGGTGATATTGCAAAAACTTATAAAGCTGAAGCTAAGAAAGCTCCTAAAGCAGGCGGTGCTCAAAAAGAAGATGAAGTTCCTCACGTGTTCTATGACGATAAAGGAAATCCAAAAGTTAAAGTAACAAAACTTACCGGTGAAAACGTCAGAGATGTACTTGCAGAGTTTAATAAAGCAACAGGTAATAACAAATCACTTCCATCTGCAATCATATACGATGAAGAACTATCAAATGAAGATAAAGTAAGAGCATTAAATATGATTAAAGATGCGATAGATGCAAGTAATAAAAACAGAGATTGGGTAAAACCGGGTGATTATAGATTTACTGTTCCGAACGGAACTGCTGAAGACAGATTCAGAGGAGCTTCAATGTACGAATATGTATTCGGTAAAGGTTCTTCCGGAATGTTGAATATACCTGATAAATATAAATTTGATCCTGATGCAGAAAAACGTATGGATGAGTTGCAAAAAAAATTCGGACCGGCATTCCCTGATCCTATAATCAGCCAGCAAGAGGAAGTTGAAATCCCTCTTAAAACCGAAAGAATGAAAAAACAAGAGGCAATCGACGAAGCCAAAAGAAAAGCAGAAGCTTTAGCTAAGGAAGCTGAAAAAATGCCGGAAGAAGAAGTTCAAATCCCGTTAATGACAGAAAAGATGAAAAAAGAAGCTGAGGCAGAAAAAATTAGAAAACAAGCCGAAGATGCAGAAAAGCAACTTAACAACGGACTTCCTATAACACCTTGGCAGACAGAATAACAATAAGATTAATATAAATAATAAAAGCATCTGATTTATATCAGATGCTTTTTAGTTCAGGTAAATCTTTTAATTTACAAAAAAGTTCAGATGCTTCCTTAAAGTTTTCAGGATTTGAACTTACATAAAATTTTTCATATTCACACCTTTTATTGAGCATATTATTTTTTGTTAAATCATTTTTAATATTTTCTGCAAAATAAACAGCAGGATCAATAAACTTATCTTCGGGCATGAATTTTTTTAACGCGCTCATTAAATAAGGGTAATGTGTACATGCCAAAACAATCTTATCAGGTGTAAATTCTTCAATAGCTTCCAAAATTTCCTGAACCTGTAATATGCTTTGAGGCTGGTTAATCCTGTGTTCTTCAACAATTCTTACCCAGTTTGGAGCAGCAAGTTCAAACACCTCCATGTCAGGATTGTATTTTGCTATTCCATTTGAATAAGCGTGTGAATTTATTGTTGCAGGAGTTGCTATTACTCCAAGTTTTTTAATATCTTTTTGGTTAGCAATTGTAGAGCACACAGACTGAATTATCGGATAAACTTTAAAATTGTAGTTATCTTTTAATTTTTCGTAAGTTATTGCAGATGTTGTGTTGCAAGCCATTATAACAGCTTTTGCATTTTGTGTTTCAAAGAACTTAAATATTCTATCTGCAAAATCAATCAATTGTTCTTCTGTTTTTTCACCGTAAGGCATATTTTTTGTATCGCCGAAATAAAGAGTATTTTCATCAGGCAATATTTTTTTTACCTTTTCAAATACTGTTAATCCGCCGACTCCCGAATCGAAAAATGCTAACGGTCTGTTATCTGAATTTTTATCTGTATTGTTTAAAATAGTTCTTTACTCCATCTGCTATTGCTTTTGCAGTTGCCTGCTTACGTTTTTCTCCAACCAGTTGAGCTCTTTCTGCACTGTTAGATATAAATCCTATTTCTACCAGAATTGCAGGAGCTGTGGTGTGATTTATAACATAAAATTTAGACTTAAACAATCCGCGATTAGGCGAATCTACTGCACTTGCCAAAGACGAGTGCACTGTTTGAGCCAATGTCATGCTTTCCTGATGATAATAGTGAGTTTCAACACCTGTAATTTCAGGACGTACGCTTGAATTTACGTGTATGCTTACGAAAATGTCAGGATTATAGTTTTCGCTCATTGCTACTCTGTCCTGCAAAGAAACGTAAGCATCGTTAGGTCTTGTCATTAATACCGCAAAGCCGCTTTTCTTTAATAAATCTTCAACGCGTTTTGCAACATCAAGTGTTATATCTTTTTCATAAGTCCCGCCGCCGATTGCTCCTGCATCAGTGCCTCCGTGACCGGCATCTATAACAACTTTTTTAACTGTGCTTGTGGTAACAGGAGTTGTTGATGAAGGGTTTAATATAACTGCAGGTGTTGGTTTAGTTGCTGCTGCCGCTGCAGGTTTCTTTTTCACTTCTTTAACCGTAACCTTAAGGCTTTTTCCGTCTGCCCCCAGATAAGTGCTTGCAATTGCATCCTGCTCCAGAGGAATAGTTAATTTTAAACCTGTTTTAGGCATCAAATCAACAGTTGATTCAGAAAATACAGAATTTGCAGCGGCTGATTTGAAATTAGCATCATTATATTTAGATACATTATATAAATATATAATGATTTTATCTTTATATCTGTCAACACCGTGAACAATAGGTGTATCAAATTTCCAAATCATTGAAGTTGTTAAATCGTTAATCTTTTCTTTATTGTATGCAACAGCATTGCTTACAGTATTATATAATGTGCTGTTGTTGGTCTTTTTATAGTTTGCAATAATCAATGACTGGTTATCACTAGAATAAATAGGGATGTAATCCTTAACTGCATCTGTTGTGATTACAATTCTTGCTTTATTAACTGAAAATTGTCCGATTTTAACAGTTTCTGTTTCGTTAATTCTGTATTCTTTATTACGTATACCCATATCAACAAGGGTGTTAGGTAAATCGTAAACTATTCTTGTCGGATTATATAAAATCATCGGTCTTTCAATTGTAACGGCACCGAAACCGTTTAGCAATACGCCGTTTTGTCTTGGAGTGATTTTATTCAGATAATATTTTGTATTAAGCTTTAACTCTTTTTTTGCCATAGCCTGTTCAACTTGAGTGTTAAAAGCTTCTTGGATTTGTGCAGCTATATTATCCTGATTTTGGACAGGGATTGGTGTTGTGACAGTTAAATATTCATAAAAATCACTTGATGATGAATGCTCATCTCTATATGTGTTATGAAAATAAGGATTATCACAAGTAGTGCCGTTTTTAAACTTAATTATTACATTGTTTTTAAATTTTAAAAACTTAATGCTATCCGGGTCAAAATCGTTATCATAATACATTACTACCCTTACTTTATTCGGGTTGATTGAGAATTGATTTATTTTAATTTGTTTTATATGTCCGGAATTAAAAGTCCAATCCTGCTTTGGAAATGTAATGATAGATGCATCAAGGTCAAAATATGCTCTTGACGGATTTTCCATTTTTACAAGTTTAACCTCAGGCAAAACAGAGCCTGTTTCAGTATCTTGCGCGGTTAGTACAATCATTGAATTGGATGTGTCAATGTTGGCTGATGTAAATTTGTACATTTCTTCAGCACAAGTTTTTTGGACAAATGTAAATAAAGTGATTAAAAATAAAGTAAATATAATAAATAATTTTTTCATAAATCAAATCTCGCTCATTATTATTATATAACGGGCAAGAAAAGCTATCAAATTGTAACAATTTATATATCAATAATATTGTTTTTAATAGCTATGTAAACAGCATTTGTCCTGTTTTTGGCATCAAGTTTTCTGATTATAGAACTAATATGAGCCTTAACAGTATGTGTGCTTACATAAATAATTTCACTGATTTGCCAATTTGCATAACCTAATGTTAATAATCTTAAAATATCAATCTCTCTATTTGTTAATCTTTCCATCTTACCTCCTGATAGATAAAAGATAACATATAGAAATTAGAAAATATTAATGATATTCCTTTTTTTTATTTTTTTTGAAAAAAACTTGAAAATAATTATTTTTTTATATAAAATGTAAATTGTGAAATATTTACACGGCATTAAATAGCAGTGTAACCCATAAACCTTTTAAGCGTGTGTAGCTCAGTTGGATAGAGTGTTTGGCTACGAACCAAAAGGTCGGGGGTTCGAATCCCTCCACGCGTAGGTTTTAATGAAAAGAGATGAACTAAGTTCATCTCTTTTCTTGTTAATAAGATTTGTTTTGTTTATTTACAACTGGCAAAAAATTTTTTTTACGTGTTTTAGTACAATAGAAAATAATAAGGAGAATATAAATGCAAGTACAAAATGTAAACAACTATTCGCAAATGAATAATCCAAATTTTACATCAATTAAAAGCGTAAGATGTGAAGGACTATATAAAAAATATCCTGAATTTGCAGATGCGTTGGTTACCGCATTTCAAGAAAATCCAAAAGCTATGGAGTTTTGCAAAAAGTATGATGTCAATATTGTGTTTCATGCTGTAAAGCAAATGCAAGATGCTGTTGCGAGTTCTATAAATATTTTCTTTGATAATGTTGCTAAAAGTAAGCCCAGAAAGTTTTTTGATAAACTTACCGGAAATACTGATGATAAAGTTGTCTTACATGCGTGGGGAAATAAATATTCACTTCCTCAAAGCCTTAAAGAAAGTACTGTTGAGTTAATAGATAAGATTTCGCCTGAAAGAAAAGTAGGTGATAGCTATCGCGGTGGTATGCTGGATTCTCATCTTAAATTGGCGGATGAAGAAATGCAAAAAATCATAAGTGAAAAATCTAAAAAGAATTTGGATAAATATGTTCAAGCACAGGCCGCAAAAGCATCTAAAGCAAGATTTGAAGCCAAAGGCTCTAAACTGCAAAACTCAATTGATGAATTGATTAAAAAGGGTTCATAATTATAGACGGTTAGTAATTTTGCTAGCCGGGATTTTGTTAAGTCTTTAAGAATTTCTGCAGCATATATAAATTGCAGCAAATAAATTTGTTATTTATTATTAAAATATAACTTTTTTTAACTGATGCTATTATTGACTGAAATTATTGCTATGACAGCCTTTAGTTGTGTTGCCTTAATCTAAATGTTTAGCATTATTTAACAATTATGTTTAATTTGGTTTAACATATATTGTGTTCGTGATACTATTTCTCATATAAGAAAATCACAACGTATTAATCTGTTTTTGTTGTTAGTAAATCCTATAATGATAAATGTAGGTTGAGATGTTGGTAAAATGATAGTGAGAGTAAGTCAGACGGTTTCTTATTAGTAATCGGAGGATTAAGAAATGACTAAGATTATTATACAGGCAGGCGGTAAAGGTACAAGACTGGAAGGTTTAACTAGAAATAAACCTAAATGTTTGGTTCCTGTAAATAATTTACCTATATTATTTTATGCTTTTAAAAAATTCCCTAAAGCTGAATTTACAATTATTGCCGATTACAAAACAGACGTTCTTGAAAAATATTTGGAAAGTTTTGGTAATGAGTATAACTACAAAATTATTAAAACTCATAAAAAAGGAACTGCCTCAGGGATAAAAGATGCTATAAAAGACTATCCTGAAAATGAACAATTTATGATTTTGTGGTGTGATTTGATTTTATCCGAAGATTTTAAAATTCCGGAAACAAAAGGGAATTTTGTAGGTATTTCAAAGGAATTTGAATGCCGCTGGTCTTTTGATAATAATGAGTTTATTCATGAACCTTCTGTTGAAAAGGGTGTTGCAGGTTTGTTTATATTTGAAACCAAAAAATGCCTTGAAAATATTCCGGAAGAAGGCGCGCTTGTTCCTTGGTTGAAAACTCAAAAAATTGATTTTGCAGAACTGCCGTTATACGGTTCAAAAGAAATAGGAACAATGCTTTCTTATTCAGAAAATAATGAATGTTTAAGAAGATGGAGACCTTTTAATTCTATGAAGTTTGATGGTGATTTGGTTATTAAAGAAGGTATTAATGAACAAGGACGAAAAATTGCAGTTGATGAAAGAGCCTGGTACAAATTCGTAAAAGAAAACGGTTATGAATTTATTCCTGAAATATATGAATATGAACCTTTGAAAATGAAAAAGGTTCAGGGTAAAAATATTTATGACTATGATTGCTTAACAAGAAGCCAAAAAGAAGATATTTTGTTAAATATTATTGAAGCTTTGGAAAATCTGCATAATCTTGTTCCTGCAAAGCCTGCAAATATAGAAGATGCAAAAATGAATTATATTCATAAAACTTTTGAAAGATTATCTAAAATTGAGAAACTTGTTCCTTTTGCAGATAAAGAATTTATTAGAATAAACGGTCATTACTATAAGAATGTATTTTTTGACAAAGAAAATTTCACCAATATTTTAGAGAAAATGATGCCTAAAGAATTTAAATTAATTCATGGCGATTGCACTTTCTCAAATTTAATGTTCGATACATTTAACATGAAAACTATTTTAATTGATCCCAGAGGATATTTCGGAAACACAAAATTATATGGCGATGTAGACTATGATTGGGCTAAACTTTATTATTCTTTAAAAGGTAATTATGACCAATTTAATCGTAAGAAGTTTACACTTGATATTAAAGAAAAAGAAGTTGAATTAGCCATAAAACCTAACAATTGGGAAGATATGGAAGAATTTTTCTTTGATAATATTCCGAATATAGATAAAAATAAAATTAAAGCTTTGCATAGTGTAATTTGGCTTTCATTAACAACATATGCATGGGAAGATTACGATTCAATATGCGGAGCATTTTATAACGGAACAATTCTTGCAGGAGAAATGCTGTAAAATGTTAGAATTATCGCCATTGGCAAAAACATGGATTTTGGATGTTGACGGTACCATATTAAAACACAACGGTCATCTGCACGGAGGAGATGTACTTCTTGACGGAGTTAAAGACTTTTATTCGAAAATATCAGACGACGATAAAATTATTCTTTTAACAGCAAGAAAAGATGAATATCTTGAAGAATTGAAGATGTTTCTTATGAAAAATAAATTAAGATATGACTATATACTTACAGGAATGCCTTTTGGAGAAAGAATATTGGTTAACGACAGAAAACCAAGCGGTTTAAACACTGCATATGCTATAAATAAAGACAGGGATAAAGAATTAAATATTGAATTTAAAATTAATGAGGATTTGTAATAGAATGAGTAGCGAAGATTCAATATCAATGTATAAGCCCGTTAATTTTCAAGGAGGCTGTCTGTGAAAATATTCGAAACTCTGAAAAGTGACGGAAATAGAGCTGTAAAACTTTTTGGTATTACAATTTACAAAAAAAACATTATAGATTTTATAAACAATTCTTCTATTAAAACAGAACGTTCTCAATCGTTGTTAAATGGTCTGATAAATATAAATAAAATAAATATAAATTTTGGTTACCATATAGAAAAGAAAATTATAATTTTGGGCAAAACTTTTTTTACAAGAATAGAAGATGGTGATGTAAAAACAAGTTATTGCTTTGGAAAAGTTATAAAACAAGAGTCTTCTAAAGAAAATTTTGTGAATAAATATTTAAAAATTTTTGATAATAAATATGATGATATTTATATTTTAAATGCTAACAGCGGTGAAATTTATTTGTTTTTAACATATTTTTTTGACAGTTATTTAAAGAAAAACGACAGCATGGCCCCTTTGCTTGTAGCTACAAAAAAATATCATTTAGAGCTTGTAAAGATGATATGTCCTGAAGTTCCTATTATTTTTATAGATAAAAGGTTTATTAACTTAAAAGAAAATCAATATAATATTAATAATTTTAGGTTTTTTAATATATTTTGTGATTACTATTTTAGAAAAGTTGAATTTGATATAAAAAATAATCCTTTGGGTATATCTCATTATTGCGATTCCATTAAGAGTTACATAGGCTTAACGGATTCGGACATAACTATGAGAAAAGCTTCTGTGCCGGCAGAAAGTGAAAAATCTATGTTAGATAAAATTTCATCAATTAATTTGAATCTTGATAATTTTGTGTTTATAGCACCTGAAGCTCAATCATGTGAGCTGTTACCAGAGCAATTTTTAATTGATTTGATAAACAAGTATCATAAATCTAATGTAGATATTTTTATTAACCTCGTAGGTAATTGTTATAATTTATCAGGTGTAGAATATAAAAGCTGCTTTTTAACTTATTCGGAAGTCTTTGCATTAGCGCAAAAATCAAAAAAAATTATTTCTTTAAGAAGCGGGTTAACAGAATTTTTATTGCAAACAAATGTTCCGATAGATATACTGTATACAAATTTCCGTTTGAGACCTATTTTTAAAGATATGTCAGTTGAAAAGGTTATGTCAGGATTTAGTATTCGTAAACTATTTAATGTTAACCAAAAATTGGTAAATGAGTATAACTTTCAAGATTATGCAAGACAAGATTTGATTAATGAAATAACTAAAGATATAGGGGGTAATAAAATTGCAGTTTAGAAATTTATTAAGTTTAACCCGCTTATATATAGATAAAAGTGATGATGGTACAATAAAAAAGATATTTTTATTCGGTCTTATTTATTTTAAAGAAAGTAAATCAAGGTTAAGTTCCGAACTAAGAATTTTGGGCTTTCCGTTTTTCAAAACCAATGTTAATTACACAATAGAAAAGTTCTATTTGTGCGGATTGCCGGTGTTTAAGAAATCTACTAAACATAAATTATATGATATTGTAATTGATAATATTGAAAATCAATACACTGATATTTATATTAATTATAATTGCAGTGGTGAAACATATTTGTTTTATTCTTTGTTTAAATACATAAACCAAAAAGAAAATGATAAAGTTTTATTTATTGCCTGCAAGAAATATCATATCGATATATGCAAAATGATGTGTCCTGAAATAAAATGCATTTATCTTCCTGAGCTGTTTCAGATCAGAAGCATTGATCTTCAATTTAGGGAAGAATACAAAGGAAGAATTTTTTATAATATATTGCCTTATAAACATTTTTTAAAACTGGAAGATGATATAAGAAATCAATCAGGTGTTCATTATTATGAAAGAATTTTTGATACAATAGGTTTAAAAAATGAGAATATTTCTCCAAGTATACCTTTGATTTCAGAAGATACAGAAAAAAGTGTGAAGTATAAAGCAGGTAAAATAGGTTTAAACATAAATAAATTTATATTTTTGTGTCCGGAATCCCAATCGAATATCCCTTTACAGAGTGAATTGTGGAAGAACTTAATTGATAATTTAAATAGTCTTGGCTATGATGTTTTTAGCAATGTTATGAAGCTAAGTGATGATTATGGCACTGCTAAGTCTTGTTTTTTAACTTTTGAAGAAGCTTATTGCCTTGCATCAAAGAGTAAAGGTATAATCGGTTTGAGAAGCGGACTGATTGAACCTTTAACAGCTATAAATAACATTCCTATTGTATGTTTGTATTCTGATTTTTATGAAAGAGGTCCATTACTTGCCCTTTCGGCTGACAAGGTCTTAGAGGCTTTTTCTCTGAAAAAACTGCCAAATGTAAATGTTAACAATATTTATGAATATAATGTCCAAAATTATTCGCAAAAAGATATTTTATCTGTTATTAAAGGAGAAACCGTATGCCTAAAATAACAGTCATCATACCTGTATATAATTCAGAAATGTATTTGGAAAGTTGTTTGAAAAGTGTTGTATCGCAAACTTTAAAAGACATAGAAATTATCTGCGTAAATGATTGTTCCAAAGATAATTCCTGGAATATCGTAAAAAAGTTTGCGGATAACGACGAGCGATTTGTTTTAATTGAAAATTCAGAGAATAAAAAGCAGGGGTATTGCAGAAATATAGGTATAAATAAAGCAAAATCTGATTATATCCATTTTCTTGATTCTGATGATTGGCTTGCGGATAACAATTTTTATCAAACAGTGTATGAAGAATTATCTCACAACGACATTGATATATTTGTTTTTAATGATTACGAATACCATGAAGACAAAAATATTCTTGTTGAAGATGAGAAACTAAAACGTTTTCCTTTTATTTATAACAGTTTTGATATAAATAATGATTCAGACGTTATAACTTCCGATATAAAACTTACAGGTATGGCATGGGATAAAATTTATAAAAGAGATTTTCTTGTTAAAAATAATATAATTTTTGCAGAAGGTATGTTTTGGGAAGATATTTTATTTAATTTTCTGTTAAAGATTAGCTCTCCAAAAATCAAGATTAAAGATGAAAAATATATTGTTTACAGATTAAATGCTAAATCTTCAACTACCACAAACGTTGTAAAAATTTATAAAGATGCAGTTAAAATGATGAAATTTTCTAAGAATTTACTGGATGATAAAGGATTATATGAAGAATATAAATTCAAATTTATTGAGCATTATTTTGGGGCTTTATATTATGATATTCTCGTAAGGGTAAAACGAGCTTCTTTTATAAAATTTTTATTTATGAAAAATGATATAAAAAATTATTTTATTGCTTTGAATTTATCTCAGAATGATATGGAGAAGCTTAAAGTTTATAATGAATATTTGTATCAAACATTATTGCATCTTAAAAAAGGAAGCATTTTTACGGATTTATTAAAATATTTTATATCATTAATTTTTTCTGTTAAAAACTCATTTGATAAAAGATTTAAAGTTGTTACTATTTTAGGAATTAAGTTTAAACTAAGGAGGGAAAATGCCTAAGATATCGGTAATTATACCTGTTTATAATGCAGAAAAGTACCTTGCAAAATCTATTGAAAGCGTGTTAAACCAAAGTTTAAAAGATATAGAAGTTATTTGTATTGACGACGGTTCAACAGATAAGTCTTTAGAGATTTTGGAAAACTATGCGGATAAGGATAAAAGAATAAAGATATTTAGACAAAAACAGTCAGGTCCTGCTAATGCCAGAAACTTGGGTATTGACAATTCATCTTCTGATATAATTACATTTCTTGATGCTGATGATTGGGTGTATTCGGAAAATTCTTATGAAAAAATTTATAATGAAATGAAAGCAGATAACTTGGATTTATTAGCATATAATCATTATGAGTATAATAATGAATTAGCTGCATTACTGCCTGATGCTCTAAGAAAATATATTTTTGAGTATGATGATGAAGATTATAATAAAGTTTTATTAAAAGATGATTTCTCTAAATATGTATTTAAATTTTCACCGTTTCCATGGGATAAGTTTTATAAAAAAAGCTTACTTATCGATAACAATATAAAATTCCCTTTGAATCTTCCTGCGGGAGAAGATTCTGCTTTTGCTTTATATGTAATGCTTTATGCTGAAAAAATTAAGTTTTCAAAAGTAAAACATATTGTATATAGAACAGATTTGAACACATCTTTAACAAATGCAAAGATTCATGAGTGTCTTGATTATCCTGTTAATGTTGCAAAATCAATTTATAATTTTTTAAATGAAAGAAATTTATACAACACATATCGTATAGAATTTTTGACTTCTAATATACACCGTGTGCTTGGACACTATTTATCGCAGACCGAATGCGGCCATGAACGTGGAATTTACCTTAATATTGCAGGAGATTTTTTTAAGTCATTAAAAATAAACAACAAAACTTTAAAACAAATAGCAAAGCTCGATATGGCAGCATTAGAATTGCTACATAATAAATTAAATTATCCGATTTTTATAGTCTTCAAATTATTTAATATAATACCGATTTTTCAAATCAAAAAAAGATGGCATTTGAAAAAATATTATATTTTGGGTGTACCCGTCTTAGAAATAGTTTATAAGAATATGTATTCCAAAAATGTATATCTTTTCGGAAGATTTTTTAATATATTCAGTTCACAAAATTACTAGAGGAGCGCAGATGGAAAGTAACAAAATATCAATAATAGTACCTGTATATAACGTAGAAAAATATTTGAGCAGATGTCTTGACAGTTTGTTAAACCAAACTCTAAAAGATATAGAAATTATTTGTGTTAATGACGGTTCTTCTGATGAATCCTTAAAAATTCTTGAAAGTTATGCTGAAAAAGATAATAGAATAAAAATTGTGAACAAAGAAAACGGAGGTTTATCTTCTGCGAGAAATGAAGGCTTAAAATATGTTACAAGTGATTATGTTGGTTTTGTGGATTCAGATGATTGGATAGAACCTGATACATATGAACTTGCTTTATCTGCAGTACAGAAAAATAATGTTGATTTCGTAAGCTGGGGTGCAAAGATTGTTCTTGATGATGATATTAAAGAAGAAACTCCGAGTATTGCATCTGCAAGAAACTACCATAACCTTAAATTAATAGGGTATCATAATGTCACTGACAGCGTTTTGACTAAAACTACCGTAACTGTTTGGAATAAATTATTTAAAATATCAATTATACGCGATAACAATTTAACTTTTCCTAACGGATTGTTGTATGAAGATAATGAATTTTTCTTCAAATATGCAGTTTACTGTAAAAGTGCTTATTACATTGACAAATATCTGTACAATTATTTTCAAAGGACTAGTTCTATTATCGGAAAAATTAACAGTAAGCAGTCAAAGAAAGTTGCAGATTACATAAAAATCTATGACGGCATTTACAGCTATTATGAGGCCAAAAACTTAATAAAATGTCACAAAGAACTTTTGTCTTTTATTTTTAACAGTTTCTTGTGGAATACATACAAGTTTTCTCACGACCGTAAATTCATTGAAAAACAGTTGAAAAATTTGGCAAAGCGTGTTGATAATAACATACTTCAAAATAATATAATAGACCTTGTAAGACGTGGAAAATTTTATAAAATTAGTAACCTTAATGCTCCAAAGTATAACTTTGGAAATAAGCTGTTTGGCTTCACTGATATAAATGAAAAATTTATCTTTAGACTTTTAGGTATAAAAATTTCTTTGAAAAAACAAGATATATACTCAAAAAAGAAAGAAAATTGCCAAAAAATTGTAAAAATTTTTGGAATAAAATTATTTTTTAAAGATAAGAATGCGATATTAAATAATAAAATTAATGATATATATTATAAGTTAAATCAACAAAAGAATTTGTATGCAAAAAATGTTGAGAACAGTATGGAATTAACAAAATATTTTATGGAAGATAAATTGATTTCAGATGCTGAAAAAAATAAGTTTAGAGGCAGATACCCGGATTTTGATTCCAAAATTAAAGATGCAGTAAAAGGATTTGATGAATTTTATTTCTATCCGAATGTTGGTAATATGGGCGACGGTATTATTGCAGAAGCTGAATTCCAGATTTTAAATAACGGTAAATATAATTATAAGATTGTTGATAATTATTCAAACAATGCCTTTGCTCCTTGTGAAGAATATAACCTTGTTTACGGAGGAGGCGGACTTTTTGTAAAATATTGGAACTATCAGAAAGTTTTAGACATTTTCAAAGATAAAAATTTGAAAAAATGTGTTGTGCTCCCATCAAGTTTCTATGAGTGTGATGATGTTCTTGAGTGTTTTGATGAAAGGTTCACGGTTTTTTGCAGAGAAGCTTACAGCTATAATTACTGCATATCAAAGAATAAAAGGGCAAAGTTTGTTCAGGCTGATGATATGGCATTTTCACTAAACCTGGACTTACAGGAAAAGTATGATGTTTCTAAAATAAAAGAGAATATGCAAAAGTTAGGCAGTAAAGATTTTGCAGTACTGGCTAACGAGATTTATCCGAAAATAAAAAAATTATATCAAAATGTTCAGTGTGCATTGAGTGATAGAGTTATAACAAATTCAGATAATGTTAGAATAGGTTATTTGTTAAGAACAGATGCAGAAAAGAAATCCGAAAAAATTGCCTTCCCGAGCATTGATTTATCAATTTTTGCTAACAGTCCTTGTTCAGATTCAGGAGTTGTAGGTTTAATTTCAAGAGTATTTATTGAAACATTAAATTCTTTTGATGTTATAATTACAGACAGGTTACATATAGGTTTGGTTTCTTCCCTTTTGGGTAAAGAAGTTTATCTTTTAGATAATTCTTATAAAAAAGTTTCCGGAATCTATGAGTATTCTATGCAATCATATAAAAATACCCATATAGTTTCATCATTAAATGAAGTGTGCATAGATAATCTAAAAACCAAAAAATCCAAGGCAGATGTAAGTATAATAAATAATCCGGTAAATATCGAGAAAATTTTTAATATATATCTGAGCAAATTAAAATATGAGAAAACAATAAAAGATACAATATGGAGTATAAAATAATGGAAAAGGACAAAATTAAACGATTTATAGAAATACATATACCTGTTACAGCTTGTAACTTACGTTGCCACTATTGTTATATAACACAATTAAATTTATGGAAGAATAAACAAGCTCAGTTTAATTATTCTGTTGACACTATAAGAAAAGCGCTTTCCGTAAAACGATTGGGCGGAAAATGTATGATGAATTTATGCGGTGGAGGCGAAACCTTAATTCCCGAAGAAACTTTGCAGATTGCAAAAGCTTTTTTAGAAGAAGGGCATTATGTAACAATCGTAACTAATGGTACTATTTCAAAAAGATTTGATGAATTGGCATCTTTTCCTAAAGAATTGCTTGAAAGACTGTTCTTTAAATTTTCTTTTCAATTCTTAGAATTAAAAAGAACAAAGATGATGCAAAAGTTTTTTGAAAATATATCTAAAGTTAAGGCTTTAGGGTGCTCTTTCGCATTAGAGGTTACTCCAAATGATGAATTAATTCCATATATTGATGAAATTAAAGAAATTTCAATGAAATATTTAAAAGCATTACCACATATTACTATTGCAAGGGTTGATGCCGAACCTGGTGTGCCGATGCTGACTAAATTATCAAAAGAGGAATTTGCTAATGTATGGAAACAATTCGACTCAAAAATGTTAGAATTCAAGCTTCCTGTTTTTGGCGAAAAAAGAAATGAATTTTGTTATGCAGGTGATTGGAGTTTTTGTATAAATGTCGGAACAGGAATGGCTTCAAAATGCTATAAGGGCGCAAGTATGGGAAATCTTTTTGAAAATATAGATAAACCTATTAACTTTTCTGCCATAGGCAAAAAATGCCCGCTCCCTCATTGCTATAATGCCCATTCATTCTTATTATGGGGAGATATTCCTAATTTCTCAAAAACAACTTATGCGGATATTCGTAACCGTAAATGCAGCGATGGCTCTGAATGGCTTAATGATACAATGAAATATTTTATGAATTCTAAATTGCAAGAATCTAATAAAGAGTATTCTTTGAAAAGAAAGTCGGAAATTAACAAGACTTGTAATTCTTGTAAGAAAAAAGAAAAATTTTTTGAACAAATTTTTTCAGTTAAAAATGAAGTAAATAATAAGAATGAAAAAACTCATAAAGTATTCAGAATTTTAGGAGTTAAATTTAAATTAAAAAGGCGTAAGCATAAAGATAATTCTTTCAAATGTACTAATAACAATATAGAATCAAGATTAAACAGTATAAAGAATATTGAAACAAAGTTAGATAATCTGATGACTTTTGTCGAACTTGAACGCTTTGACAGACAGTTATCGCAGATGGTTCCTAAAGATCAAATGATTTTTGTATGCATTAACGGTATCGGTGATGCAATGTTATATGTTTCTTATTGGCGAGAATTAGAAGAAATGTATAAGAGCAAAATATTTTGGGTTGTTACTAAATCGCATGAAATTGTTTTGAAACTTTATGGTGTTACTAATTATATGGTTTTGGATTCGATAAGTGCCCATAAAAAAGGTCATTTTTCTGAAGGGGTTAATATAACTACAAAACCTGTAAAAGGTATTCCTTTCTATGCTCACTGGACTTATAATAAAGCAACTTGTGTAAAAGAGGATTATTTTTTAGACTTTGTCAGAAATTCTATGGGCTTGCACAATGTTCCTTTGAATCATCCTGTGTGGTATCCTGAAATTGATGAAAATCTGAACCTAAAAATTTCTTGTATTAAGGATTTAAGCAAAACTATATTAATTTCACCTGATGCAAGATGGCTTCCTGTGAATGATACCAATTTTTGGAATTTATTGATTGTAGAAATCAAAAAAGCAGGATATGAAGTAATAGTAAATGATTTTCTAAATGCTATGAAGTTGGATGCTGATTTATGCCGTTCGGATTTTACTACGGAAGAATTAGTAGCTTTATCACAAAAATGTTATGCAACCATTTCTCCAAGAAGCGGATTTACCGATATTGTTCATGAACTTGGTGATAGATTGTTTGTGATATACTCAGATAAAAAATGGGTAGATTTGTTTACTCTAAATAAACTTTGCTCATCAGGCAATGTTAATGAATATATTTATTCTAAAGATATTTCGGTAAATCAGATTGTAAATGATATTAAAAAAATATCTCAAAAAAAGGAAGCTAAATTATGATTTTCACATATCATAAAATTTCATTTTTGAAGTCTGATAAAAGTACTGTAAATTTGTGGAATTTTATCAGGCAGATGTTTGAAGCCCGAAAATACAAAGTGGTTTTTCTAAAGGACTATGATATAAATGATAAGAACCAAATTGTTTTAAGATTTGATGACGGATACAAAAGTGTGTTGAAATATGCTGTACCTGTATTGAAATTCTTTGGCTATCCTTTTGAAGTTTTTATTGTAGAAAAATTTTATGATAAAGCAGAAAAAGGTGATAAAAATTTTATGGATAAAAAAGATTTAAAAGAAGTTATAAAAGCCGGAGGCAGACTACAATATCATACAAAATCACACCCTGATTTAAGTTTAATAGAAGATAAAGAGAAACTTAAACTTGAAATTATTTGTCCTGAATATCTGAAAGCATTGGATAAAAATGGATTTGAATTTTTAGCATATCCTTTTTGGAAACATAATTGTGAAACTTTGAAAATAATTCAAGAAAATTATAAAGGTGCTTGTTCAGGAAACGGCTTTGCCGAAAATACCGATTATTCAATGGATGGAATAAGAGCCGAAGCAAATACAATAATTTAAAGGAGAGCCTATGTCAAAAATATTAGATAATATATTATCAGTAAAAAATCATGGAGAGCATAAAACGTTAACTCTTTTAGGGTTTAAGTTTAATTTTATAAGAACAGCAGTTTTACAGGAAAAGATTTACAACAAGTTGTCTGCCTTGAATAATGAGCTTAACAGTAATAAAGATAAAGTTTCTAAGCTTACTGACACTGTTAATTCTTTAAGTAAAAAAATTGCTTGTGTAAGCAATGAGGAAAGAAAAAAATGGGTCATTGAAAATATCGGTAACAAAGATTTTTATGAACAGGAATTGTCTGTTTATAACACTTTAGAAGAAATGAAAGCCAGAAAATTTTATCCAATTTATAGAGATAGAATATCTAAAGGAATAATGCGTATAGCAATGAAAAATTTTCACAATCGTTATCCTGAATATGAGGCTTTTTTATTTTCTGATGTGAAAGATTTGGGTAATGAATTCAAAGTTTATGATAAAGAAGATATTAAAAGTATGAAGCCCGATACGCAAATGGCTGTTCTTGCATTTAACCAAGATTATTTAGCATTGGACTTGATAGATGAATTAAATAAATACAACATCAAGTATTATGCGGCAATACAATCTTTCCCTCATGCAAGATATTTCCATACAGATGAAGCGGCGTTTAAAGTATTGGAAGAAGAATCATTATCTGACAGCTGGCATTTTTGCCCAGTAGATTTTGAAAATATATTTCAGGCAATTAAAGCCGGTCAATTTCTTGAGGGTGACTATGTAGAGATTGGAACTTTTAAAGGTGATTCTGCTTCTGCTGCATTAAATTATATGAAGAAATCAGGAATAAATAAAAAAGCATATTTTATTGATACTTATGAAGGTTTTAATTATGATGAAGCTTTTAACTCAAATGATACATATTGGAAAAGCGGTCATACAGATACTTCATTGGAAAGGGTATCAAAAAGACTTGAAAAATATAGTAACGCTAAACTTGTTAAAGGTAATATTATAAAAGATGAATTACCTGAAGAAATTAAGCAGATTTGTGTAGTGAATATCGACGTTGATTTATACGAGGCTGTAAAAGCTGCTTTATATAAAGTTAAAGATAAAGTTGTTACAAATGGTATAATTATAGCAGAGGACTATGGGCATACTCCTACATTAATAGGCGGTCAAAAGGCTGTACAGGAATTTATTGAAGATAATAAAAATGATTTTATACCACTTTATTTGAACAGCGGGCAAATGTTTTTAATTAAGAAATAAGGAATTTATTTATATATGAAAAAAAATTTATTGGAAAATATATTTGATTTAATTAATAAAAATAATCGTATAAAATTAGAATTAATCAAACAAAATAATATAAAACCTAATTTTGAACGTCAGGTTGGATATATATGTGCAAACAAAAATAATCCGAATGAAAAATATTGGCTTACATTAGCTTTTTCAGATGCTCAAAAATACAGATTAAAAAAGACTGTTGAAAATATAACAGACAAATCATTATCTTGGGCAAAATATTTTGATTTTAATATGCCTGTTACTTATGGTGAAAAAGATAATGTGTTTTTTGTTTTATACACCTTTTTAGAAAATACAACAAGAGGACAGCTATGTGAAAGTATTACTTATGAAAATATATTAAATGAAATATATGAAAGAGAATCTTTTACTGTAAAACTCACTCCGGAAAAAATAGACGAAATAATGAACAGTATTATCGAGGAAAGGTGTCCTGATAATATGCAAAGCAGAGAAAATTTTGTTAGCAGTGAATTTTTTATTGAATACAAAGAGCTTTTGAGTAAATATGATGAAATTAAAATGGTTCGTTCTCATTGCGATTTCAAGCCGCAAAATATAATTAATTATCAAAATAAAAGATATTTAATAGGTTTTGAATTCGGAGGCATTGATTTACCTGTCGGATTTGATTTATACTGCCTTAGAAGGTGTTTGTCAGAAAAAGATTATACAAATGTACCTTACAAAGAATTTCATGAATTATTCTTTAAATTCCACCACGTAGGCAATAACGTTCAATGGTTAAAGAATTTAAGCCCTATTGTAAGAATTGATAAAGGCCGTCAATTTATAAAAATTCTTGAAGCAGGAAAATTTACAACAATTGATATTAAACAGAGATTTCCGTTATATAAATTTGATTTGATAATTGACTTTAAAAATGTTGAGATTTCGACATCGGCAGCTTATAAGCTTGTAAAACTTGTAGAAAAAAATTTCGATGATAAATATATCGTTAGATTTAAAAACTGCCCTTATTGGTTTGAAAGATTAATGCTGAATTGCAAATATGTTTTATCATTCTCCGGTGTAATTAATAAAGAATACGAAGAACCAAAAGATTTTATAGGATACATTAAGTCTACTCAAGCTTATATTAATTACTCTAAGATTATGCCATATGTTAAGCCTTATTGGTTCAGAGCATTGTTAGCCGTTTTAATTTGTATTCCAATTGGTTCTTTGGACGCTGTTATTGCTTTATCGTTAAAACCGTACATGGATTTGGTAATGGTTGATAAGTCTGTCCAATCGCCAATGTATATTCCTTTCGCTATTGTGGCATTCACAACTCTGCAAGGGTTCTTAAATTATATGGCTACCTATATGAACACGTGGGTTGGAACAAAGATTACTAATGATTTAAAATTTGATTTGTATAAAAAAATGCTTACATTAGAAACAGCATATTTTGATAAGAAAAAGTCAGGCGATATAGTATTTAGATTTAATAATGATGCTGATGCAGCTTGTGCAGGGTTATTAGATAATTTGAAAACTTTTGTTTCAAGATTATTTTCTTCTCTTTCGTTAGTCGGCGTATTATTTTATAACTCCTGGCAGCTTGCATTAATTGCGGTGTTTGTTCTTGGTTGTGCATTTTTGCCGCTGACTAAAATCCGAAAGAGAATAAAAGATGTTTTAGATAAATCTATTTCTATAACCGCATCTATAATTACTTCATATAATGAAAGCTTTGCAGGTAATAAAACTATTGCTTCATACAACCTTGATAAAATCCAAGAGTCTAAATTTAAAAATATTTTAAATTCATTGTTCTCTCTAAAAATAAAATTGATACAGAGAACATCTTGGTTGTCACCTTTAATGCACGTTATTGTTTCTGTCGGCATAGGTATAGCAATAGGATATGGCAGTCATTTGATATTAACTAACCAAATCACAAGCGGTAACTTTGTTTCGTTTATTACAGCTTTAATTATGTTGTATACACCAATTAAAAATCTCGGTAATAACTTTAACGCGGTTCAATTCTCTTTCCTTGCTATTGAAAGGGTATTTGATATATTGGATTCACAGCCTAAGATTAAAGACAAAAATAATGCTTTTGAATTAAAAAATATTAATTCTATTGAATTCAAAAATGTTAATTTTGAATATATTAAAGACAGACCCGTATTAAAAAATATAAATTTAAGTGTTAATTCCGGCGAAACAATTGCACTTGTAGGGAATTCAGGCGGTGGTAAGTCTACTATTGTCAGCCTTATTCCCAGATTTTATGATATCAATTCAGGTTCGATAAAGATAGATGATATGGACATTAGAGATTTAACTTTAAGATCTTTAAGACAAAATATTGCAATAGTGTTTCAAGATAATTTCTTATTTTCAGGAACTATTAGAGATAATATAATGCTTGGTAATGAAAATGCATCAGACGAGGATGTTGATAAAGCTGTTAAAATGGCATATTTAGATGACTTTGTATCAGGCTTAACAAATGGTTTGGATACTCAAATCGGAGAAAGAGGCATTCTTCTTTCAGGAGGTCAAAAACAAAGGGTTGCTATCGCGCGTGCATTTTTGAAAAATGCTCCGATTGTTATATTGGACGAAGCTACTTCTGCTTTGGATAATAAAGCAGAAGCGATTGTCCAAAAGGCAATAGAAAACTTGATGCAGGACAAAACAGTATTTGTAATTGCCCATAGACTTTCTACAATTCAAAATGCCGATAAAATAGTAGTTATTAATGAAGGAGAGATTGTTGAAATTGGCAGCCACGAAGAATTGTTAAAAATTGAAAATGGTGCTTACAGATTACTTTATGAAATGCAGTTTAAAAAGCAGTCTGCACAAGCCGTTGCAGTATAATTGATTTTGTATAGAAGGCGATTACCAAGCGCAATAAATTATACTTTCTTCGCATTAAATCTTTTTAATCATAGTAAATAATGTATTTGTTCACACTAACGAAAGGATGTTGCTATGAAAAACGAAAAAGATAAAGAAACAATGAAAGAAAAAATGCATGATACGGCTGATAAAGCAAAAAACAAAGCTCACGCTATGAAAGAAGATATTAAAGAGGGTGCTGAAAAAGTCAAAGATAAGGCACACGCTTTAAAAGAAGACATTAAAGAAAAGGCTCATAATGCCAAAGAAAAAATTGTCGAAAAAGCAGATGATATAAAAGAAAAACACAAAAAAGACAAAGAAGAAAAAGACGAAAAGAAAATCGCTAAAGATGAAGAAAAATTACTTAAGGATGAAGAAAAATAAAACAAATAAAAAAGAGGCTATAAAAAGCCTCTTTTTTTTAATCCATTTCTTTATAACGTTTAAGAACAGTTTCTTTAATGTATGAATCATTACATTTTAATGCATTAATCAATACTTCGTTGTCAGGTCTTGCTCCGGCTTTAACCAAAACTTCAACAATTTTAGGCTGTTTTTTCTTTATTGCATATGATAAAGGGTTAATATACGAAGCTTGTTTATTAACGTCTGCCCCGTAAGCAATTAATGTTTCAACAATTTGAGCATCTTTTTTCTTAATTGCTATAATAAGTGGTGTTAAACCTGCTATTTCTTTATTGGGATCAACTTTGTTTTCCAAAAGCAACTTTACTACTTCATTTTGATTACTTGCAATTGCCATATAGATTGCAGGTGTAGACATAAATGTTGCATCGGGGCTCATTCCTGATTTTAAAAACAAATCAACAAGCTGAACATTTCCGCTGCTGATAGCATTAAAAAAGCTGTAAGTACTGTATTTGACATCTTGTGCCTGGATTTTTGAAATGTACATTTGATGCATATCAGTTTCTGCATCAGCAAAAGCAGCTGTTTGCAAAGCCATAACCATAAATAAACAAGCTAATAATTTTTTCATAACTTTCCTCCTGAAGTTTATATTATCATTTTTTTTCTATATTTGCAATGAATTGCTGTGCTTTTTCAACAGCATCTTTTTTCGAGAAAGTGTATGAATCTTTGGAAATTATTTTGCGTAATCCTGAGCGAAGAACTCTTGCTGCAAGCAATCTGTTGTTAAAAATTATTATTACTTTTATTTTCTTATCTTTTAAAGTCATAATTAAATCTTCAAGAGCAAAAACAGCTGAGATATCCATACTTGTAATACTGCTGCAATCAATAATAACACATTCTTCATGCATAACTTCATCAATCCTGGACATAATTTGTGAGGCAGAACCAAAGAATAATACGCCGTCTATTTTTAATATCATAATTTTGTTTTGGACTATTTCATCAAAACAATCTTCATTACTTGCACAATTCGGAAGTTTGTCGATGTCGATTTGGAATTCTTTTGCTATATGAGAAGCGAAAAGCACAGCAGACAAAATAATTCCAACCCCGACAGCCGTTATAAGGTCATAAAATACAGTAATAAAGAAAACTGCAAGCATAACAAACAAATCTGAACGTGGTGCTGCTTTTATCACTTTTAAGAACTTATAGTCAATGATGCTTATTCCTACTTTCACAAGAATACCGGCAAGAACGGCAAGAGGTATTTGAGAAGCAACAGGTGCAAAGAAAAGGATTACCATCATCAAAAATACAGAATGAATTATCCCTGATAACCTTGTTTTACCTCCTGTTTTAATATTAACAACAGTCCTCATAGTGGCTCCCGCACTTGCAACTCCGCCGAACAGTCCCGCAAATGCATTACCTATACCTTGCCCTATAAGCTCTTTGTTAGGATGATGTTTGGTTTTTGTCAAAGAATCAGCAACAAGTGATGTCAGCAATGAATCTATTGAACCCAATACAGCAAGTGTCACTGCCATTGATATTATAATTTTTAAATCTGCAAAGTGGAATACAGGCATAATAAACTTTGGAAAACTTACCGGTATTTCACCTATTGTAGAAACATTTAATCCCACCCCTGAAGAAATAATTGTTCCAGCAACAAGAGCAATTAGAGGAGGTGGAACTTTAGAAGCAAGTCTTTTAGGTGTAAAAAACACTATTAAAAGCGAGATTAAGCCTAATATCAAACTCGGATAATTTATAAAATCAGCATTTTTAATAACATTGATTAATCCTCCAAAAGGAGTTCCGTTATATTCCAGTCCCAAAATCGGATTAAGCTGTAAGAGTATTATGATAGCGCCTATGCCGCTCATAAATCCTGAAATAACAGGATAAGGTATGAAATTTACTAATTTGCCTACTTTAAAACATCCTAAAAGTATTTGAATAATACCTGCAATAAAAATAGTTGTAAATACAATTGAGGTATTATTAGGGTTAAGTGCAACCATTGAAGCTAAAACAACTGCCATAGGACCTGTGGGACCTGTTATCTGGGTCGGTGTGCCGCCAAATATTGCAGCAAGCAATCCTACAATGATTGCACCGTATAAACCAGCAGTTGCGCCAAGACCGCTTGCAACACCGAGTGCAATTGCCAGCGGCAGAGCAATAACGCCTGCCGTTATACCTCCTAAAATATCTCCTTTAGGATTGGAAAAAATATTTGTTTTCATTGTTAAAATCCCTCTATTATAAACTTACATATCATTTATAACAGAACAGCAGAGATTTCACAATATTTTAAACCAGACCTTCTTTTAAGGCTTTTACGGCAGCCTGAGTTCTGTCATCTACTACAAGTTTTTGTATAATGTTGCATACGTGTGCTTTTGCAGTATGTTCCGAAATGGTTAATTTTTCTGCTATTTCGTTATTTGACATACCGTCTACTACAAGTTTCAGAACTTCATATTCTCGCTGAGTAAGGTTGGCGTGCTGCTCCTTGAACATCGCACGTGACATTTGGCGTGGTGGAATAACCCCGCAGTTTTTCTCTCTCAATATGGGAACTACCTGCGGATCAAGCCACATTGCTCCTTCTTTGATAGTTTTAATAATCATTTTTAAAATTTCTGTGTTTATGTCTTTCATTACATAAGCGCAAGCTCCTGCGTGCAGCGCATCAAGTATTTCTTTCTCGCTCAAATGAGATGTCAAAATAATTACTTTTGCTTTGTCGTTGATTTCTAGAATTCTTTTTGTCGCTTCAATTCCTGAAATGTCAGGGAGACCTATGTCCATTAAAACAACATCAGGGTGATATTGGCGGAATTTTTCAACAGCTTCTTTTCCGCTTTGTGCTTCTGATGCCACTTCAATTTCGTTTTGATCTTCAAAAAGCGACTTCAGTCCGACACGCATAAGCTTTTGATCTTCTACTAATAACATTTTTATTGGTGTATCTGTCATATTAACTCCTCAAAGTATATTTCCCGATATATAACTTATAAGGCTTTTTCTGTATCTTTTAATCCAGTATGTGAGAACTTTTGAGGGTTATATTATACAGGTATGATTGAGAACTATTATTTGGATTTATATAGTAAGTGATATTTCTTTTAATATCGGATTTCAAAAAATGAACATTATTTATATAAGCCGTTAAATGATGTTTTATGAAAAATTAACGCAGCAGATTAAAACTTAATAAAAACTTTATGTTTTAAGACTGGCAAAATAATTTATTTTGCGATATTATGTCAATGGTAAATATACATAAGGTTTAAATTATGAAATATTCAAAATATTCAACGGTTATAATAGGAAGCGGGATTGCAGGCTTATATGCCGCTTTAAAAATAGAACAGCAGGTAAAGCTTGCTGACGGAATTTTATTGATTACAAAATCAAAATTGGGAGAAAGTAACTCGAGATATGCTCAAGGCGGTATGGTCGGGGTTATGAAAGAGAATAAATCAGATTCAACTGCTTCTCATATATCAGATACTATTAAAGCAGGAGCAGGTTTAAGCGAGTTTAATACAGTAAAATATATTTCAGAACATTCTGATGCCGTAATAAAAGATTTACTGAAATTCGGTGTTGAATTTGACAGAGATGAAAATAATGAACTATGTTTTACGAAAGAAGCTGCTCACAGTGTTCGAAGAATTCTTCACTCTGGCGGGGATGCAACAGGTAAAATGATTGAGCAGGCTCTTTGCAAAAAAGTAAGCGAAAATTCAAACATAGATGTTTATGAACAGACTGATGCTGTTGAACTTATTGTTAATTCTGACAGTGAATGCAAAGGTGTACTGGTATTTAACGATGACATCGGTGAATATGAAACAATTTATTCACCTGCAGTAATCCTTGCAACCGGCGGATTGGGACAGCTTTATAAATACACTACAAATCCTGCGGGAGCAACAGGCGATGGTCTTGCGTTAGCTTATAATGCGGGAGCCGTTATGCAGGATATGGAATTTGTGCAATTCCATCCGACTGCTTTAGCCATTGACGGTGAAGAAAACAGATTTTTAATCAGCGAAGCTGTAAGAGGTGAAGGTGCAAAGCTTTGTGATGCCGACGGTGTTGAGTTTATGCACAAGTACGATGAGAAAAGAGAACTTGCACCACGTGATGTTGTTACACGTGCAAACTTTAATGAAATGATGGAAAACAACGTTGATAACGTTTATCTTAATGCAACTTGTATTGATGAAAAGAAACTGGCAAAACGTTTTCCTAATATTTCCAAAAAGTGTCTTGAAAACGGTATAGATATTGCGCATGATTTTATACCTGTTGCACCTGCTGCACACTACTTTATGGGCGGTGTAAAAACTAATTTGAGAGGCGAAACTACCATAAAAGGTTTGTTTGCCATAGGTGAAGTTGCATCAACAGGACTTCACGGCGGTAACAGACTTGCAAGCAACTCTCTTTTGGAATGCGTTGTATGCGCATATTCAGCAGCGGAATATTTAAAATCCGTTGAATTAAAAACACCGAAACAAATTGATGAAGATATTAAATTAATTCTAGACAGATATTCTGATGAAGATGTTGTACTTGATGAACTTGATATTCCTGCAATGAAAAAGAAACTCCAGGATATTATGTGGGATTACGTGGGAATCTTGAGAAGTGCAGAATCTTTGATTACAGCATTAGCAAAATTGGAAGAATTAAAACAGGAATTTCCCAGAACTGACAAATGTGCTAGCCGTGACGAATATGAATTTAAGAATATGCTTACCGTTGCAATTTTGATAGCTCATTCGGCTTTGCAGCGCAAAGAATCAAGAGGAGCACATTACAGATTGGATTATCTTGAAACCCATGAAGAATGTATTCACAGTTGTTTAACTAAAAAAGATGGAATTACCAATTCTATAAATTGCTCTATGCCTGATAAGGTTTAAAGCTATTATTATTGGAGCCGCGGAATAAGGAGAAAAATTTTGTTAAGTAAGTTTTATATTGAAGACCATGTAAAAATGGCGCTTGAAGAAGATATCGGTTTTGGAGATATTACTACTGAAAATTTAGCAGATGATAATGACTTTTTGTCAGGTGAATTGAATACCAGAAGTGAAGGTGTCCTTTGCGGATGTGAAGTTTTTAAAACAGTTTTTAAAGTACTTTCTGATGATATAAAAATAAAATTTTATTTTAAAGACGGTGATAAAATCAAAAAAGGCGATAAAATCGCAGATATTTCAGGTCCTGCAAAATATCTTCTTATGGGTGAAAGAGTTTCTTTGAACTATATTCAAAGAATGTCAGGTATTGCCACTGAAACAAGAAAATATCAGGATGCAATCGAACCATACGCAGCTAAAATAGTGGATACCAGAAAAACTACTCCGAATTTCAGAGCTTTTGAAAAGTATTCAGTTAAAATCGGAGGCGGTGCGTTACACAGATTTAATCTTTCTGATTGCGCCATGATTAAAGATAATCACATAAGACTTGCAGGTTCTATTACAAATGCCGTTACAAAATTAAGAGAAAGTATTTCACATGCTCATAAAATAGAAGTAGAATGTGATACTCTTGAACAAGTCAAAGAGGCGGTTGACGTTAAAGCAGATATTATTATGCTTGATAATATGTCTGTTGATACTATGAGAAAAGCCGTAGAAATTATTAATCATAAAGCTGTTGTGGAAGCAAGCGGGAATGTAAACCTTGAAACGGTTAATGCTATTGCCTCTACCGGGGTAGATATTATTTCTTCAAGTGCTATTGTAGCCAAAGCTCCGACTTTGGATTTGGGACTTGATATATAGATAGTGTATACTCAACACCAATTGTTAAGAGCCTAAATTTATTAAAATTTAGGCTCTAATTATATTAGCGTTATTATTAGAAAAATAATTGTAAACTTTCTTAAAATACATGGCAAAAAAATTTTTCCTTTGTTTTAAAATAAACGTAGAAGACATTTAATTATTTGGTGAAAAAATGAAGATAAATTCTATACAACGTGATATGTCCCTAAAGCAGGGAAGTTTAGCGCTCCATTCGGAACCTCAGAACTTCAGAGAGAAGAATAGTGCAGGCGTGTATAAAAATAACGATAATAGAGGATATAATGCAGCATATAGCGGCAGTTTTACGGGTAAGAGTGAAGCTGCCGCTTCTGCTTTAAAGAAAGGTGGAATTCTTACCAAGAATTGGTTTGGTAATTTCCTTTCTTATTGCTATAACCATAATATTTCAACAAGCGCTTTGATAGCATTAGGTTTGGCAGGTGTATTAAGACCTGCAACAATCATGGCTTTGCCGGGCAAGAAAGATAAAGAAGATAAAATTTATGCATCAGGTCATTCAATGGCATCCGGTATTATCGGTTTTATAGCTTCTACAATTATTACAAGTCCGTTTGATGAATCTATTAAAAAAGTTTTTGGTAATCCTGAAAAATATAAGAGCAAAAAGTTAGCTAAAATGCTCAGAATTGAAAAAGATTTGGCTAAAAGAGCAAATTTAAAAAATGCAGCAGGTGAATTGATTAACACTAAATCTAAACAGTTATTAAAGAATATCGGAAAACATAAGGGTGCAATGGAAGTTCTTGTTAAAAACGTTCCTGACTGGATTATTGCAGTTCCGAGAGCAACGTTAACAATTGCACTTATACCGCCTATTCTTAAATACGTATTCGGTGTTGAAAAGAAAAAGAAACCTGAAACCCCAAGCAATGCTGAAACAAAAACAGTAGACAGTAATATGGAAACACCTAAGATGGACTTTATAGAAAAACCTGCTTTTCAGCAATTCAAAGGAGGTGTTCAATAATGAACGTTACATTAAATACTAACACCTTCAATAATAACAGATATTACAATCAAAAAAATAACGCAGCTAAGCAAAACTTTACTGCAAATCCTTCAGCAAGAGCAGTCGATGCGGCAGAAGAAGTTCTAAAAAAAGCTGCAAGTGAAGAATCCAGTTTATTCAAACCGTTCTTAGATTTTTATGATAAATGTACTGACAAAATTGCTGAAAAATTCACTTCGAAAGTTATTGACAGTAAACCGACTTTTTGGATAGCTGACAAACTTAAAAACAGCGATAATCTTTACCAACATTGTCTTACAACAGGTTCTATAATCACAAGCGGACTGTATATGCAGAAAACTTTAACAAATGACAAGCTTGATAAAGACAGAAAACGTACATTAGCAGTAAACCAAGGCTTAACTTTTGTTGTTTCAACAATCGGCGCATATACACTTGATAAGTCATTGAAAAACTGGTGGGAAAATGTAACTGCAAAATATGCAGGCTTCCAACTTGGAGATGAAAAATTCGCTGAAAACTTTAAAAATGCTAATATTAAAATTGCAGAAGAAAACAAGGCTATAAAAGCTGCAGCTAAGAAAAAAGGCATAAAACCGGAATTAAAATCGCTTTTAAAAGTTGAAAAAGAAGTTAAAAAGCATGATTACTATAAATCTTTAGAAGCTATCGGCGGCGATATGAAAGAAGCTAAAGCATTTATGGGCAAAATAAAAGGTATGGGAATGCTAAGATCAATGATAGTATTTGCTCTTGTTTACCGTTATATTGTTCCTGTTGCGGTAACAAAACCTGCAAATATTCTTTGTGAAAAGTACCTTGCGCATAAGAAAGCTAAAGCTGAAAATCAAGCAAAATCTTAAGCATTTATACTGAAATTACACAAACTGTTGCTAAATATGTAGTAGATTTTTCTGATTAGCTTGAAAAAAAAAGACATTTATAGTATATTTTGCAGTATAAATGGGGTATAAACAGTGGAAAAAGATTACCTGGATTTAGATTTAATAGCTAAAGAATGTAATTTGTTCGATAATTCTGACATTAACTCTGTTATCCGCAAAATTCAGGCGTTGGATGAGGTTTATGAACGTGTAAATCTTGTGAAAATTTATAATTATTTTCTATCTGTTTCTAAAGAGCCTGAAATTTTAATGAATGTTATCCAATGTGCTGACAGAATAAGAGATAAATCTACTTTAGGTGCTTTATTGGATATTCTTTTGATGAAAAATATTGAGAATGAAAAAGATGCTTTCATAAATGTACGCGCTATGTGTGCAAAAGCAATTGCGAATTTGAAGGATACATCAGCAGTTACACCGCTTTTGTATTGTCTTAATAATAAAGATGAAAATTACAAGGTGAGGCTGGCATGTGCAGATGCATTGGGAAGAATAGGTGACAGATATGCTGTTGCCCCTCTGATTGAAGTTGTTAAAGATGAAGATGAGAAGTCTGTCTATTTAAGAGAAACAGCAGCTTCTGCTCTGGGTATGCTTGGTGATTTGCGAGCAGTTGATCCTTTGGTAAGTATTTTGGAAACTCAAAAAGGGATTTGGAATAAGTTTACCTTTTTGAAAGAACGTATTATTGAAGCTTTAGGTAAATTGCGGCTTGATGATGACGAAAGAGTTTTCAATGCATTAAAAAATTCGCTTGTGGATGAATCTCCGCAAATCAGAATTAATGCCATAGAAGCAATTATGGAGAGCGAAAATCCTCATGCTGTTGATACTATCAAGGCCTGTTTGATTGAAGATAAGAATGAAGAAGTAAAGAAAAATGCTTTAATTGCTCTTTATAATCTTATCGGGCGTGAAATTTTGGATGAAGTTGCTAACAGCTCTGATTATCCTGATATATTGAAAATGGAAGCTGTTTCTATGATTTCCGAGTATGAAGAAGATGATGAAGGTGAAAATGAGTAAAGGAATTATTCTTCTTTCGGGCGGTTTGGATTCTCTGGTAAGTCTTGGACTTGGAATTAAAAATTACGGTATTTCACTGGCGTTGACATTTGATTACGGGCAAAAATCCGTTAAGCAGGAAATAGAAACCTCAAAGGCTATTTGTGAGTATTATAAAATCGAACACAAGGTTATGGTGCTTGATTGGCTTAAAGAAATTACTCACACAGCGCTTGTCAGCGATAAAGATGTTCCTCAGGGTGATGAACTTGAAAATCCTGAGCAGTCTGCAAAAAATGTATGGGTCCCTAACAGAAACGGTCTTTTTTTGAATATTGCGGGAAGCTTTGCTGACGGAGAAAATTATGATTATATAATTATCGGTGCAAATAAAGAGGAAGGACAGACTTTCCCCGATAATACACAGGAGTTTATTAATAGAATTAATGCAGGATTTGAATTCTCAACTCAAAAGCATCCTAAAGTTGTTGCACCCTTGATAAATTCTGATAAAAATGATATAGTTAAACTGGCGTTAGATAATAATATTCCGCTTCAATATGTGAGAAGCTGTTATCAAAACGGGGAGAAGCATTGCGGAAAATGTGAATCCTGTACAAGATTAAAAAACGCTTTAATACATAACCATGACACATATTTTATAAGGGAACTTTTTTGAGAACACAATTTTTAGAACAAGAGATTAAATACGAGGGATGGCAGCTTGCGCCGCATTGGATTTATAAGAATTTTAAGATTCAAGGCGATTCAACGGTTGCTTTTATCGGTGAATGCGAAGTTAAATTGACCGAAATGGTTGATATTGAAGATGTAATTAATAATGAGCCTATTTACAGCAAATGTATGCTCAGCTTTATTTCAGAGCAATTTAATGTTGGACTTGTTGAAGGTGTTTTCAGACAAAGGCTTTTAATTTGTACTATCAAAGAAGCTCTTGAAAAACGCGGTTTTAAAATTACCAGAAACGGTGATGACCTGTTTTTTGAAGGGAAAAAATTAACTGTATCTATTGCTACAAAATCAATGACTTCAATATTAATTCATACAGGCATTAATATTGATTCTCAAGGTGCTCCTGTTAAAGCAAGCGGCTTGACAAGCGAACTGGGGATTACTGATATCAAAGATTTTGCAAAAGAAGTAATGACTAAATATGAACAGGAAATTGATGATATAATACTGGCATCAACAAAAGTTAGAGGTGTATAATGGAAGACGATTCAAAAAGACCTTCACATATCAGTTACAAAGAATATCAAAAAAAAGTTACTAAAAATCCTAATGAAGGGATTATAATTTTCGTTTCGGCATTTTTTATTTTGCTTTTGCTTTTCTTGGGAATTGCCAAACAAATTTCACCGGAGGTTGATGTGTCTATCGGTGATGATTCTGCTGTAACCAACGAAGCATTGGATAAAGCTTCAGTTGATGAAAGATTAAAGCTGTTGAAAGAAGAAGATAACGGTTCGTTAAATTCTGACGAAAATATGTTTGCAAATGAGTTGGAAGAAAAAGTTGTTCTTCCTGACCATAAAAAAGAAGATAAAAAATCTGAAGATACTCCTAAAGAAGAAGCTCCGATAACTTTGCCGGATAAGGAAGCGGCACCAAAACCGGCAGAAACAGCTTCTCCTGCGCCAAAATCTGTTCAGCAGCCTTCTACATCTATGACAGCTAAAGTTATTGTAGGTTATTATACAACTAAAGAACAGGCAGAAGTTGCTAAAGGTATTATTGCCGAATCAGGTTTAAATATTTCACCTTTTGTAAGAAATATCGGCGGTGCATATACAATACAAGTCGGTTCATACTCTACACGTGAAAAGGCTCAAGTTATGGCTAACGAACTTTTAAGAAACAATTACCCTGCAAGAATAATAATGGAATAAAAGGTTATATAGAAAGGAAATTGTTTTATGGCTGATGAGCACGAAGATTTTAGAGAAAAGGTAATTCGGGAGTATAGAGAACAAGTAAAGAAGTATTCTCAGGAAATAAGGATGGGTGATGCCAGTACTTTTAATTACAGTATGCTTTTTAATTCTTACTGGCGTCTTTATCAATTTTCTTCAAAAGATGATAAAAAGCCTGATATTGATAAAGAAGTAGTTGAAAAAGCTTGTAATCAATTGCTGGTAAAGATTAAAGAAGACATTACTAAAGGTAATGCAGATGCACATACGTATTGTTATTTAGCTGATATATATATTTATCGTGAGGATAATGGCAAGGCGCTTGAATGCTATGATAAAGCAGTTGCGCTTGATGAGTCCTGTTATTCGAATAGAGGTGACTTTAAGAATATCGAACTTGATGACAGAGAGGGAGCTTTAGAGGATTATAACAAAGCTTTGGCTGTTGAAAAAGATCCTGAAAAAATCGAATTAATCAAAGATAGCATCGAATCTATTGATATTTTCAGAAATACAGATAAAATTCTTGCCGAAACAGATAAAACAATCAGAGATATGAAAATTAAAAGCTTTTTAATTTTTGGGGCCTTAATTCTTTATATAGTTTTTAAAATATATGTAATATTTTTCAGATAAAAAAAAGAGGTCTTATGACCTCTTTTTTTAATTAAACCAATTGCAGGCATCTCCTTTACAGAGAACATTTTCAAGATTTGTCATTACATCTTCTTTTGTCATTTCATAGGTTACAGGTGTAATAGAAATTTTGTTGTTTTTTACAGCTGCAATATCAGTGTTTGAATCTTGAGATTCTGTAATTAGTTCTCCTGCCATCCAGTAGTAAACTTTTCCTCTCGGGTCAACTCTTTTTTCATAGTTATCGGTAAACATTTTTCTTCCAAGCTCAGTTATTGCTACTCCTGAAATATCATCTTCATCTAATGCCGGAACGTTAATATTTAAAATGCTCTTTTTAGGAAAATTAAATTCTTTAAGTTTTGGGAGGAGTAAATTTACAAACTTAGCCGCATATTTAAAATGATCATATTCATAATTCATGCTTGCCAAAGACATTGCAATACTTGGAACTCCGAGCATTGCTCCTTCCATTGCGCAGCTTACTGTTCCTGAATATAAAATATCAGCGCCAAGATTCGGACCGTGATTTATACCTGAGATTACGACATCAGGCTGTTCTTCCGGAGTTAATATAGCGTTTATGCCTATTTTAACACAATCTCCGGGTGTTCCTGTTGTAACCCAGGCTCTTTTTACTCCGTGATAAGCTTCAACTTCTTCCACACGAAGCGGAGTGTGCAGTGTTAAAGAGTGACCTGCTGCACTTCTTTCTCTATCCGGGGCAATTACATAAACATCATGTTGTTGAGCCAGTGTTTCGGTCAAACATCTTATACCATTAGCGGCAATGCCGTCATCGTTTGAAACCAATATTTTCATATTTCTCCTTTAATACCATCTAAAACTGTTCAATATCTATATTATAATTATTCCAACAAAATTACCACATTATGAATTCATAATCATTAAGTTTTGTAACGAAATATATAAATGATATTTCAAATATAGCAATTATATATACAAAAAATTGTTTATATACATGAACACGAGGAAAAGCATAAAACGAGGAATCAAAAAACGTTTTATTGCACACTACACTTCACACTATTACGAGGAATTATTCAAAGAATTCCAACGCTGTTTCTAACGAAACGGCGTTTTTTTTATTCTTTTGTTAATGCATAAATTGACGACTTATATAAGAACTGTTATAATTAAAATGTAATGAAAGGAGCAATAAATGAAAAGATTAAGTAAAAAAGCTGCTACGTTAGTTGGAGAAGTTTTGACAAAGCTCCAATGTGACGGGTCAAGCTGTATTGGCTACGTGCGTAGCACCGCTTGCGGGGGGGGGGCAGACTTTTAAGCTCCAACCTTAAAGGTTTTACATTAGCCGAGGTTTTGGTCACACTCGGTATTATCGGCGTTGTTGCAGCACTTACAATGCCGTCAGTGATTAGTAATTACAAAGAAAAAGAAACGATTGCTAAGTTAAAAAAGACTTATTCTGTATTATCACAGGCATATATTACTGCTTTTAACAAATACGGTTCTCCGGATGAATGGACATGGGGTCCGCTGGTGTATCCTGTCCCGCAAACTCTTGCCGGCTATTTGAGAGAAAATTTAAAAGTTATTAAAGTGTGTGATAATGGCTCCTGTTTTCCTGATGTCATGTACACACGCTTAAATGGTACAAAACATGTAAATTACAGTAAGGAAGGTTCAAATTTTGCTTCATTTGTTTTGCAGGACGGAACTTTATTTTTGTTCTGGAGCAGTGGAAGTTGTTCAGCATCACATAAAACTTGCGGCTTTATATATACGGATATAAACGGTAAATATCCTCCAAATCAATGGGGCAGAGATATGTTTGGTTTTGTACTTACACCAACTAACATCATTCCGTTTGGCATTGAAGGTTATGAATATCCCTTTTCAACGTCATGCAACAAAAACCGTGACTCTTATTTAAACGGTATTGGCTGTACAGCTTGGGTTATACAGAACGAAAATATGGATTATCTGCACTGCGATGATTTGACCTGGAACGGAAAAACTAAATGCAAATAGGCTATTTTGTCACTACTGCAAACACTTCTGCAAGCTTGCCTGATTTATTGTTTTTAAATTTGATTTCTTTTTTTGTTTCAGTTGGGGCAAACTCGGATTTTTGATAATTAATTAAATACTTCATGAATTCAGGACTAAACATTTTACTCCTTTGCTACACTAAAAATTTTCCCTACACAATTACGTATATATATAAAACCATAAAAATCTTACATATTGTCAAAAATTTACAAATTATTTACAATATTTAATAAGATGATATAATTATCAAGAGATAAGGAAAAATTATATGCGCCAAGCTTCAATTATAGACATAATTTCCCCGATTATGGCAGGCCCGTCAAGTTCACACACAGCAGGAGCCGTAAGATTAGGGCTTCTTGCGCGCAATGTTTACAAAGCTAAGCCTAAAAAAGTTATTTTTAAGTTGTATAATTCTTATGCGCTTACAGGAAAAGGGCATGGAACCGATAAGGGGCTTTTGTCCGGAATTCTAGGTTTCTCGGTTGATGATGAAAGAATAAAGAATGTTTTTGATACTCCTGAAGCAAAAGAAATTAATTACGAATTTGAATTTCTTGAAGATTTTAATCGTCATCCAAACGCCGTTGATTTTATTTTTGAAGGTGATATGGATATGACGCTATCAGGTGATTCTGTTGGAGCTGGCGAAATTGTTTTGACTAAAATAGGTAATTTTTCAGTAAATCTTAACGGGAAATACAATACCTTATTGCTTGTATATGATGATATGCCGGGAGTTATCTCAAAAGTATCCGGTATTATTCAGGAAGATAATGTAAATATTGCTTCACTGCATTGCGACAGAAGCGGCAAAGGCAGAGATGCATCTATGTGTATTTGTCTTGACGGAGAACTTTCAAAAAAATGTTTAAGTGCAATATGTAATCTTCATGATATGTACCTTGTAAGATATATAAATAAATTGGAAAGCTAACATTAATGGACAGAAATATAACCACATTCAGACAACTTTATTATGCCTGCAAAGAGGAAAATAAAAAGATATATGAAATAGCTTTGGATAATGAGGCCTCAAACGGTGAATATACAGAATATCGTGTAAGGCTTCAGGCTAAAAAAAGCTTAGATGCAATGAAAGAAGCTGTAAAAGCAGGTCTATCATCAACTGAGCCATCTCCCAGCGGGATGAGCGGGGATGACTGTAATAAGCTTCAAAAAAGATTTGAAAAATACCCTTCAATATTAGGCTCAACAGCTGAAAAAATATTAACATACGCGCTTGCAACAAGCGAGCAAAACCTTAGAATGGGCACAATTGTTGCTTGTCCTACTGCAGGCTCCTGCGGGATTGTTCCTGCTGTTTTAATTGCTTTTGCGGAAGATAATAATATTTCGGAGAGTGAGCAGATAAATGCATTAATTACGGCAGGCGAAGTCGGTAGGCTCGTTGCTAATAAAATGGCGCTTGCGGGTGCTGTTGGAGGATGTCAGGCTGAATGCGGCGTTGCATCAGCTATGGCTTCAGCTGCCTTAACACAAATGCGCGGTGGAAATGTCAAACAAATTATTAATGCTGTTACACTTGCTTTAAAAAATATTATGGGATTAACTTGTGATCCTGTTTGCGGATTGGTTGAAATCCCATGTGTAAAACGTAATCCTTTTCTTGCAATACACGCTGTAACCGCATCAGAACTTGCTATGGCTGATATAATATCTAAGATTCCTATTGATGAAGTTGTAGATGCAATGGAACAGACAGGTCAATTAATGTCGCCTTTATTAAAAGAAAGTTCTCAAGGCGGTCTGGCAAAGACTAAAACAGCAGCAGCTCTTGAAAAAAATATCCTGAAATAGTTTAATTGTTAACTTATGTAACAAATATGATTAAATAAGTCAATTTTGTGGAAAATATATCCTTAATATATATATAAGAAATAAGAGTATATTATTGAGGAGTATAAACTATGACAGGTCCTATTAAAGCAATCGGTTTCGGTGAAAAAACAATGGAAGGCTTCGGCAGTCTGCCTATTGATGCAAATAATAAAAAAGTTAAAAAGTTTGACGAAGAATTAACAGCAGGTTTATCAGGTGTTCCGATGAAAACAGCTTATCTTCCCGATATTGGAAATATCGGAGGTTTGCTTGGCGGCAAGGGGTCAGGACAGGCTGCAACTCAGGTTTAATGTCTTTGCAAATTGATTATATTTGATATAAACTAGTCTTCGAAAAGAGGACTAGTTTTTATGTTACTAACAGCTGATATAGGAAATACAAGCATAACTTTAGGAATTTTTGAAGAAGATGCTCTGGTTGAAGAATACAGGCTTGCTTCTGACAAGGATTTATCTCTTGAAGAGTATGAAGTTCTTCTAAAGTCTTTATTTAAAGAATTTAAAGTTGACGGATGTATCATTTCTTCTGTTGTAGAAGAATTAACAAATAAATTTAAAAGTGCAGTTGATAATGTTTTTAAATTTAAATCAGTTGTTTTATCAACAGAAATTAATACAGGTGTAGAAATATTATTGGACAATCCTGCTGAAGCGGGTGCTGACAGAATAGCAAATGCCGCAGGAGCTTATGTTTTGTATAACCACCCTGTTATAGTTGTTGATTTCGGTACAGCAACTACTTTTGACATAGTTAACGGGAAAGGGCAGTTCATTGGAGGGGTTATTGCTCCGGGTGTTACCTTGCAGCTTAAGGCTCTAAATAAATTTACTTCAAAACTTCCAAGAATTGATGTTACACTTTCTAATACTGCAATCGGGCATAATACAACAGATGCAATTTTATCAGGAGTTTTAAGAGGTTCAGCAGCAATGATTGACGGACTTGTTGAACAATGCGAAAAAGAACTCGGACAGCGTGCTGTTTTGGTTGCTACCGGAGGTTATTCAGGATTAATTGCTAATTATTTGAAGCGGCCTTTTGATTTTATTAATCCTACTTTGACGCTTGAAGGTTTGAGATATTTATATCAAATAAATAAATTAAATATTGTAAGTAAATTGCAGAAAGTTGCCCATTAAGTTTTCATTCCAAACCTGAACATCATCAGGAACCGATAATACAGCAGGTGTAAAGTTCCATATATATTTAATGTTTGCCTTAACCAAAAAGTCGGCAGTTGTCTGTGCAAATTGTCGCGGTACTGTCAATATTGCTATATCAGCATCTTCTTTTAAAGCAATTTGAGGTAATTTTGTTATTTCTTGTATTTTTAGACCGTTTACAATTTTTCCGATTTTATTTGGATCATTATCAAATAATGCAAGAATATTCAGCCCGTAATCCGTAAAGTTGTCGTATTTTGCAATAGCGGAACCTAAGTTTCCTGCACCGATAATAAAGGCTTTTTTTGTTTTTTTAAATCCCAAGGTTTTTTCAATAGAAATTTTTAATTCTTTTACTATATATCCTACCCTGCATTTGCCTGAATTATTTAATAAATTAATATCTTTTCTTACCTGTGAATCATCGATATTCAATAACTGAGCAATTTGTTTGCTCGAGATGAATTCAATCTTATCATTAATATAATCCGATAAAATACAATGATATAAGGTTAATCTGTTAATAACTTTATCTGAAATTTTCTTATCCATAAGAATATTGTAACAAAAAAGTCCAATTGTTCCAAATGGAGAACTTCTAAAAGACTTTCCTGCATGGAGGAGCGAACTTTTTTCGCCAAAAAAAATGACGGCCTATATATCTGATACCGTCATGCTTATGAATTATATATGTATTGTTGCGATAGTTTCAGCTCTTTCAACTTCTGCTCTCTCTTATATTATTAATATACCCGTTAACTAATTCTATTTAACTATATGTAAAGAAATATTTCTAATTCTTTAGAATTAGTTTATGCTTTCTCTCATCCTCAGGGGGTAATTAGATGTAATGTGAAAGTTAGTTGTTTTTGCGAGCTTCTTCTTCCCTTACGAACTGTACCAAACCCTCTAAGTGTTTATCTTCGATAGCGCTTATAAGGTCAGTTACATTTTTGATTTTCTTTAATGCAAAACCTGTTTCTGCAAGCAAAACACAGTCGTTGCAAAGTCTGTAACCTTCGTATTCAATAGAGCCTGCAAGACATTTATTTTCTCCGCAGCAGTCACAGTCAAAGAATTCGTCAACGATATCGGGGTTGTCTTCTATGTCGTCCAACCTCATTTGTTCAACGACCTGTGCCATTTCTTCTGCAATTTCTTTCTCTGTCTTCATTTTATTAAGTCCCTCATTTTGCTTACAGCTTCGCCAAGCCCTGTAAATACTGCACGTGAAATTATACTATGTCCTATATTTAATTCATATAGCCCGTCTATCTCATGCATTCTGTGTACGTTTTCATAATTGAGCCCGTGACCTGCATTTACTTTTAAACCTAAGCTTTGAGCTAACTCTGCTGATTTTTTCAGCTTTTGGAATTCTTCTTCTTCCTCCTGATATCCGAATGATTCTGAATATGTGCCGGTATGCATTTCAATAAACTGTGCACCTGTTTTAGCTGATGCTCTCACCTGTTCTTCATCAGGATCAATAAATAAGCTTACTGTTATACCTGCATCAAGAAGCGGTTTAATAAACTCTGTTACTTTTTCAAGCTGTCCTGCAACATCCAATCCGCCTTCAGTTGTAACTTCCTGACGTTTTTCCGGTACAAGACATATTGAATGAGGTTTAATTTCAAGTGCTATTTGCTGAATATCATCAGCCATAGCCATTTCAAGATTTAATCTTGTTTTAAGAGTATTGGTAAGAGTATAAACATCTTCATCTTTTATATGTCTTCTGTCTTCACGAAGGTGTGTTGTAATGGAAGAAGCTCCGTTTTCTTCTGCAATTTCTGCCCCTTTAATCACGCTTGGCTCAATCCCGCCTCTGGCATTTCTTAAAGTTGCTATGTGGTCTATATTTACGCCTAATAACATATTTACCTCTCTTTTTTTTTATAATTTTTCTTTATTAATTTTTAACAAAGCCGTATATGATGGCAAAATTGTTGTTTTACCGTTTGTTGTAGCCAATTCAATTGCTTTTTTAATATTCGGTTCTACAAGAATTTTTTCTTGTGGTATACCTGCATACTTCAAACGTGTTGCCATATCATTCGCACGTATTCCTGATGTAATAACAAGCTTTTCTGCATCTTTCAGCTGTTCAAAGTCGCTGTCCCAGAGCCAGGAAATATCCCGTCCGTCTGCATAATTATCGTTAATCGCAATTACAATATTTGATTTTAAATCAACTGTTTTTAAAACCTCGCTTGCTCCTGTGGGGTTTTTAATCAGCTGAATTACAGCAGGATTACCGTTAATAATGCGTTTTTCAGTTCTTCCGAATATTGCTTTGTAATCATCAAGTGCCTTTTGAATTTCTTCCTGATTTAATCCGTTTTCAAAAGCAAATGCGATTGCAGCCAGTGCATTATAAGCATTATACAAACCTGCAAGATTTACTTTGAATTCATAAGCATCCCCTCGATTTTGAACAGTAATTACAGAGTAATCATTGAATACTTTAACATCTGCTGGATAGTCGCATTTATGGCGTTTGTAACCGCATTTTGAGCAGAAATAATGTCCCTGTTGTGCAAAAAATTGTTTTGAATACTGCAAAGGGTGTCCGCATAAACAGTTAAATACTTCAGACGGAGCATTTGATTTATGCTCATACGTACAGTCGTATTCTACGTTTTCAAATCCGTAATACACTGCATATTTGGTTCTGTCAAAAGTAGCAACAATAGGGTCATCAGCATTCAAAATAAGTTTTAAATCAGGATTTTTGTTTATAGCATTTTTGATAAATTCAGCGGTAGTGTTTAATTCACCGTATCTGTCAAGCTGATCGCGAAAAAGATTGGTTACCACAAGATAATCTGATTTCATATAGTCATATAATTTAGTAAGGTATGCTTCATCAGATTCAATTACTGCGTAATCATATCTTTTAAAAGGTTCGACAGAAAGCGCAAACACATTTGCTACACCTGTAAGCATATTTGCCCCTTTAAGGTTGTGGATAACCTTTTGATTTGCCTTTTCAAGTATATGTGCTACAAGCCCCGATGTGGTTGATTTGCCGTTAGTGCCCGTAACAGTTACGATTTTTTTTCTTACGTATTTTGAACAGTGTGCCAGAAAATCAGGACAGATTTTTAAGGTAAGCATACCTACAAATGAAGTTCCTGATGACTTATTTAACAGTCTTATCCCCATATATGCACACCTTGCAATGATTAAAGCCAGGTAAAATTCTAAAATTTTTATCATAAATAGTCCTTTAGACGTATTCTATTTTTCTTGATATTATTCTATCCTTAATTAATATAATACAAAAGTAAGAATAATAAAAATGTATTTATTTATCGCAATAATTTTTATAGCTGAGTTAATCATAGCTTTAACATTGATAGTTTTCACGGTAAAAGCTGACAGAAAAGTGTGTGCTCTAAATAAAAAAGTTGTTGAATGCAAACCGGTAATTCATAATTGTCTTTTAAGTGCTAAAGATATTGTGAAAAACCTTCAAAAAACATTCGATAACTGTATTTGTATAGTTAAGCGCAAACGGCAACAGCTGACAATGAAAGTAATCATTGCTGTGGTTATGTATGCTTCTTTATTTTTCTTTAAAGGAAAGTATAAAAAGGCAGGCACATTTTTTCAGCTTGCGGTCTTAATCAAAGACTACTGGGATAGTTTACCTGCTTGACTTGTAAACTTAAAAAAAATATGTTATAATCAATTTCGAAAGACGAGGTTATGTTATGAGTAAGAATAAATCTTTTATGTTTGGTATGGGCTTGCTTGCAGGTGTTGTAGGCGGTATTGTAGCAGGCGTTTTATTGGCTCCGAAACCAGGAGAAGAATCAAGACGTGAACTTAAAGAAGCAGCTTGCGAATTATATGAAAAAAATTCACCTGCAATAAAAGAAGCAAAAAAACAAGCTCTTGAAAATATTGACTTGATGAAATATAAGCTTGAAAGACAATTGAGAAAATTCAACAATATGATAAAATCTAAAAAGCTTTTGAAGGCTAAGGAACTTGAAGAAATGGATGATGAATACAATCCTAATCTCTAGACATTGTATTTTTCAAGTAAAGTAAGGAAATAAATAAAATGGAAATGTCACAATTAGCACTAAATCAAGGTTTAACTTTCTTAGCGTGGTCCACAGGTATTGTTGTCCTTGTTGTAGCGGGATTTTTGGTAAAATTGTTAATCGATTTATCAACTCTTGCAAAGAATGTAAATGAAACATCAATTCTGTTGAATACAGAACTTAAACCGACACTTAAAGAATTAAACGAAACACTGGCTTCAATTAACGCCATTGTTAAAAACACCGATCAGGGTGTTGATAACTTTAAAAGCGCAGTTGAAAAAACTTTTGGCAGAACAAAACTTATTTCTGAATCTATTATCGGCGGGATAATTAAAGGATTTTCAACAGTATATGGTATGTTTGCCAAAAAAAGATAGCCGTTTCCGGTAATTAATAGTTAAACCGAAAACGTTAAAATGTTAACGAAAAACAGTAAAGGAGTAATTATGTCAGCAACTAAATTTTTAGCAGGTTTTATAGTAGGCGGTGCAATAGGTGCAATCGCGGGTGTACTTCTGGCTCCAAAATCAGGTGAAGAAACTCGTGCAATGATTGCAGATACAGCAAAAGATACTTTGAAACGTGCAGATGAAACAGTAAAAGAAATTCAATCCAAAGCAGATGATGTTGTTTCTGATATGCAAAGAAAAGGCGATGAAATTAAAGAAAAACTTCAAAACCTTATTAATCAGCAAAAAGAAACTAAACAAGAAGCTTAAGTTTAAAAAAAAGCCCGAGAATATCGGGCTTTTTTTATTTATTTTTTAAGGCATCTTCAAGAGCTTTTTCCAGTACTGTAATTTTGTTTTCAAGCACCTGAATTTTTGATTCGCTTGAGGAATTTGTAATAGAACCTTTTTCAAGTTCGCGTTTGTATGCGTTGTATTTTGTCTTCAATGACTGATAAAGCGGTCCGAAAAATGTTATTGCAGCTACTTCTCCGAGTATGAATATTATAAGTGTATATAGAGCCATATTTAAAGTTATAGTATGAGGAGAAAGCCTTAAAAGCTCTGCAATTTTGCTGCTGAGAATTGTAATTCCGGCTGTATCCTGATAGTTCATCAGGATTAAGATACATATAATTAATGTAGATATTATGGAGATAATTTGCATTTTTACCTTCTTTCCATATTTTGAGTTAAGTATTTAAGAACCTTATTAATTTTTTCGTCAGGCTCTATTTGTAACTCTATTATTTCATTTCCAAACGGTTTTGTAAACCTCAAGAAGTAGGATTGTAAAACCTGTTCTTCGGTTTTTACTTTTCCCTGTCCTGCACCATAAAGAGTATCGTTGTATATAGGGAATTTTTGGTAACTCAGATGCACTCTTATTTGGTGAGTTCTTCCTGTAATAAGAGTTAAGTCAAGGTAAGTAAAATCTTTAAATCGTTCAATGACTTTAACAAGTGTTTTGCTTTCCTTACCGTCTTCTCTGACTGCCATTTTGTGAGGCTGGTTTGGATTTCTGCCGATAGGCAGGTTAATTTCATCTTCATTATTCGGGTAATTACCTTTTACAATTGCACGATATTTTTTTATAATTGTATGATTTTTAATTTGTTCTGCCAAAAATTCGTGAGCCATATTATTTTTAGCAATCATCAAAAGTCCTGAAGTGTTACGGTCAAGGCGATGTAAAATGCCGCGTCTGAATTCGCCGTTTATATCTGACAAATTATTACCATACTTATACAGAAGTGCATTAACAAGGGTGTTTTCCCGTTCGGTTGTTGTAGGGTGGGTAAGCATTCCTGAAGGTTTGTTTACAACGAGCATATTTTCGTCTTCATACAATATTTCAAGCGCAATGTTTTGCGGTTTTACGGTTATGTCTTCCTGCTGCGGAAATTCAAAGCTGATTTTATCATTCTCTTTCAGCAGGTATGACGGTTTTTTAATACTGTCATTAACAGTTACATTTCCGTTTTTAATAAAATTTTGTATTTTGGAACGTGAATAATCCGGAGTTATTTCCGATAAATAACTGTCTAACCTTTTATTTTCATCGTTTTCGTCAATATAAATAATCATTTGGTTTTCTTTATTAATATCATAATTATCAAGGCAATTACGCCTATATTGATAAATATATCAGAAATATTAAACACAGGAAAGTTAACGAAATTAAGCTGAAAATAATCTCTTACAAAACCATAGATTATTCTTTCATGCAAATTTCCTGCTATACCTGCAGATAAAAGTGATATAAAAAATATTGTTTTTAAAGAGATTGATTTTATGTTTTTGATAACATGCATTGCAAGCAGAAAAAGAGCTATAACCGACAATATAATAAGAAGTTCCCTGGAATCCTGAAGAATGCTGAAAGCAGCTCCGGTATTTTTTATGTAATTCAAACTAAACACCGGATTTGAAAGCCTATAACCGTGTGTAAGCATTGACACAAGTTCATTGGATAAATAAATATCGACAAAAATGAAAAATGCATAGCATACTGCGAAATATATAAATTTACTTGCCTTTTCCATCTTGTTTTCCTTCTGAATTAGTATTATCATCATCAAATTTTATATATTTGTTTTCGGGAATAACATTGACTCTTGTCATAATGAAAGCCAAACCGCCCATATAAACTTTTACCTGATTTTCATTATAAGGTTCTGCTCTTGTAATTCCGACAGAAGCAACTGTATATTCGTTTACATTATTCTTATTGGATAAAAATACCCTTTCAAGAATGTTATCATCAGGCATTTTTCTAAAAGCATCGTCAGATTTTGTTTGCGGATAAATTATATTTTCTTTGCTTATGGAAGCTATTACAACAGAATCGTCTGGTGCATCAACTTTTAAGGAGGTTGTATAATATTTATTCGGTCCTATTTGTTTGGGACTGTTCAATTCCATGTTGATATATCTTGCATCGCCGTATTTTAGTGCTGATGTTTCTTCTACAATTTTTTCTGATGAAATAAGCCATTTACTTCCAGTTTTTTCAAGAAAATAAACGCATTTTGCTGTGGAATAAAGTTCACCTATTACCTGAATATCTCCTACTGTGTCTGTTGCCGTAGCAACAGCCGTTTCATGCACAAAAACAGTTGCATAATTATTGTTAAACTCAATATTTTTGATTTCAGTATTGTAAGTGATATCAGGATAAGTTTTCCAGGTTTCATCAATAAGCTTAAAATAAATATCTTTGTTAAATCCGTCGGAGTTTATAAAATCATTTGAATAAAGAGTTGCAAGACCTTTTAAGTCATACTTATTTGTGTAAACTGTTTGGCTGTCAATAACTTTTTTTACTGCATCATAGTTTGATTTGTACTCTCTGTTTTGTTCGGCTTTTAATTTATAAGTGCTAAACATTCCTGCTTGAGATTGAAGCGGTGAATTTATGCTGATTAATAAAGCTAACAATATTAAAACGGATATCTTTTTCATAATTTTATTATACATAAAAACTTTTTTTTGTGCTAATATTTTTTGTATAAAATAGCTAAGGAGAGATATATAATATGAAAGATGCATATTTTCCGCAGGAAATAGAAAAAAAATGGCAAAAGATTTGGGAAGATACAGGTGCTTTTAAAACTCATGATGACAGTGATAAGCCGAAATATTATGCGCTGTCAATGTTTCCTTACCCGTCAGGAAAGCTTCATATGGGACACGTAAGAAATTATACTATCACTGATGTAATTGCGCGTTTCAAAAAAATGAACGGCTTTAATGTTCTTCACCCTATGGGTTGGGACAGTTTCGGGCTTCCTGCCGAAAATGCCGCCATGAAACACGGTGTTGACCCTGAAAAATGGACTGTTGAAAATATTGCTTATATGACAAAACAATTGAAAATGTTAGGTTTGTCTTATGATTGGGACAGAGAAGTTACAACCTGTAAGCCTGATTATTATAAATGGACTCAATGGTTATTCTTACAGCTTTATAAAAAAGGTTTGGCTTATAAAAAAGAAGCTGCCGTTAACTGGTGTGAAGAATGCGGAACAGTTCTTGCTAATGAACAGGTAATCGACGGCAAATGCTGGAGATGCGACAATGTTGTTGAGAAAAAATATTTATCTCAATGGTTCTTAAAAATTACTGATTACGCTGAAGTTTTACTTGAAGATTTAGACAAACTTCCGGGCTGGGGAGATAATGTTAAAACAATGCAGGCAAACTGGATTGGAAAATCTCAAGGTGCAATTTTCAGATTTAAAGTTGTGGAAAAAGACCTTGAAGTTCCTGTTTATACAACAAGACCTGATACTGTCCACGGTATAACATACCTTGTTGTAGCGCCTGAATACAAAGATATTGAAGCTCTTACAACTCCGGAAAATAAAGAAGCTGTTGAAGCTTACAGAGCAAATGCACGTAAAATGACTGAAATCGAAAGGCTTTCTACTGACCGCGTAAAAACAGGTGTTCCTCTCGGAACTCACTGTATAAATCCGTTTACAGGTGAAAAATTCCCTCTATGGACAGCAGATTATGCGCTGGTTGAATACGGTACAGGTGCTGTAATGGCAGTTCCTGCACATGATACACGCGACTTTGATTTTGCGAAAAAATATAATATGCCGATTAAAGTTGTTATTCAAAATCCTGAAAATCCGTCAGACTGCAAAGACGAAGCATATACTGAGGAAGGAATTCTTATAAATTCAGGTGAATTTAATGGAATGAAAAATACAGAAGCTAAAAAAGCAATTACTGAAAAGGCTGTAAGAGAAGGTTTTGGTGAATTTAAAACTCAGTACAGACTTCGCGACTGGTTAGTCTCACGTCAAAGATACTGGGGCGCTCCTATCCCTGTTGTTTATTGCGAAAAATGCGGTATTCAAACAGTTCCGGAAGATCAGCTTCCTGTATTGTTGCCAAAAGATGTTGATTTCAGCGTAACAGGAAAATCGCCTATTACAACTTCTAAGACCTTTACAGAAACAACCTGCCCTTGCTGCGGCGGTCCTGCAAGACGTGAAACAGATACTATGGATACATTTGTTTGCTCAAGCTGGTATTATCTGCGATATTCTGATGCGAAAAATGATAAAATGCCGTTTGCCAAAGACAAAGTTAATCAATGGCTTCCTGTTAACCAATATGTCGGCGGTATTGAGCACGCTATTTTACACTTGTTATATTCAAGATTTTTCACAAAAGCTCTTAGAGATATGGGACTTCTTGATTTTGACGAACCGTTTGAAAACCTCTTAACTCAAGGTATGGTTCTAAAAGACGGTTCAAAAATGTCAAAATCTAAAGGAAATACCGTAGATCCTGACGAAATATTTGAAAATTACGGGGCAGATACAGCAAGGTTGTTTATCCTTTCAGATTCACCTCCGGCTCGTGATTTTGATTGGTCGGATGCCGGTGTTGAAGGATGTTACAAGTTCTTGAACAGAGTTTGGAGATTAATATCTTCAAGCGCTGATGATATTTCTTTTCACTATCCTGAATTATCTGTCGGTTCTTTAAAGAAAAAAGAAAATGACGATTTGCTTCGTGTAGTTCATATGGCAATCAAAGGAATTACAAATGATATTTCTAATGATTTCCAATTTAATACTGTTATTTCAAAATACAGAGAACTTGTTAATGCAATCTATGATTGGAAAGCTAAAAAATCCGAACTTGATGAAGAAGATAAAAGTATTTTGAGTTTTGCAATAGTTTCATTAATCAAATTAATGTCCCCTGTTGCGGTTCACCTGACAGAAGAAGCTTGGAATGATTTAGGCGGTGAAGGTTCCGTGCATGAACAAAAATGGTGTGAATGGAACGAGGATTTAGCTAAAGCAAGTTCAATTACTCTTGTTGTTCAAATTAACGGCAAGGTGAAAGATAAGATTGAAGCTGATGAATCATCTTCTCAAGAGGAACTTAAAGAGTTGGCGTTAAACAGTCCTAAAGTTAAAGAACTCACTGAGGGCAAAACAATTGTAAAAACAATTGTAGTGCCAAAGAAACTGGTTAATATAGTAGTTAAATAACAAAACAAGACCGCCTGATTTATTCAGGCGGTTTTTTAAATGCTAAAAATTGTATACATAAGTTTATAACTGTAATCCTAATGCTTTTTTTGTATTATAATAAAATTGTTGATATATACATAATTTAGGGATAGAGTTTTGACACAGAAATATTATTTTATCGCAATCGGCGGTGTGGGAATGAGCGGCTTGGCTAAGTATTTGTTGGAAAACGGATGCGAGGTATCAGGCTCTGATATTTGTGACAGTAAGTATATTGATAAATTAAGGGAATTAGGTGCAACTGTTCATATCGGACAGAAAGCGGAAAATGTTCCTGCTGATGCGATTGTTGTTGCAAGCACGGCAATCAGACAGGATAACCCTGAAATGCTTAGAGCTAAAGAATTAGGGCTTACTGTTTATCACCGTTCGGATATTCTTGCTGAAATTTCAAAATGGGGTAAATTTTTCTTGGGGTATTCCGGTACACACGGTAAAACTACAACCAGCGGACTTTGTTCTTATGTTTTAGAAAAAGCAGGTTTAAAACCATCTTATGTCGTAGGCGGAATAATTCCTGAAATCGGCTGTAATGCACACTCTCAGGATGGAAAGTTTTTTGCGGCAGAACTCGATGAAAGCGATGGTACTATCGTTAAATATTGCCCTAACATTTGTGTGGTTAATAATTTGGAAGCTGACCACCTTGATTTTTATAAAGACGGGCTTAAATCAATTTTGGAAACTTTCGAAAAATTTATCTCAAATATGCCTGAAAGTTCGGTTGTTCTTGTGAATAAAGATTGTGAAGCTGCAATGAAGCTTCACGGACATAAAACTATGACTTTTGGTTTGTCGGATGCGGATTATACAGCAAAAAATATTCAATTCTGTACTGAATTTACTACTTTTGATATTTACTACAAAGAAGAATTTTTAACGGATTTGAAAATAATTATACGCGGCAAACACAATGTTTATAATGCTTTATCAGTACTTGCAAGTTTGCATCAGGCAGGTGTTGACGTAAATGTTGTTAAACCTCATTTCGCTACTTTTTCAGGTATGGGAAGAAGATTTCAAAAAGTCGGAGAATTTGACGGAATTACATTGTACGATGATTATGCGCACCACCCGACAGAAATTAAAGCAACACTTTCTTCTGCTGAAGGGATGAGCAATAAAAATATTATAGCTGTATTCCAGCCTCACAGATTTACAAGGTTAAAAAACTTGTGGAACGAATTTCTAGATGCTTTTTCAGGTGTTGACAGAGTTGTTGTTACTGATGTTTATGCAGCTTCTGAAGACAAAATAGATGGTATTAATTCTGAAAATTTCGTAAAGGAATTATCAGAGAAAGTTAACTGTGAATACATTTCAGGTAGTATTGAAGAAGTTGCCGCAAAACTTTATCCTACATTAAAGGAAAACGATGTTGTAATCGGACTTGGTGCAGGAACTATTACAAATTTATGCAAAGAGTTGTTGCACCTGAATAAAGAGGTAGCAGGCGTTGGACGTTGATTTTGAGATAAAAAATTTAACTTCTTTTAAGATAGGCGGAAAAATTGCAAGAATGTATTTCCCTGTATCTTTAGAAGAATTTATTGAAATTATAAAAAATGAACCCGATGCATTAATTGTCGGAAATCTTTCAAACACGCTTGTATCGTCTTTTGGTTATAACGGAGCTGTTATATCAACTTCAAAGATGAATGAAATCAGTATTAACAATACAACGGTTATTGCAGGTGCAGGTGTCAAAGGTCCAAAGCTTTCTCAAACAGCTGCAGAAAACTGTTTGAGCGGGTTGGAATTTATGATAGGTTTTCCCGGCTCTGTCGGAGGGGAAGTCTATATGAACGCTTCTGCTAACGGTCAGTCTGTTGCAGATGTTTTAAAATCAGTAAAAGTATATTGTCCTGAAAAAGGCATTATAACAATTCCTAAATCTGATATGGGGTTTGATTACAGAACTTCAGTATGTCAAAATAAGCCTTACATTATCCTTGAGGCTGAATTTGAGCTTGTAAAAAAAGACAAAGAAGAAATAAATTCTCAAATGCAAAAAAACTTAGATTTTCGAAAAAAACATCAGCCGTCTTTAAAGCTGCCTAACTGCGGAAGTATATTTAAAAATCCTAATGGTAATTCTGCAGGAAGACTGCTTGATAGTATAGGTGCAAAGCAGTTAGCATTCGGCGGAGTAAGGGTTTGGGATAATCATGCAAACTTTATTGTGAACGATAGGGCAGGAAGCTCATTAGATGTTCTTGAATTAATGTTTCAAATGTATACAAAAGTGAAAGAAAAGTATAATATAGAATTAGAACCTGAAATCAGATTTTTGGGCGGAAATAATGAAAAAGAGGTTGAAATATGCAGGAAATTAAAAATGTTATAGATAAAAATGCTAAAATTGCCGTTCTTGCAGGCGGTATGTCATCCGAACACGATGTTTCCATGCGTTCGGGTAAAGGATGTTTTGAAGCTCTGCAAAGATTGGGTTTTAATAATGCAGAACTTGTTGTTGTTGATAAAGATATAGCAAATAAACTTAAAATAGGTCAATATGATTATGCATTTAATGCTTTGCACGGTAAATACGGCGAAGACGGATGCATTCAGGGAATATTGGAAATTCTTCAAATTCCTTATACAGGATGCGGGGTTATGTCAAGTTCATTATGCATGAATAAAGAATTTACCAAAAGAATTTTGTCTACAAACCCTGATATCGTAATGGCAAAGTCAGCCTTTGTGAGAAAAGGTGATGACCTTATGGAAAAAACAAAAGGCTTAACATATCCGCTTTTTGTAAAACCTGTATGCGAAGGCTCAAGCTTTGGTATGACAAAAGTTGACAAGAAAGAGGATTTGCAATCTGCATACGAAACAGCAGTAAAATATAATGATGATGTTCTTATTGAAGAATTTATTGACGGATTTTTTGTAACTGTCGGAGTGTTGGAAAAAGATGAAAAACCTTTTGCTACTGAAGTTTTAGAAATCAGACCAAAGAATGAATGGTATGACTTTGAAGCAAAATATACAAATGGTATGTCAGAATTTATATGTCCTGCACGTTTATCGGATGAAGTAACAAAACGAGTTAAAGAAGATGCGGTTAAGGCTTTTGAAACAGCAGGATGCAGAAGTGTTTCAAGGATAGATTTTATGATGAAAGATAATGTACCTTATCTTTTAGAAATTAATACAAGTCCGGGTATGACAGCAGTAAGTGACTTGCCTGCACAAGCAGCCGCTATGGACATTGATTATGATAATCTGGTATTATTAATTTTAAACAGCGCAGGATTAAATAAATAATGGACGATGAATTAAATCTTATAAATAACGAACAAGTTGAAATTCAGGAAGAATATATTGAAGTTGTTGAACAAGTTGATTTGCAGCAGCCTGCAATTCCTGACGGAAAACATTTGGTTAAGAAAAAGCGCAGAGAACGTTTGATAAGAAAAGGTCGTATGAAACAGGAACGTTTTCGCGGGTTTATGAGATTTTTTATATCTTTATTTTTGTTATTGGGCTTAGGTTATGCTTTAAGATGTCATGGCTGGTATATGGACAAAAACGCATTTAATTATGTAGGCGGAAGTTCGGTTGAGATTATTAATAACAAGATTGTACCTTCACATAAGGTTCTTGCTCTTTTGAAAAGCAGTAATGTACCTGATGCTCCGGTATATATGGCACGAACAAATGAGATTAAAAAAGAATTAATGCAGCTCCCTCCTGTTGAAAATGTTTATATCAGAAGATATGCATTCCCTGCCAGAATACAGATAATTATAAGAGAACGAATTCCTGTAATTACCATCTCACCTGATGTTAAGGTTGCTCCGGTTGCGTTTTTTACAACTGACGGGAAACTAATCGGACGTGAATATATGCCTTTAAGCAAGGACTATAAAACTATATTGGTGCTTTCTTACGGAAACAAAGGCGACGATTACCATAAATGGGATTTACCGAAAATTCAACAAATTCAAAAAATTGTAAAATATATTGAAACCTATTCTAAAGAGCCTGTTGAATATGTTGATTTCAGAAATCCTAATGATGTTTTTGTTAAAGTAAAAACGGTTAATATAAGATTAGGAAAACTTGATGATACGGTTTATAAACGTATTGAAAGAATTCCTTCAATTTTGCCTCAGGTTAAACTTGTTGATTCAAAAGTAAAATATCTTGATTTAAGCTGGGAAAAAGTTAATTATTTAAAATTACAATAACTTCCCCGTTCACTTGTCATCACGCACTTTCTCCAGCGCAATGATAAATGGGAAATAAAAAAAAGAAAAGGGTAAAAAATGAAAACGGTAGCAGCACAAATAAGACTTAAAACAGCAGATTTTGAATTTAATTATAAAAATATTATTGATAATGTTAAATCTAATTGTGATTTGATTATTTTTCCGCACGCAGATATTGAGGAAACAGGCGGAAAAGATTTAGTTTTGGATGAGAAATGCCGTGAATGCCAGAATGAGTTTTATAAAAAAATAGCTGAAAAGAATTTTCCTGTCAGTATTTTGATTGGTGATATTTTAATCAGAAACGGTGAAATTGAAGTATCTGAAGACGGATTTTTTGATATATGCGGTAAAAAAGTATATGTATCAGACACATTTCTTGATGATGTTGAATGTGATTTATACGTACTTGCAAAAAACAGATATTTTGCTATGAACACTTACAAAGATTTTATTGACAGTATTGAGGTCAACTCCGATTTTGTGTTTATAAGTGCAATCGGAATTGCTGATGAAAATGTTTATGCCGGAGGCAGTTTTGCTAAAAATGCAGAAAATGAGCTTGTTCTTCAAATGCCTTTGTGCAAAGAAGATATAGATACCGTAGACTTTTCAAGAGTTGTTGAATTCACAGACGAGCCGATGGAAGCTCAGGTGCTTGCAGTTACGACTTTTGCTTTAAAAGAATACTGTGAAAATACAGGATTTAAAAAAGTTGTTTTGGGTTTGTCAGGCGGAATTGACAGCGCACTTACAGCTGCTCTTGCGGTTAAAGCAATCGGTGCCGAAAATGTTTTGGGTATTCTAATGCCAAGTATGTATTCTTCAGAAGGCAGTGTTACCGATAGTTTGAAACTTGCCGAAAACTTAGGCATGAAAACTATAACAGAACCTATTACACCGATGTTTGATAAGTTTATGGCAGAACGTTCAAGAGAACATGATTTGGCAGAGGAAAATCTTCAAGCACGTTTAAGAGCTTTAATTTTAATGTTCTACTCTAACAGAGAAAACCGTTTACTTCTTTCTACGGGTAACAAATCAGAAAGCGCAATGGGGTTTGGAACTTTATACGGTGATTTGGCAGGAGGCTATAATTTAATTTGCGACTTAACTAAAACAAATGTTTATAGGCTTTCAAACTACATTAATAAAGATAAAGAAATAATCCCTCAGGAGATTATTGATAAAGCTCCTTCTGCAGAGCTTCATCCGGGGCAAAAAGATCAGGACAGACTGCCTGAATATGAAGTTTTGGATGATATTATTGAAATGTATGCTGAAGGAAACAAGTCTTTCGATGATATGTATGCTAAATATGATAAATCACTTGTTGATGAAGTTATTAAAAAGATTTACAGAATGCAGTACAAACGTCATCAATGCTGTTTAGGCGTAAGGCTTACAGAACGCTCCTTCTGCAGCGGATTAAATATGCCTATTGTACAAAAATTTTATTAGAAAAAAAGCCTCAAAATGAGGCTTTTTTATTTTGGCAAATTTTTAAAATAATCAGGCTCGGATAAAGCCTTATAAGTGCATCCTATGCCGTTTAAGGTATTGTTTGAAGTTTTAGAGCAGTATAATGCATCATCTGCGAATTTTGTTCCTTCTGCTCCCATTGGAAGCACTTTTCCTTTTTCTGTAAGGTCAAACGTAAACAAATCATGTCCCCAAGCATTTGGCGGTTTTAGATACCCGTTAACATCTACTGTTATGAAAACTTGTTTAAATTTGGGGTCGCTGTTTTCAAACATTAATAGCGCTCCATCAGTAAGAAGAAGTTGTCCGTCATCAAGGTATGCGTAAGCTATATTGTTGGATTTTGTATAAATTTTGTAAGTGTTTTTTGCATCAGGTATATAAGCAGTGTTTTTAACACAAGCAGCTAAATCTGTTGTTCCTCTGCCGCAATCTTTTAATACATTTAAGTAAGGCTTAATCTTTTCTTTTAATTCACCTGACTGCAGATTTAGAGGTGTAGGCTCAATTCCGTCTTCATAAGAAATCATTAAAACTGCCTGCTGAATTATTGATGCATTCTTTTTTAAAGCTGTTTCAAGTTCTTTAGCCCTTTTATCGGCAACCAAAGACGGCATAGTTAATGCGGCAACTACTCCTATTATGCCAAGTGTAATCAAAACCTCTGCCAATGTAAATCCGTCAAGCAATTCTCTTTTGTTATAAACCATAGTCTTTCTATTATAACACGTAGAATTAGCTCTGTAAAGTCTTTCCTTTAAAAACCAAGCCCTATAAGCATTCGCGGGGGGGGGGGGGGTTTTTCCCAGCTTCTCTTCTTAACATAAATTGCCTCCTTCTTTTTTTTTAATTATGAACAGTTTTTTATAATGTGTCAAGTTTTTGATATATAAAATAATTGCATTTCTTTGAAAAAGTTGTTATAATAAACTATATATCTAGAGGAATTAATGAAACTAACAGTATTGGTTGATAATAATACAAGTAATGACCGTTATTTGCTGGGGGAACCTGCATTTTCAGTACTGCTTGAAAATGAATACCAAAAAACACTTTTTGATTGCGGTTTCAGTGATGCTTTTATTAAAAATGCATATAAGCTTGGACTTGATTTAAGTGATGTTACGGAAATTATCCTTTCTCACGGGCATAATGACCATACTGGCGGACTTTTAAGACTTGAAGATTTATACAGAAAAATGCTCAAAGCAGGCATAAGCTTAAATTTAAAAACTATTATTGCTCATCCTGAAGTTTTTGATGTAAATCTTGACGAAAGCAATGTTAATATCGGCTATCCCGGAAAGCCTGAAACATTATGTGATATATTTGAAATTGAATATACATCAGCTCCAAGAGAAATTACTCCAAAATTAATTTATCTTGGTGAAATAGATAAGAAATATAATACCGATTACAGGTATAACGATGATTCTGCTTTGGTTTATAAAGCGCAGGAAGGGCTTGTTGTCATTACAGGCTGCTCTCATTCCGGTATAAGAAATATTATAGAACATGCAAAAAAGGTGACTAAAGATGACCGTATTCACGCACTAATAGGCGGCTTGCATCTTTATAACAAAACCGAATACAAAATCAGAGAGATTGGAATTTATTTAAGAGATTTGAATATAAAACATTTTTACCCTTGCCATTGCTGTAATCTTAACTCAAAGATTATTTTGTCTGAGTATTTAAAAGTTAATGATGTTTATTCAGGTCTGGAACTAACTTTTAAGTAACATTTTTAACAATGTGCTTGCAAATCAATATTTTGCATAATATAATTGTTATGCGAAAGTTTTATGGCTTTGGTATGCCAAAAGCTTTTTTGAAGGACACTTAACCGTGCAATGCACAGAAAGAGGACAAAATGCCAAAAATGAAGACACACAAATCTGCTGCAAAACGCTATAAAGTTACTGCAACAGGTAAAATCGTTAGAAGACAAGCAGGCATAGGCCACTTACTTCAACACAAATCTGCTTCTAGAAAACGCAGAATTTTCAAAACAATATCAATTTCTGATTCACATTTCAAATTGATATCTAAAGAGTTACCGTACAAGAAATATTCTAGATAGGAGGCAGAATAATGAGAGTAAAACGTGGTAATGTATTACGCAAAAGACATAAGAAAATATTAAAATTAGCTAAAGGCTATATCGGTGCAAGAAGCAGAATTTTTAAAGTAGCTAACACAGCAGTTATGAAAGCTTTAAAATATGCTTACAGAGACAGACGTACTACAAAACGTAATATGAGACGTCTTTGGATTGTTAGAATTAATGCAGCTGTTAGAGAACGCGGAATGAGCTATTCAAGATTCGTTAATGCTTGCAAAAAAGCTAACATCGTAGTAAACAGAAAAATGCTTGCTGACTTGGCAGTAAAAGATCCTGAAGCTTTTTCAGTAGTTTTTGAAGCTGCTCAATCTGCTAAATAGTTAATATTTTTCTAATTGATTTAAATTAAAGACCTTTGAATTTTCAGAGGTCTTTTTTACATTTCTTAATAATTAAGTAAATTTTTCTCTGAAAAAATACTTTATATAAATATAAAGGTTAGGTTATAAACTTTGGAGAATCGTTATGATAGGCGGTGACTTTGATACACCAATGGTGTACCAGGATTTAGCAAACAGTACAATGGGACCGATGGTAATGCCACCATTAGGCGGAATTACAGGAGGCTATAATACTTCTTATCTTGGCGGTGTAAGAATGCAGCCACAGCTTGATCAGGATAAAATTTCTCTGATGAACAAAAAAGAAAATGAAGACAGATCTACTATTAAAAAAGCGCTTGCAGCTCTTGGAATTATTGTGGCAATAGGTTGTATAGCTCCGCTGCGTAAGAGTATTAAAAGCGCGGGCGGAATAGGAAAATATTTGAAAAATCAGTGGACAAATGTGGTTAATGCTTTTAAAGGCAATAAACCTCCAAAAGTAAGCTGGTGGCAAAAAGTTAAAAATGTATTCTCAAGGAAACCAAAACCTTAATCAATTTATAAATATACATCCCCAAAAATCCTAAATGCAAGATATTTTTATCTTGCATTTTTTATGTTATAATCTTAAAAAGTTAAAAATTTAGGGAATTATATAAAGTTACAGAAAGAGGGTAAAAATGGCTAAAGATTGTAGTTTTGATGTGGTTTCGGAATTTGACAAACAAGAGCTGTTAAATGCCGTTGATCAAGTTAAAAGAGATATTTCTTCAAGATTTGATTTAAAAGATTCTAATTCAACAGTTGAACTTGAAGGTGATAAGTCTATTACTATCACAACTTCTGATGAAATGAAATTAAGAAATATTTATGATATTTTGCAATCAAAATTCGCAAAAAGAAATTTAAGTATTAGGATTTTGGATCCTCAACCTATGGAAAGTGCACTGGGCGGCAATGTAAGACGTGTTTATAATTTGAGAAAAGGCTTAACACAAGAGCTTGCAAAAAAAATTGTTGCAGATATTAAAGACTCAAAGAAAAAAGTTCAGGCATCAATTCAAGGTGATCAAGTAAGAGTTTCCGGAAAAGATAAAGATGATTTGCAGGAAATAATTAAACTTCTTCGTTCTAACGAAGATAAATATGATTATCCTTTGCAGTTTACTAATTACAGATAACAGGTCTGTGCCAAGCAGGCACAAATGCTGAAAAACTTTTTAAAGCTTTATCCACATGGGAAGGCGGACTTCGTTCGCAGGAAAACTCCCGCTCTGAGGCGGGAGAAGGAATGAAAGTATAAGCTTTCAGCTTTTGTGCATCAGCTTATTCTGTTCGTATGAAAAAAATTATTTTATTTTTGCTTCAAGCCTATCCAGTCTTGCTTTCAGATCTGCATTTTCTTTTTCTAATGCAGTTACTCTGGCATCAAGTTCTTTGACTGCATTTATAACAGCATAGAACATATCTTCCATTCTGATTGTCAAAAAGCCGTCTTTACCTTTTTTAACTGCATCAGGGAAAACCTTTTGCAGGTCTTGTGCTATTACGCCTACGTGAGGTTCTTTGTTATCGTCTTTTTTATACGTGTAGTTAAATACTTTTAATTGACGGATTTTATCAAGACCTGATGAATTTTCTTTTCCAACGTATTTTAAACGTCTGTCTGAAGTGCTTTGAACGTAATTATTCAACAAATCATCATTTATATCATAGTGATGAACATATCTGTTATATCTTCCAAATGTTTTTAAATCATCAGTATCATAAAATCTTGTAGCAATGCGGCCTGTAACTATCAAATTACCGTGAATAATTACACTGGTTAAATTGTCTGTTAAATCAGGAAATAGTGAACCGCTTGATGATGAATTATGAACTTCTAATACAGCACTGCCTTTGTCGTATTTAGATTGGCTGCCTATATAAATTCTTTCTACACTGTCTGTGTTACCTGAATCGTTTGAATTTGGTCCTGAATTATTTCCGATACAAATTTTATTAGAGCCGGAAACATATTGGCAAGCGTGCGAGCCGATTGCTATGACATTACTGCCTTTGTTTGTAGTGCCTGCCTGATAACCTATTGATATACTGTCATCACTTCCTGCTTTTGAATCCTGTCCTATGGCGATAGCATAATCACCATACAATGTTGAATCTGTTGCTCCCGAATGTGCATTGTTGCCTATTGCAATGCCGCCGTACCTTTGAACATAAGCATTTGGTCCTATTACAATAGCATTTGAAGCTTCTGTTGCCGCTGCATTGCCTATTGATAAAGAATTAGTTCCGCTTGCATCGGTATTATATCCTAATGCTGTTGCTCCTTCGGCAGTTGCACGAGCGCTTGTGCCGAGTGAAGTTGTATTATCAGCACCGGCATTGGATGCATGACCTATTGCTATACTTTGACTGCCTGTCGCGCCTCTATCATCAATGCCCACGCTGATTGCAATAGAATTTTCTCCGGTCGAACGTGCTTTATACCCTATGGCGGTGGAATTTGAGCCTGAAGCAACGGTTTCATATCCTACCGCTGTTGCATAATCGGATTCAGCTTTAGCTGAATGACCTACCGCTGTTGTATAATCATTTGCTGTACTTATATTATTTCCAACAGCTGTGCTGTACTCTCCCGTTACGGTTGTATTACCGACTCCTGTGCTATAATTGCCCGATACCGTACTGCCGCCTACTGACGTACTCCAAGTGCCTGTTGCTTTTGAAAGATTGCCGATTGCTGTTGCACCTCTGCCGGTTGCATCAGTTCCTGAACCTATTGCAACAGATGAATCGCCTGCCTTTACAGTTTTGCCTATTGCTACCGAGCCATTATTAATTGAACCGTCATTGGACAATGTTCCTAACAATAAACCTTGATTTATGAGCCTTAGTACACCCTGATTTGTATTTTTATGCTTAAAAGCTATCTGGCTTGGTCGAATATCTGATGAATTGATTATCAACTTTGCGGTTTCGTCAGTGTCGCTAAATTCTCTTTGACCTATCATGGCTGTTTGACTGTCGCCTAAGCCATAATATGCATCTGAAAGATTACCTTCAGAATACTTCCATGGGGATGACTGGTCTGTTTTGCTTCTTGTTGTTATTACAGGTGCCATTGCTGCTAAGACTATACTCAATATGAGCATTACAACCATCATCTCAGCTAAAGTAAATCCCTTTTTAATCTTAAACATTAAGTTACTCCCATAAAGTTAATGTATTTATTTATATTATATCGTATGTTGCATTAATAGTCAAGTAAAAAATAAAGTAAAACATTATGTTTAATGACCTGCTTTTGTAAAATAATAAATAGTTACGTCAGGAGTATTTAATGTCAGATTTAAAAAAACTTTTGGGTAAAAAAATCCAAGTTATAAGAAAATCCAGGAATCTTACTCAAGAAAAGTTAGCTGAGTTAATAGATATAGAAACGCCCAGCTTAAGTTATTTAGAAACGGGTAAGTATTCGCCTTCGATTGAAACTTTACAGAAGCTTAGTGAAGTTTTAAAAGTTGCTCCATGGGAGTTTTATTATTTTTCTGATATTTCAGAGGAAGAAATGAAAGAAGAATTAAAAAAAGCTTTAGATAATAATCCAAAGCTTTTAAAATTAATTTATAACTTTTACAAATCTATTGAGTATTAGTTATTTTGTTATTCTCATCCACTATTATAATTGTAGGCTTATAGTTTTCCATTTCTTCAGGGTTATAAAGTCCGTAAGCTATGATTATAACTTTATCGCCCGGTTGTACTTTTCTTGCGGCAGCACCGTTTAAGCAAATCATGCCTGAATCGGCTTTGCCTTTAATTACATATGTATGAAATCTTTCTCCGTTATTGATGTCTAAAATATCAACTTTTTGCCATTCTTTGATTTTAGAAGCTTTCATTAATGTTTCATCAATTGTAATAGAGCCTACATAATTTAAATTCGCATCTGTAACTGTTGCTCTGTGGATTTTCGAACTAATGAATTCTTGTAGCATTTTTTTATCCTTTTGACAGTTTTGTATAAACTTTCTTATGATTTGGTTGAAAGTTTTATTTCTCGCCTAAATATTTTAGCGCAAACATATTTAAAAATCAAAAAGAAGATGTAACTATAATAAATAGTTACATCTTTGGTTTATTTAATGTGTGCCTTCTATAAATTTTGTTTGTATATTTTGTCGCTGTATTTTTCTATATTAGGAGTATTAATTTCAAATACGTGAATTCTTGCAGGTCCTAAATCTACGCATAATTCGTTATCTCTTGCCTGTAAAACGCTTTCTTTTCCGTATGATGGAAGAAGGTTTTTAAGTTCTTGATTAGCTTTTAGTGTAGGAACTTTTATTTTGCAGGCTACGGAACGGTTGATATTTTTATTTGCTACAACAAGTAAAGTTTTACCGTTGTAATGTCTTGCGTATGTGATAATTTGGTCGTTTTTATCGTTTTCTTTATTTAATTCTATAAACGTACCTTTGTTGATAACATCGGCATATTTGTCTTTAAGCGCAAAAGCACTTGTCATAAATTCACCGATTTCAGGCTGAGTTCCGCCCGGTTTTCTTGACGGGTTAAAGATATCAAGTCTTCCTCTGTGAACAGTCATTATATGGCTGTCAGTTTGGGTTTCAGGATTGTATTTATCTTCGTAAGGATATAAATAGTCATCCCCTGTTTGGTATCCGTCAACAATATATGGGTTAAGCATTGGCAAGGTTGCCTGTAAGCCCATTGTCAGGTTGCAATATTCCGCACCGCCATGAAACATTGGAGAAATGTCATCGTGAGTAGCAAAAGAACCTATTAAAGATTTTCCTTTAGGCAGTCTGTATGACATATCAAGCTGTTCTTTTACATAGTCCATAAATGTTGTAGCAGTTGTCCATTCGTGGAAAATGTGATATTGTCCGTAAATAGCATCATAACCGGCTCTTAGAGAATCTTCAGGTCTGTCATAAGGCATATTTGCCTGAGGTGATGCATCTTCATAAGTATATGTTTCTGCAAGCCAAGCAAACTCAGGATCACGCATATGTGAATAAGGAATTATAACATCCCAGAATTCAACAGGTTTCGCTCTGGCAACGTCGGATCTTATACCGTCAATTCCTAAATCAATACACATATCAACGTATTGTTTATGCAATTCAAGCAATTTAGGATTTAATGTTCTTTTACCTTCGTCTTCCCACGGCTGGAACATTCTAATATCATTCCATCCTTGAGGAGTCTTAGCTAATCCGTCGCGTTCCATTGCCATAAGCTCAGGTTTTTCAAGGAACATATCATAAGAAGCACAGCTAGGCATATCCAGCATTACTCTGATGCCGCGTTTATGGCATTCATCAATAAACGCTTTAAATTGTTCTTTATCAGTTCTAGGATCATTAGGATCTATGAGGTTCGGGTCAATTTTAAGCATGTCTTTTGGCGAATACAATGAACCTGCTGTTCCCATTGCTTTCATTCTTCCCGGCGGATGTATAGGCAAAACGTGAAGTGTATTAAAACCTTGTGCTTTAACTTCATCAAGTCTGTCTATGGCGTTAAGGAAAGTTCCGCGTTGTTCATTGCCGTCAATATATTCATTGCCGTTTAAATCTTTTGCATTAAATGTTCTTGGAATTATTGCAAGGATTTTTGCTTCATTATTGTTAAATAATGTTTTCAAGTTGTTATGGTAGTTAACCACAGCTGCATTTTCTGCTTTTTTAACAGACGGAACATTAATCATAGCCAAGTTGTTTAAATACGCGCTTATTAATCCGGAATTATTTGTCTTTACTTCAGGATTAGTTACGGCAGGTTGGTTATTCTGCGGTGTTGTCTGTTTAATACTATTTAATTTTAATGCCAGTAAGTTTGTTGTATTAATCATTTTTAACTACCTTTTTATCCGGAGTCTTTGTTTTTCCTAAGAAGAATTGTGCCAATACTGTTACGCCTAATAGACCTGCGCCGAAACCGCCGAATATCTTTAGCCATTTTCTTGTATTGAATGCTTGTTGTCCGGCTTTTGTAAACAACTCGTTAGGAGCTATGCCTGTTAATAAGAATTTTAATTCAGAACTTGCATTATCATTTCTTGGTCTGATTAAGTGACGCGGTTTAGGGAAGTAGTATTCACCGCCGATATTATCCAACACTAAAGATCTGTATTTTGTAATTTCGTCTTTAATAATACTGTTATCTGACAGAGTTGCTGTATCAAGGTGCATAGCATCTTCAAATATAAATTTCATTGTATCCTGATAGAAATACTTATCTCCGGGAATATCTGTTGTTCCGGCAGCTTTGCCAAAGTATTTGTTAACTACTTTTCCGTCTTTTACCTCAATAGGATCAGTATCAGGAGAAGGGCTCGGATTTCTAAGCATAAAGAATTTTGTTGCACTGTCTGATGAATGTCCTTCAAGTGTAACGATTTTACATAGTTCAATCAGTTCTTCTTTTACTTCGCGAGGAAGTCCGTTTATAGAAGGAGAGCCGTTAGTTTCTATTGTTGCAATTCTTCTGTACATATCAAGAGTATTGATAAGTCGGTAGAATGAACTTTTTACACCTAAAAGTCTGTCAGATACAAAAGATTTTTGGATATTCTTTAATGTTCCGACATTATCACCTGCATTAACGCCTATGACTGCTCTTGCTGTTTTATGGAAACCTGCTTCTTTCATATCGTTTGCAAATTGAGTAAATTTAGAATCAACAATGTTGTCATATTTACTTTGCATTGCAAGTTTTTGGGCATCTGTCATTGAATTATCCAATTTCAAAATCGGAGCATTCAGGTCGCTAGGTTTAATTTCACTGTTAAGGTGTGCAACTTTAGCTATTAATTCACCCATAACTTTGTCATAAGTTGTTTTGTCGGAAGCAATTTTTTCAAATTTTTCTCTAAGAAGTGCACCCATTAAGTGCTCGTCAAATCTTACTTTTTCAATTTCTTTCGGAGTTATGCCGAACGTTTTAAGCAAATCTTTAGAAATATTGTTCCAGTAGTTTGCAACAACTGTTTCAGGTGCAGAACCTACTTTCTTCAATGCGTATTCATCCAACGCCGCTGTTTCAGCTTTAAATCCGCTAATAAGGTTTGCAACGTGACGTAATTTTGATTGAAGTGTAGAATTCAATTTGCTTGATTTAAGTTTATCAAGCACACGTTTTATAGGGTGTTTATCACCTTTATTACTTACAATTAATTTTTTAACGTAATCAAGTTCTTCGCGTTCAGCTTCAGGCACTCTGCCGTTATATGCATTTACATTGTCTTCAATAGTCAGCATAATTTTGTCAATAATTTTTTGGAATCCTGTTTTGTCAGTATTTGAATTGAACAAATTATTTTCTCTGAACAGTTTAATCATTTGTTCTTCATTAGGAATAACAGTTTCCATAAATTCTTTGCTGAATTTATGACCGTCAAGTTTCTTTTGAAGGCTCTTAGTTACATTTTTGGCTGTATTTTCATCAATAGTATAAGTGCCGTCTGTGAGGATTGCATTCAAATCAGCTTTAAAGCTTTCTGCTGTAACAAGGTCCATGCCTTCAGTTAAGGTATTTGTGATAAGTTCGGCAAGTTCTTTATTTACAGGTTTATCTTTATGCAATTCTATAATTTTTTCTATATTTTTACGAATAGTATTGTCCTGATGTTTTTTCACATAATCTGAGAAATTATCAAGAATTTTATCAGCTTGTTTATTTTGTCTGTTGTTTAAATATTTTGCAAGATAAGGCTCTGTCTGATTACATATCAAAGCACTCATAATAGGAGTTGCAAAACCTGCGGTAAGCATCCATAAAGTGTTATTTTGGATAGCTAATTTTTTCATTTTTTCCTGAATAAAATCTCTACGGTTAGGGATGTCTTTATCCACACCTAATCTGTCACCGATTTTTTGGATTTCTTCATCTTTGTATAAATCCCAAGGAATGAATTGAGGATCTTGATAGAAAGATTTTTTTCTTCCGAAACTGTCTTCATATTCTTGTTGTACATTTACGCCGTGAATTAGTTTTGCAGGAAGCTGTATAGCAAGTTTAGGCCAAATAGCCATTGAAGCAAGGAATGATGCCAAACCTACAAATTCCATTCCTTTTGTCATAGGAGTTTGTTTTTTAGTAAACAGGTATGCGGCAATAGCAAGTCCGCCAAGTTTTAGACCTACATCATTAAGTTTTCCTAGTTCGTGGTCATTTGCCTGACCTTTAGCTGCGTGATGAAAAGCTTTTGCATCGTATATCGCATCTTTAACCATTATGGCAGGAGCATTAAATATATTTTCTCTAAGAAGTCTGCCTTTTCCATGCAGCGGTTTAATGAATGTTCTGTTATCAAGTTCTCGCTGAATATCAAAATCAGGCATAGGCTTTTTAGGCTGCTCCTGAATTTGATAGGTGGTTGCAGCAGGTCTGTTTGCTATGTAATTGTTTATCAGATTTGCCATATTAGTTTACCACGTACTTACTGTCTTTTTTGATAACATCCGCAGCATCGACTTTTGATGGTTTTAATGAACTTGACATTGTGTTTATAACACCGAAAACCGATGATAATACTGCGGCACCCAAAAGGATTTTTCCGGCATGTTTTTCAATACCTGAACCTTCTCCTTTATAAAATGCTTTTGCACTTTGAACTAAACTTTTTCCGAAAGACTTCACTGATTTTCCAAACTCTTTGCCTTTCCAGAACTTGAAAGTCATTACTTTGAAATAGTTTTCCCAAGGTTTTTGGAATGCCAAACCTACGCCGGTTGCAGCCCAAAGATATGAAGATATATTCTTAGCAAGATTTTCTTTAATTATAATTTCTTTTATTCTTGGTTTTACTTCCTGGTCTGAATCTTTTAAATCAGTTCCCATACCGAGTTTTTTAGCGATTTTGTCGTAACGGTAATTTCTCTTTTCGCCTTTTGCTTCATCTCCGTAAAGTAGATCCCAGCGCGGAAATTCAACGCTTTCAAATACTTTATGATGTTCAATACTTGTAATATCGGTATCGTATATGTCATCAGGGAGTTCATAAATTACTTTTGCATAAGGTCTTTCAGTGTCAATTCCGGTCATAAGCTGAACCGGTTTACTGATAAATGATTTTGATACGCTTTTTGCAATACCGTAAAATAATACGCCCAGTGCCATTTTTTGACCTATGGCAGAGGCTTTGGACCTTGCAAACGGGGCAAAGAATTTATTTGCGGCATTGAATACTCCCATTAACATTGCACTGCCGATTAAATAAGGTACTGTTCCCATTGTTAAAAATTCATAGAAATTAGCGTTTTTGCTTCCCTTTAAACCCTTTACCGGATAAACGGTCATGGCATTTGTTAATTTATCAATGCCTATAAGTGTGCGGGTGGCAAGATTGTTTTTCAAAAGCGTGTCATGAGTATAATCCAATGCTTTTTTATTTTTATCATTGCCGTCTGCAGAAAAGTTTATGTTGTTGTTTACGCTATTAATCGGTAAAATCATCTTTACTCCACACACATCGATGTATTTATTGAACATCTGTAAATATATTTTTTTGATAGTAAATTTACAGCATATTTACATTTTTTAACAAAAATATTTTAACCGTAAATTGTGAAAAATATTGCAGTAAAAATTCCCGCAATTATGCAGTAATAACCGAATATTGCAAGCGAGAATTTTGATATAAATTTCATAAAATATTTGATACATAAGTAGCCCACAAGTCCTGATACGATTGTTCCTGCAGCAATTGCCGTCCAATTATATGTTAATGCTTCATGAATATCTATTTTTACAAGCGGATAAACCATTGATGCTCCAAGTATAATCGGAATACTTAAAAGGAATGAATATCTTGCCGCAGTAACTCTATCTAACCCGCAAAAAAGCCCTGTTGCAATAGTCCAGCCGGAGCGTGAAAAACCCGGTAATGCGGCTAGACCTTGAGCTAAACCTATGAGCAATGACGTTTTTAAATCAACTTCCGTTTTTTTTGCTTCAATTTTTTTAGACTTATATTCACTGTAAAGCAGGGTGAAACCTGTTATAAACAATAGAATTCCGACTATGGCAGGCGAGTATACAAGTTTTTCGGCAACTTCGTTTATCGGCAGAGCAAGTGCAACTGTAATAACAGTACCTGCCATTATGTATAAACCGAGTTTTGCTTCTTTGTTTGACCAGTCTTTTGTTTTAAGAGCATGCCACATAGCTTTTAGAATTTCAGCTATATCTTTTCTGAAAAATATTAATACGGCAACAAGTGTTCCTAAATGCACCATTATGTCAAAAAATACTTCTTCATTTGAATGTTGAACTATTTCTAAGCCTTTAAAAACTTTGTAAAAGTTTGATGTAAAAACAAGGTGAGCTGAACTTGATATGGGTAAAAATTCGCTTAATCCCTGTACTATACCCATTAATATTGCCTGTATAAAATTCATGTTTTTTACCCTTCTTAAAATTAATCTTCTTCATAGTAACTGCAGCATGAAGTTTGGGTTTCCCAAACTGTAACTTTGCTCAGTAATACAACTTTTTCTTTTAATTTATTGTAAATAAAGCATGCTATCATTTCACTTGAAGGACTTTCGCCTTTAAATTCCGGAAGTTCGTTTATATCTTTATGGTCAAGAAGGTCCAAAACTTCTTTAAGTTCTTTTTTCAGGATTTTGTAGTCAATTAATATGTTGCTTTTATCAAGAACATCACCTTTTACAAAAACTTCTACCATCCAGTTATGACCATGCTGATTTTCACATTTACCGTCGTAATTCAACAAATGATGTGCAGCGGCAAAAAAGCCTTGTGTTTTAATTTCAAACATCTTTTTATATCCCCTTTTTTAGTATATAATCACAAAATTCTCTAACAGCGCCTCTGCCGCCATTTTTTGATGAAATAAAATCAGCAATGCTTTTTACTTCTTCAACAGCATCTTGAGGACAGCCTTTAAGCCCTGCTTTTTCAAGACAGCAAATGTCAGGCAAATCATCTCCCATATATGCAACTTCATCAAAAGTCAGATTATATTTCTGCATAATATTTTCTAAAGTCGCAATTTTATTTTTTTGTCCCTGATGAAGTTCTTTTATATTTAAGTTTTTTGCGCGGTGTTCAACAGTACCGTTTTTTCTTGCAGTTATAATTGCAGTGATAATTCCTGCATTATTTAGGTTTACTATTCCCTGACCGTCTTTAGCGTTAAATGTTTTATACTCAACGCCGTTTTCATCAAAAGTTAAACTTCCGTCAGTTAACACGCCGTCTACATCAAAAGCAACAAGTTTTATGCTCATTTATGCAACTCCTGCTTTTAATAAGTCATGGATATGAACTGTTCCGATTGGTTTTCCGTTTTCATCAAGTACTGCAAGAGCTGTAATTGAATATTTTTCCATAAGGTTTAATGCACTGGCACCGTAATCTTTTGGAGAAATATACTTAGGATTTGGTGACATAACGTCTTTTGCAAGAAGCGGTCTGATGTTTGGATATTTAATCAGAGTTCTTCTTATATCACCATCTGTAAGAACCCCGGTTAGTTTACCTTCTTCATTAACAATCATCGCCATGCCGAGTTTTTTATCGGAAATGAGTTCAATAACTTCTGCAAAACTTTGATTTTCTTGTGCAATAGGAAGTTTCTCTCTGTCTGTAAGCATTAAATCTTCAACTTTATATAAAAATCCTTTACCAAGAGCTCCTGACGGGTGGAAAATTAAGAAATCTTCTTCAGAGAATCCTCTTTTTTCAAGAAGACAAACTGCTAAAGCATCTCCCATTGCAAGTGTAGCTGTTGTGCTTGCAGTTGGAGCTTTGTTAAGCGGACATGCTTCTTTTTCAACAGAGATATCCAATGTAACATCTGAAGCATGAGCAAGTGTTGATCCCATTTTACCTGTCATACCTATCATTGTTACGCCAAATCTTTTAATAAGCGGTAATAAATTCAATAATTCTTGAGTTTCGCCGCTGTTAGAAATTGCTATAATGACATCATTTCTTGTAATAATACCTGAATCGCCGTGTGTACTTTCAGCAGGATGTAAAAAGTAAGAAGGAGTTCCGGTTGAAGATAAAGTTGCTGCAATTTTTCTTCCGATAAGTCCTGATTTTCCCATACCTGTAACGATTACACGTCCTTTACAGTTGAAAAGCAAATCTATTGCTTTATCAAATTCTGTACCTATGCTGTTTTTTAAACGCAAAATAGAGTTTGCTTCAATTGTTAAAACTTCTTTTGCTAATTCATTAATTTTACTTGTTGTCATTGTTATTGTTTCCATTTTTTATCCCCCGTCAAAGTGATTATATAATAAATATCATTTAAAAGTAGGAAAATTGCACTAAATATTTAATTTTTGTTAAATTTAATCGATATTTGTTATATGAAAATGTATCAGGATTTTAAATTTGATAATTCAACGGATGTTGTTGAGAAATTTAAAAAGTTTATTGAAAAGAATGATTGTCCTAAGATTGAGGTTGATTTGTCAGCAGTAAACATATTTGAAGCTTTAAAGTTTATGGTGCTTTCTTCAACTTATCATTTTCAAAAATATCCGAAAGGAAAATTACGCTGCAGAATTCAATCCGAAGAGGCTAAAAATTTTGTTTCTGCATTTATTACAAATAATTTAGAATTAGTCTAGCAAAAAAAAATTTTTACGGGTTTTGTAAGAGCATGCCAATTTTAGGAAATTTAGAAAATAAAATTATAACAAGTTCTGTCGCAATGCAGACAAAACCTGTTGAAGCTGTACCAAGAGAGGTTAAGCCGGTTGTAAAAGAAGAAACAAAAACTTCTTCTAACCATACAACATTGTGGCTGGGCGCAGCTGCTGTTGCAAGTTTGGCAATTGCAGGCATAGCAATTGCTCACGGAAGAAAACCTAAGCCTTCTTCTGTTGATAATCCGTTTTTGCAAAAACCTAAAAGTCCTGTAAATACGTCTAAAAAGCCTAAAGTTGAACCGCAAAAACCTGTAAATCCTGAAAATATTAATAATAAAAATACACCTAATGCTGAAACTTCTGTTAAAAAACAGCCTGAAACTGAGATTGTAAATCAGCCTTTCATAATAAATAAATTAATTGAATTCAGTGAAGAAGCAGAGAAATTAAGATTAGAAGCCGAAGGTAAAATCAGAGGAAGTATTTCAGGTTTTTATAAAGCTTTCAAAAAAGGCGGTATGGATTCAATGAATTTCAACCATAGAGCGCAGATTGTTGTAAGAGAATCCGACAAACATCCTGCTGCTGATTTGAGATTGCTTTCTAAGGAAGAATGTAAAGTTGTTACTTCATATCAGAGAAATTATCAATACAATGCCAAGCTCAGAAGCGGGGCGGATTTGTCTGATGTCGAAGACATAAAAGTACTGGATAGACTTATTCAAGATGCCGTTCCGTTAGAAGAAGATGCTTATGTCTATCGCGGAATAAGAACTCAAAAAATTTGGGATGATTTTAGCGAATTAGATTTTGCCAAAGATTTGGCAGAAGGTAATATCCTAGAGGATAAAGCCTTTGTATCCACCGCTCGTGTTTATGGAGATTTGCTTGCGCAGGTTGATCCGCATAATTTCTCAGGTCATAATACAAGCGGTTATGTTATGAGAATTAAACTTCCTAAGGGTACAAAAGGTTTGGATTGCAGAAGAAGCATCGGTCGTGATTTAGACGGCGGATACAATGCAGAATTCATTTTACCGAGAAATTCGCAATTCAAGATTGTTTCTATTGATAAGAAGCAGCGTATAATGGAATGTGAATATATTTTACCTGCTGCGTAATCCTTTTTAAGCTTTTTATTTTTGATATTTGAAATTTCCTTATTTTTGTATTAATATGCAATCGGGGAAATGAAAAAGTTAGTAATAATAATATCGTTTATATTTATTTTTTTATTTGGGTGTACAACATTTTTTGAACATTCACAATCTGTTTCTCCAAAAAATGAAGTGCAAATTTCAAATGTAAGCTATGGCAGCTTGCATACTAAAAAATTAAAAGTTGACAGCAACTTTTTGATTTCCAGCGCGCAGGTAAATATTTACAGATACCTTATAGATTTGTTTGGAGATGTATATTCTGTTTTAGGTTTTAACACCTTTAGTAAACTAAAATTATATTTGTTGTATGACTGCTGGGATATGCAGAAAAGCGGAAACAGGCATGTTTCGCATATTGTTTCCCCCCGTGCTCCTTAAGCCTTATTCTTATTTATGAAATTGGTTAATATTAAGAATAAGGAGAATTTGATATGGAAAATTTATCAACAAACCTCCAAGACGGTCTTTTGATTATGGTTCTTGGAATGGGATTTGTATTTATATTTCTTACGATAATGGTATTTATAATGGATTGGTCTTCAAAGCTTATTATAAAGCTGAATGAAATCTTTCCTGAGGAAGTAGTTGAAGAAAAGTATACCAAAAAGTCTGCTGCAAAAGATGACAATGAAGTCGCTCTTGCAATTGCTGTTGCGTATGCTAAATCGAAAATATAGGAGGTCTTATGGAGCATTTACATGCTTTGGTGCAGTCACATGCAGTTGTTGTATCTGCCGCAATTCTTTTAATTGCGTATGTGTTTATTGCACTTGAAAAAATCCCGAAAGTAACTATTGCACTTTTGGGAGCTGCTTTAACAATTGTGTTGGGATTGGTTAGTCAAAATAAACTTTTGGGGGATAGTATCAACCCGCATTATTTTATTAACTTCGTTGATTTTAACGTAATTTTTCTGCTTGTATCAATGATGATAATTGTAAGCATTGCGACAAGAAGCGGTATGTTTAACTGGATTGCCAATGAACTTTTAAGGCTGACAAAAGGTCATCCGAAATTGGTTCTGTTAACATTGGGTATTTTTACTGCTGTGACATCTGCATTTTTAGATAATGTAACCACTGTTATTTTAATTATGCCTGTTACGTTTTTTATTGCAAAACAGCTTGATATAAACCCTTTACCTTTTTTAATTACAGAAATTTTTGCATCTAATATCGGCGGAACTGCTACTCTTATCGGTGATCCGCCAAATATAATTATAGGAAGCGCTGCCGGTTTGTCATTTATGGATTTCTTAAAAGAGCTGACAGGAGTTGTCGCAGTAATTTTAATTGTTATTGTTCTTTTGATGATGTTCATTTTTAGAAAATCATTAAAGGCTGCACCTGATAAAATGGAAGCTGTTGCTAATTTAGATAATTCAAAAACAATTACTGATTATCCGCTGATGATTAGAAGTGCAATTGTGCTTGTGCTTGTAATTTTGGGATTTGTTTCGCATGATGTTACACATATTGAAACATGTGTTTCCGCTATGCTTGGAGCAAGTTTCTTATTATTATTTGAAAAACCAAAAGATATTTTGTGCGATGTTGAATGGAATACTATTTTCTTCTTCATCGGATTATTTATCATAATCGGAGGTTTAGAGGCCTCAGGCGGTATTTCATTAATGGCAAAATGGATTTTAAATGTTACACAGGGCTCACAAGAAGCCACTGCTATGATAATTCTATGGGCATCAGGTTTCATATCCGGTATAATTGATAATATTCCTTATACTGCAACTATGACACCTATGTTATTGGCAATCCAAAAAACAATGGGTGCCGATTATACTTATCCTTTGTGGTGGTGCTTGTCGCTGGGTGCTTGTTTGGGCGGAAACATGACGATTATCGGGGCTGCTGCAAACGTTATTGTTTCAGAAACATCAGCTCATAACGGTTATCCTATTCCGTTTATGAAATTTTTAAAATATGGTGTTATTACAATGATTATTTCATTGGTAATAAGCTCAGTCTATATTTACTTGAGATTTTTACATTAATTAAAAGCCCTCATTATGAGGGCTTTTTTTTACCTTGAATTTGATGTAAAAAACTGTTATAATGATAACGTAAATTATAGAAAGGAGCGATTTATGAAACGATTAAGTAAAAACGCTGCTACGTTATTTGGAGAATATATGACAAAGCTCCAATGTGACGGGTCAAGCAGCTATGCTTGCGGGGGGGGGGCAGA
>ERZ824598.209-NODE-209-length-101954-cov-5.878026_pt1 | contig 101954 bp, 104 predicted proteins | sample MGYA00519934_ERZ824598 | MGnify/ENA primary metagenome ERZ824598 (study PRJEB31778, sample SAMEA3449177) | human gut metagenome | biome: human gut; feature: human-associated habitat; material: faeces | place: United Kingdom | collected 2010/2012 ... | reverse complement strand
GTCAGGGAGCAGAAGAAATCCACAAGAAAGATTTTCGGGATACAGAACTTCAGTCCCTTTTGAAAGGCTTTCAGCGACCCGCGGCTGCACCAGTTGTGGACGGTGGTCAGGGTGTAGCCGGTCAGGGTTACCACATCCTTTACCGTGACCACATCCGGGTATTTGCGCAGCAGCTTTTCATAGTAGCCGTGCATCTGCCGCAGCGTGTCCTCCGGCAGCTCCTTGGAGAGCCTCGCCACATAGTGGGTGCCGTACCATCCCTTCGGCGCAGAATAGAGTTCTGGAAAAATCGCCCGCTCCTCCAAGTATGCTTTCACATCCTCTTTTCGGATTTTATAGCACCGAGTTTTCTTGCCTGTCCACTCGCAGGGCACCTTGCCGCTTTTGAGCAGGTGCAGCGCCGTGGACTTGCTGATGTGGCAGATTCGGAAAAATTGCTCCTTGTTCATTACTTCGGGAACGCTGTCCCAGTTGACGGGAAATACATCCATTTGTAACACCTCAAAAATAGATTTTCGTCGGTTGGAAGCTCTATTCTGCGGTGTATGGCCGTCTCCCGGTTTTTCTCTCCTATCTTCCCGCATTTCTCTCCAAAATCGGGAAAAATGCCGATTTGAACCCACTTTCAAAAAAGCCTGTCCCGCAAGGCTTTCCGGGCGAAAAAGCCTGATTTCAAGCGGCTTTCGGCGGGTACGGGGCTTACAGAAACGACCCCAAAACGGACATCCCCGTCACAGTTGCATAAAAGACTCGAAATTTCGGCAGAAGCTGGGAATTTCGTCCCCTCGAACACTCCTGCTAATTCCGGGTTTTCAAAATTTCAAATCGAATACTTTTATGTTTTCTCTCCTGCTTTTCTCTCCAAAAGATTTTGCGAGTTAAAAACAGGCGGAAATATACGGAGATGTACCCAAGCGGTTGAAGGGTCCGCACTCGAAAAGTAGTTGTACTCGTGGAAACCTGCACCCTGCAAACCCGTGTAGTTACTGGCTTTTCAGTTACATGGAAAGATGGCAACGAGAAAATTTCTTTCCTACTTTCTTTCCATCTTCCCGGAATCAGCTGGATTTTGCTGGAACGCTGTTTTGCTATGGAATTTCCACTTTAAACGGCGACAGAGCCAAGCATCCCAAATTGAATAGTGCAATCATCTGGCATTTGCCAGTTGATTATAGATGGAGAGTTGTCCGAGTGGTCGAAGGAGCTGGTCTCGAAAACCAGTGTACCTTTCTGGTACCGAGGGTTCGAACCCCTCACTCTCCGCCAGAAAGCAACAATGAATCACCCGAGCGGAGATCATTGTTTTGATGAAGAGCTGTCAAGTGCGAGTTGACAGCTCTCTTTTTTGCGGCTTTTCATCTTGGCTCCCCCAATATGCAGAAACGCTTATGGCTTATTACTTGTCGTCATCTTTTTTAGATCCATCATCAGCATTGGACAGTGTGTTGCCGAATAACCCGGAACTTAATCTCGCCGCAGAGTGTAACATGGAATCTTCCAGATCCAGATGTGCATAGAGATTGGCGGTTGTTCCATAATCACTGTGTCCCAGCCACGCCTGAATTTCCTTCATAGAAACACCATTGCGAAGTAACAAACTGGCACAACTGTGACGAGTATCATGAAAGCGAATCGGGCGCAATCCATTCCGCTTCAAAAATTTTGGAAACTCCGTAGAAATATAATTTGGACGGATTAAATTTCCGAGTTCATCGACATATACATAACCGATGTAATCTGGATTGTAGGATTTCTTGAAAAGCAATCGTTCAAACCTTTGCTTTTCTTTCAAATCAAGCAGCTTTTCACGAAACAACGGTACCAACGGCAGAGTCCGCATACTGGACTTGTTTTTCGTCTTATCTTTTGCGTAAGCCATGATTTTTCCCTTGCCCCGCTTCCGATAAGTCGTGACCGTATGTGCAATCGTAAAGGTATTCCGGTCAAAATCAAAGTTCTGCCATTTAAGCCCAACGATTTCACTCCGGCGCAGTCCATAAAAGAGTCCAAAGTAAACAGCAAGTTCCAGTTTCGTACCCTCGGCCAGACGCATACACTCCAATGCTTCTTCCGGCATATAGAAACTACCGATGTATTTTTCTGTTGCCGGTCGTTGTTTATGTGCTGCATTATGGCCGATCAGCCCATCTGCTATTGCGCTTTCCAATGCAGCGTGAATGTTGGCGTGATACCGAACAACCGTAGTCCCTTTCTTTCCGGGGATTCCGTGATCGGGATCCCCAATCCGCTCTCTTTTATAGAATTCCTTGAGTTGCAAAGAATCCAGTTGAGCTAGAGTAATTCCTTTTTCTTTGAAATAAGGATAAATATGCTTCTCTACGGATTCACAGTATCCCCCAAATGTCACGGGATCAACTTCTGTTTCCTTATAGGAAAGCCAAGATAACATATAGTCCGCAAAGAGCATATCACCAGAAAGAGTGTCAGAAGAACTGGGGGATGATTTTGAAATCCCTTTTCTGATCTTCTTTTTTCCCGAAGATGACAGTTCCGCATCAGGTTCCGAACTATCTGTCATCTCGTCAATCAATTCACCAAATTCATTGTACTTTCTGCGAAATTCATCCAGGATTGCTTCTGCTGCTCGTTTGTTTCCTTTTTTTACAGGAAGCCCTGTGGACAGCCATTTAGGAAAACGAGTTCCATTGTGGTGCTTACAATTCAATACGGCATAATACTTGCCATTTTTCGTTTGAAGGTGGCCCGCTAACATAATCAATTACCTCCTTAAAGCGGTTCTTTCCACCTACCATTGACACCTCTATTATATCACACCATGGGTTCAAATGTAAGGCATGTCCTAGAATTAAGTCTTTGTTTCGATGCCAAGATAGGAAAGAAGGTAGATCTTTGGAATACGGATTAACCGGCCAACTTTTTGAGTTTTAAGTTCTCCGCGTTTAATCATGTTATATACAGTCTTAGTGCAAATACCAAGTAATTCGCTGGTTTCTTCTACTGTTAGTATATCGGGATAATCTTGAATTCGCTTTAAGGATTGTCGATTGTAAACAGAATATTTTTTCATAAGCTACCCTCCTATTACAAAATTTAGCATAAAGAAGATATGTTATGCCTTCAGGTTATGGCTTTTCCAAAGGCCATTTCCTGCGCCGGGGCTTTCCGCCGCGTATTGTCAGGGCCTGCTGTGCAGTATTTCAATCATGGGTGCGCTCATAAGGTCGTCGCACACTATCCGTGATCCCTGTATAACTCCTTTGGGAAAAGGTATGAACTTGTCAAGATACAAAAAAGAGTGTGCAGGCAGGCTATGAAATCCAGCGCCGTGTCTGTACACCCTATAAATAGGGAGAAAGGACTGTTGTTTCTGCATAGCCTATTATTTTTGTGAAAAATTTTTGCGTCAAACTATATATAGATATTTATTCTTGACTAAATCAATATATTGTGTTATCCTGTTCTTGTAATTGATTTTTGTGCGTTCCCCATATGGGATACAGATCTTGTATCTGTACGGCAAGGCTCAAAGCCCTGCATTGCACACGCAGTTAAGATTGTATTTGTGCCAGTAGTATTGCTGTGCCCATTTGGGTCAGTATATTACTGGCTTTTTTTATTTTTCGGGGTTTCCCCATCAGCGAGGATGACATTGGTTCATAGGCAACTATGGACGACAGGCGTTTTGCCTTTTGTCATGCTCGCTTTTTTTGTCGCCCAAATGCCGGAAACGGCTTTGAGGATATATCAAACTACAGAAAGGCAGGTATCACGCATGAATGTAAAAAAACGAAGGCAGGAGCCCATGGCAAAAAAGAAATGGACTTTGGAGAACTGGCAGCATCAGAAACTGCCCAAGCCCAGCAGGTCCTATAATCCAATGGTTCGAGTACACGCTATTCCCCGCCGCACACGGAGGGGGTGCTAAAGATGCCGGCGAGCAATATGGCCGCCGAAAAGCGAAGTCAACCCCAAATTTTGGTGGAAACGGCGGGCCTGTCCGAAGAGGAATGGCTTGCATACCGCCGGAAAGGGATTGGCGGCAGTGATGTGGCGGCTCTGCTGGGAATTTCACCTTGGCGGACAGCAAGAGACCTCTACTTTGACAAGCTGAATATCGTAGCGGTCGAAGACAATGAGGACAACTGGGTTGCCCTCGAAATGGGGCATCTGTTGGAGCCGTTGGTGGCGAAGATATTCCAACACCGCACAGGGTACAAGATCTATCAGATCAAAAAAATGTTCCAGCACCCGCAGTATTCGTGGATGCTGGCCGATGTGGACTATTTTGTGGAATTGCCGGATGGCAGTACCGCAATTCTGGAGATTAAAACCACAAATTACAACGCAAGGGATAACTGGTGGCTAAACGGTGAAGAAACCGTTCCTGTCTATTATGAAGCCCAAGGGCGGCACTATATGGCCGTCATGAATGTGGACCGCTGCTTCTTCTGCTGCCTGTATGGCAACAATGAGGAAGAAACCATTATTCGTGAAATCCGGCGGGACGAGTCCTATGAGGAGGAGATGATTTTTCTGGAACAGTATTTCTGGGAAAACCATGTTCTTACCAGGACGCCTCCGCCCTATACCGAAGATGGTGATCTGGTGCTTGAAAGCGTGCGCCGGCATACGGGCTCTGCGGATCAGGATGCCCCCGTTGTAACGCTTGATTTGAGCCTGACAGCCAAATTGATGCGCTATCTCCAGCTTCAGGAGCAGAAAAAACTCACGGAAGCGGGCAGCAAAGAGATTGAGACGGATATGAAGCGGCTGAAGGCGGCGCTGGTTGCGGAAATGGGCAAGAGCTGCAAGGCGGTTTGTCAACAGGATGGGGTGAACTATATCGTTACTTACAATCCGGTGAGAAAGTCCAGCATTGACAAAGACAATCTGATGCGGCTGAAGCTGGACCACCCTGATATTTACGAGCAGTATGTAACCGTTTCAGAATCCCGAAGGTTCAGTGTGAAAATTGATACCAAGGCCGCATGAGAAAGGAGGAAAACGATTTGATCCATAGAGGAACTTATGATGGGACAATTTACCATAATCCTGCAAATAAGTTCTGCATCATCAGTATAAAAACCACGGACAAGGATGTACCCCAAGAAGCCAGGTCTACCCGCCGGCACAAGGATCATCTGATTCGGTTTGTGGCAACCGGCTACGAACTGCCCCGCACAGACGCGGTAGAGCTGGAACTGGATGGCGAATGGAAAAAAGGAAAGTATGGGATGCAGCTTCAGGTGGAGCAGTGGCATGAAATTGTCCCTCAAACCACGAGCGGCGTGGAAGGCTATCTGGCCTCTGGGCTTATCAAAGGCATCGGGCCGGCGCTCGCCAAGCAGATCGTATCACGCTTCGGTGTGGAGACACTGGACATTCTGCAAAATCGCCCGGAGCGGCTGCTGGAGATCAAGGGCATCTCGGAGAATAAGCTGGAGGACATCAAGACCTCATATGCGGAGAGCCGGATGCTGCAAGACCTGATGACGCTGCTCTCCCCGTTCAAGATTACGCCAAAAACAGCGCAGAAGATTTATCAGTTTTTCGGCCCGGCCAGCGTGGACATTTTGAAAAAGAGTCCATTTGAGCTTTGCCAAATATCTGGTTTTGGCTTTTTAAGGGTGGATGCCATCGTTCAGAAAAACGGCGGCGACCTGCGCGCCCCTATGCGAATCAAAGGCGCCTTGTTCTGGGCGCTGGAGGATAGCAAAGGGAAAAAAGGACATTTGTTTTTGACCAGCGAGGCTTTGCAAAAAGAGGCGATCCGCTTACTCAACGCTAAAATCCCTGTTCCATCGCTTCGGCTCCATGAACAAGAGGTCAGCGATGTACTCCAGGATATGATTCTGTATGGAGAGGTAGTATCCGTCAAAGGAGACATTTATCTTCCCCGTGTGTTTGCACAAGAGGATGAAACTGCCCGCCGGATTGCGATGCGTGTGGTGGAGCCTCCCACCCCAGAGAAGATCGAACAAATTTTGGAGCAGGTCAAACGGGAAATGGGACTGGCTTTGTCCTCAAAACAGGAAGCGGCTGTGTATGCAGCCTATCGCCACAACCTTTCTATCATCACAGGCTCCCCGGGCACCGGCAAGACAACAGTGCTGAAAACAATTCTGGAGGTCTACCGCCGTCTGCATCCCCAAGGGGAGATCGCCTTGATGGCGCCGACAGGCCGAGCCAGCCGGCGTATGGCGGAAAGCACCGGGGTTGATAAGGCCAAGACGCTGCACAGCATTTTGGGGCTCGCCAGCGAGGAAGATGAAATGAAACGCAGCGACACCCAAGAGCCGCTTTCAGCCGATTTGATCATTGTGGACGAGTTTTCCATGGTGGATATGTGGCTGGCAAATAAATTTTTCTCACGCATCAAAGGTGGAGCACGGGTCATTCTTGTCGGAGACCCGGATCAGCTTCCCAGTGTAGGCGCCGGGAATGTGTTCCGCGAACTGATTGACTGCGGCCTTATCACCGTGACGGTGCTGGATCAGATTTTCCGTCAGTCCAAGGACAGCCTGATTGCCTACAATGCCAAATTCATTAACGAAGGCAATACCAAGCTGTACTACGGCCAGGATTTCGTTTTCATGGCAAGCGACAATCAGGCGGAAGCCGCTGAACGAATTGTTTCCCGCTACTGCCGGGAAATTGAGGAAAGCGGGATTGACAGGGTGCAGATCCTGTCGCCTTTCCGCTCGGACGGCGCAGCCTCTGCGGAACAGCTCAACGAGGCCATCCGCGAAGTGGTCAACCCGTTTCGTTCCGCCGAGGAAGAAGTCAAAATCGGTATCAAGGTATTCAGGGTCAATGACCGGATCATGCAGACCAAAAACACTGCCAAGGTATCCAATGGCGACCTGGGATTCATCCGCTACATCAAAAATGATGAAAATGGGACTCGCGTTGGACTTGACTTCGGTGTGGGCCGTGAGTTGGAGTACGGCATAGAGGATATGGTCAATCTGGACCTCGCCTACGCCACTACGATTCACAAAGCAATGGGAAGCGAGTACGAGACGGTCATTATGCCGCTCTTAAAGGCACATACCGTCATGCTCTATCGAAATCTGCTCTACACTGGCATTACCCGCGCAAAAAAGCGTGTGGTGCTCATCGGACAAAAGCAGGTGCTGTTCATGGCAATCCATCGCAACGAGATCGGAAAACGCAACACGCTTCTGGGTGAGCGCATCCACCTGTACTATAAGGCGTATGCCCGGCGGGCCGGTATCCCCGTTCCGGCGGACCTGGAAAAAGAATTGAAGCACGCAGGCTAAAAATGTGACGCATGGTGCAGAAAAATGCCCAGCGTCCCCTATTTATTATACAGGAAGGAGTTTATGAAGATGAGTGACAACAACAATAATGCAAAAACGATGTACGAGGCCGTTCCTGCCGCTGCGGAACTGAACAAGGTACCGGGGTTTGATCCACTGAAGTTCCTCCGGCGTGCCGGGGACTCCATGAAATTGGACTTACCTTATCAGAAACTCTGGTTCCGAATGGCACACCCCAACGGGCGTATGCGTTTGACGGCCATGCGGATCACGGAGCAGATGGCGATTTTTGAGGCCAAGGTATTTCTGGACCGCAGCGACGCGGAGCCGTTCAGCGTGAGCGTTGCCCAGCAGACCATGCAGGATAGCAGGGACTTTGTGAAGGCAGCTCAAAATGAGGCGTTGAGCCAGGCCCTTTCGGATGCTGGATTTGGTATCCAGCTTGTGAGCGCCGACACTCATGCCGCTTCCGTACAGAAAGCGGCGCCTGTGAGTAAAACGCAGCCCTCTGCCATTGCCCAGCCTGTGAACACTGCGTTGCCGCAGGAGTCCTCCAGCGCCTCACAGAAGACTGCTGTTTTTTGCGAGGGTAATTCCATTTCCGGGGGCACACAAACGCCACAGAGGGCATCTGAAAACGCGGAAACAGCAAGAACGAAGATTCAGCCCGCAGAAACTCCAGCCAAGGGGCAGAGTTTGCCGGTGAGCCCTACTGCAAACACGGATACCCTGCCAGCGGGATTCGCACCAACGGAAGAACAGCCGGAAAACAGTAAGGCGGCGGAGGAATTACCAATTCATCTCCCTGCGGAGGAACTGCCAGTTCAGCGCCCTGCGGAGGATCTGACGGCCACCAAGGAGGCACAGGAGGTCCCGGAAGCCGAAATCGTGCAAGAGGCCCCTGCATATACCCCGGATATGCCTGTAGAGGATATTCTGAAGGTAATGACGCTGGAACAGGCACAGGAGGTCGTTGTGGACAGCGGTGTGTGCCGGGGGCTGACTATTGCGGAGGTGGCGAAGAAGCGGCCTGTCAATCTGCGTTTCTATTTGACTCCGGGCAACAAAAGCAAGGACAACATCGTTCGGGCTGCCGCCCAACTGGTCCTCAATTCACTTCAGAAGGCCGGTTGATGCGAAGCCCCGGCTCGGGTATGAAGGGAGGAATGACAAATGGGCTCATACCCGGATGAATTTCCTTTCGGCATCATGGAAGTTGTCAATCTATTAAACCTGCGCATCAGGCGTCAACAAGCGAACAGCGTCTATGTGGACTGCCCGTTCTGCGGTGACCGCCGGGGACGGATGAATGTCAATTTCGTCAAGAATGTCTGGCGGTGCAACCACTGCGATGCACATGGCGGAATGCTGGCGCTGTATGCTGAACTTAACCATACGACTACATCCGATGCCTACTGGGAGATTGCAGAAGCTCTGTGTGACAATATCCAAGAGGAACACGCACGCTCCGGGAATGAAGTCCAACAACGGCCGGCCAGCCCAAGCCCTTCAAGTTCGGGGGCCTGGGCTGCCCCTGCCGGTCATTCTTCTTCCGAGCGAAAAACAGTACCACAATCGAATAAGGCAAGTCCAGCGGAGATCCACCAGACGCTATCCCTGCTGCTTGCACAACTTACGCTGCGGCCGGCGCATCGGGAGCATCTGCGCTCCCCTAAACGCGGGCTGTCTGATGAACAGATTGACGCACTGGGCTTTAAGAGCACCCCACCGCCTTTTCTATGCCGGTCTATTACAGAACGGCTGATCAAGCAGGGATGCAAGGTGCAGGGAGTGCCGGGCTTTTACCAGGATGACGGTGGACATTGGACTATGGCTTTTCATCAAAAGACAGCCGGCATCCTGATCCCTGCCATCGGCTTTGACGGCATGTTGCAGGGATTCCAGATCAAACTGGATATACCGCTGAAAAACAAGGATGATCCGCCGGAAAAGCCGGGAGCAAAATATATCTGGTTTTCGTCTTCCTCAAAAAAGGGCGGAACAGGATCGGGCAGCCCGGTACATCTGGTAGGAAATCCATCTGCCCGTGTCGTTTATGTGATTGAAGGTCTTTTAAAGGCAGACATCTCCCATTGCCTGACCGGGCGTACTTTCGCCGCGATTGCCGGCGCAAATAACACCAGTCCGTTGGACTCTATGTTCGCGTTGCTGGCGCAGAGTGGCACAGAGGAGATCATCGAAGCCCACGACATGGACAAGTACAGCAACAAAATGACCATGGCCGGGGCATCTAAAATTTACTTAATGGCGCAAAAGCACGGCATGAATTGCCGGCGGTTGACCTGGAATCCCAATTATAAAGGGTTTGACGACTGGCAGCTGGCTTTGCGCCAGGGCAGTCAGCGGCAAAAGGAAATTGAAAAGTTGAGTTTCAAAGAGCAGTATCTGTGCGGGCTGTGCAAGCTGGCCCACATTGAGGACTGCGTGGAACAGTGGCAGCACCGGGCCGAGCAAGACTCCGGACTGACAGAGTATCTGGGGCTGACGCGGGAGGAACATAAAACCTTCCTGTGCGGTGGCCGGGACGCTCTTGCCGTCCTGTTGGAGCCACAGCGGCGAAAACAAAGGTTTGTACTTTATCAGCTTCAACTGGACGAAGAGAACGCGATCCCATTTGCTTTCAAGGAGATTACAGCGTTAAACGCGGCTGGCTATGAACAGCCGCCTGCGGCGCTGTACTATGTGGCAGGAAGTGGAGAAATCTGCTGCCCAGCGGAGGAATCAGATGACGCACTTTTGAAACGCCTGTTTGCAGACTGCCGGGAGCGGCTGCCTGAAGGCTGCTGCGGGCGGCCGATGGCGATTTCCGATGTAGTGGAACTGAATCATGGTACCAAGCGGGCGTATTATTATGTAAGCGGACGAGACCAGTTTAGACAAGTAAAGTTTTCCCCTATGCTCGCAAAGAAGGAAATTCCAGAAAAGACATAAAAGAGGTTTTGATGGTTGTCGTGAGTGAGACAAAGGAGAGCCAGCTTTTGGCGCTCTTGGAGCAATGCGTCCATCTGGACGCTGATGTGCAGCCCCGTAAAGAAAAAGGCTTTTTTACGGTGACGGTTCCGCCGCCGTGGAACGGTCCGGCACGCAGAGCGGCTCAAGCAGTGCAGGATCAAATCAAGGAATGGTCAAAGCAATATCCGAATGTGGTGTGTTACTGCTTTGACAGCTACAGTACATTGGTTTATGTGCTGTAAAACAATGTGACAAAGGCATGGGATGGGCATTGGCTTGTTCCGTGCCTTTTTTATGAAACAACAGAAAGGAGATCACTATGGGATATTTTTCAGAAATGGCGCTGAACAAGCAGGAGGATCTCGGACTTCCCGCAGAACAAGTAGCGGCTGGAGACGCCTTTGAGGATGAGGAAATTTTTGACGAGCTGCCGGTGCCGTCGGCCAGCCGTTCAGCGGGTTCTACTGCCGTGGAAACGCCGCCATCGCCCGCATTTGATGCAGACGATGGGGCCGAGGAATTGGCAGAAATGAACGGAGACGATGCTTCCGAGGCAGCGAACACGGATGGGGACGATGCCGGTAAAGAGCAGGAGGTGCCCGCCAAGGCCGATGCAACCACCGATGCTGACGAGGAAAAACGCCGTGCCGAGCATGAGGCGGCTGAAGCCAAGCGCAAAGCAGAATGGGAAGCCCGGCAGGCTGAAAAGAAAAAGGCCGAACAGGAGCAGCTGGAGCGTCTGGCCGCGATGAGCGACGACGAGGTGGTGAACGCCTCCATGCAGCGGGTCAGCGCAGATACAGAAAAGCTGACCCGGCGCAACATGAAAGAGTGTGTGGCAGAATTTATCCAGACCAAGTGCCTGGAGGATATTGCTTTCGCACGCCTCACCATGCACCCGCGCAAGTCAATGATCCACTGTTTCCAGTACATCAGCCGCAAGGCGTGGGACTACATTCAGGATGAACTCAAAGCAAGCGGCATTCAGCCAGGTCCGGGCAGCCAAGGGTATGGCTGTGATGTTCCGGACGATTTGTGCTACCAGTGGGCAGAGGATTATTTCCGCGACCCGGACGCCAAAGAGGACCATGAGGAAGAAGAAAAGTTTGTACCGAAGCCCTACTATGGAAAATCTTCCGCCAAAACCGCCAAAAAGAAGCAGAAGGAAAAGAAAAAGGCAGAAGCCAAACCGAAGCCTGTGCAGAAGGAAAAGCCTGCCAACGATGGTCAGATGTCACTATTGGACCTCGGCATGGCAAAGGCAGGTTAAGGGGGGTGCAGCATGATTGCATATAAAGGATTTCTTCCTGGCCTGATTTGCCGAGACTACCAGTTTAAGATGGGACTCAATGTAACAGAAAAGGCCAACTGCGCTCATAATGGGTTTCACTGTGCTGAGGACCCATTGGATTGCTTGAGCTATTACGGAGATATAAACCACGCAGAATACTATATTGTCGATGCTGGTGGAGACATTGACGAGGATGATGTCGATTCCAAAATTTCCTGTACAGAGTTGACAATTTTGAAACGGCTGACAAAAAAAGAACTTTTTCTCCATGGCCTTGCTTTTATGGCAGACCACCCGAAGCGGAAGTGGAACAGCCATATAAAGGCGGACAAAGCTGAAGCGTGGAATGGCTATGCAGCGGTGCGCGGCGCCGACCCTATTGCAAAAGGGACTCGGAACGGAGATGTACTTGCTTTTGCAAAAGAGGACGGCACTACCGGCGGCATCCAGCAGATCGTGGTGGCGGAGATTGACGGGAAAACGCTCCAACCAGGAATTTGGTATGGAGTGGAGCTTGAAAAAAGGATGGTGAACTAAATTGAAGAAATCTGCACTTCTGGCAATGCCGAAATTGACGGCAACGCCGGAGATGAAACAGGCAGCAATAGCGGATGAGCCGAAACAACATGAAAGCCCCTATGGCTATCGCTATGTTGAACGGGCCTACTATCCATATATGAACTGCGTCGTTCAGGATGGCATCCTCAAAGCGGCTTTTTATCTGCCGGAACATCTGCGGCTGGACGGCAACAATCCTGCTTATGAAGTGTTCCTTGACAAGAAAGAGCACCAGTTTCTGACTTACGACCATTTAGAGAAAAAATGGCGGGACGCCAAACTGGACAGGCTGAATTGGCCGGGGAGAAACTATTATGCCACCTGCTGGGCCAGTGAGAAAGATGCTGCCGTAGTACAGGATTATCTTTGTGGGGAACGCGGCGGTGATCTCGGTATCCTTGATTTTCAGAGAAATGTACGGGACGAACAGTTGGAGCAGAGGCATAAACGAATCACCGGCGCGTGGGATCAGGATCTGGCTCAGGTGCCTGAACTGCCCAAGGATTGGACGCGCTGGATTGATAAGGTGGCTGTGCGGGAAAATTTCATCTTCTATCGCTATAAACGCGGCGGAGCCCAAAACGGTTATTGTACCTTTTGTGGGAAAGAGGTCCCTATATCCGGGCATCCATATCACAATAAGAAAGGACGCTGTGCCTGCTGCCGGCATCCCATTGTATTCAAAGCCCTGGGGCGCGCCGGGTATATTCGGACAGAAAAGGACTATGCTTATCTGATTCAGCGGTGCAAGGATGGCTTTGTTCTCCGTGAATTCTGGGCAGAGAGGACTTACTGGAAAGACAGTCTGCCCTCTGGAAAGCCATACTGGCATGAGTTTCGCCGTTCGATTTATGACCGCAGTGGAGAAATACGCTCTTACTATTGGGGCGTGTATTGCCAGCGGGAAACACGCTGGATTTCCGGTAATCCCTGCTACTATGGTTACTGTGGCAATCAGACAGGCAGGGTCTATGGCAAGAGCCTTCCCTGCATGGAACAGAAGGAGTTGTTCGGCACTGGCCTTGTGCAGTGGATACGCACCCATCCGGTGACTGACCCGGAAAAGTATTTGGCTGTTTGGAAGCGGATGCCGAAGATGGAGCAGATTTGGAAGGCAGACTTGCCGAGGCTGACAAAAGAATGCTTTGAACATTGTGATTCTGTGCGGGAACGGATACTCTATCCAAATGAGCCGCAACTGATTCGAGCCTTGGGATTAGACGGCCCCAAATTCCGCCGTCTGCGGCAGATAAATGGCGATACGGAAGACCTGGCATGGCTGCAGCTTGAAAAGCGGACCAATCAACGCATACCGGATGAACTGTTTCGCTGGTTCAGAAAAGAACAGATCAGCGCCAAAGACATTCTGTTCATCGCGGACCGCATGAGTCCGATTCAGATCCGAAACTATCTGCAAAAACAGAAGCCGTATTTTGACGGAAGTTGTCGGCAGGCGTTGACCACATGGCAGGACTACCTTGCTATGGCAGAGCGTCTGCATATCGACACCAGCGATGAAATTATCTATCGTGCGCGTAAATTGCGTCAACGGCATGATGAACTGGTTATCCAGTGTGAGGCTGGAAGCCTGGAGCTTCAAGCAGAGAACATGGACAAGAAGTACCCCCATGTTCGCTCCATCTGCGAGGAATTGCAGAAAAAGTATGCCTATGCAGATGAAGATTATCTGGTCATTGCCCCTCAAAATACTTTCGATATTATCAAAGAGGGACGGATGCTTCACCATTGTGTCGGAAATGACGGCGCCGGCGAGCGGTACTATGACCGCATCGAGCGCCGGGAGAGCTTCATCATGTTTCTGCGCCGAGCGGAGGAACCAGAAGATCCCTATTACACACTGGAGATTGAGCCGGACGGCACTGTGCGTCAAAAACGCACGCTGTTTGACCGCCAGCACGAGGACATCGAGCAGGCGACGGAATTTCTGCAGAAGTGGCAAAAAGTCATTGCGGCACGGCTCACAGGCCAAGATTTGAAGCTGGCCGAGCAGAGCCGCGTCCTGCGCAACGAGGAGTTTATCCAGATGAAGAAAGATCGGGTGGTCATCCATACCGGGCACCTTGCCGGCCATTTGCTGGCAGATGTGCTTTTGGCTGACTTGATGGAAAACAAAGAAGTCGTGCAGCAGCAGGAGCTCCCTGCGGCTGCATGATACAGGTACAATGGCCGGGCGTCCTTTGAGGGCGTCCGGCCAACTGTTGCAAGGAGGCTTTATGAGAAAAACATCTTTTGAGTACCACATCCACGGTTACCGCTATGCACCGGAGAGCTTCCACATCTATAAAGGACTGCCGGGGCAGGAAAAGACGGAGCTCCCCCTGTCGGATGAGCAGCGTTATCAGATGGGGTATCTTTATCTGACGCAGGGCATCAAGAGCGCCGTAGACTATGTGAAGCATATCGAGCGGGAGCGGGAGCGCAAGTGCCGCCTGTATATGACCTACGGCTTTATGCTCAAAGAAAATCCGCGCAGTTATGTGTACTGTGCGGACCTGCGATGCAGGGAGAACGACCCGCTGGCGGTGCGCCTGCATACCCTGCGCGCATTCCGGGAGCATCTGGCCCAGAGAGGAGGCCGTATTGAGCAGAGCGTGGAGTGCGAACTGGATGGGCGTTACCGCCCTATCCATACGCGAAAGAATTATGTGACTGCGGACTTTGAACGGCCCATTGTGGTCTGGCTGAATATCAGATAGAAGGAGAAGAAAATGAAACAGATTGGAAATTTAGCAATCGTCTGCGCCCAGCGGCCTGATGTGTTGATGCAGATTTACGGTGGGACCGTGAGCATCCATGTAGGTGAAGGGCCGGAGCGGGCCACCCTCTCCGCTGCGTGGGAGGATGACGACACCATTCAGGACATGATCAGGGAATTAAACTTTGGGCGTTATACCGCCCATCCACGGAAGAAGGAAGAAGGAAGAAGGTGCAGCATGATCAAAAATTTGAATCAGCTCAAACGCAGGCTGCGGCCGGGCACACGCTTGGAGGTCACCGGCCACTGCCGGCCCGGATGCATCGGCCAACTGCGGGAGGTCACATGGGTCAATACCCAGGGTGTTTACACCAAAATTCTCAATCCGCCCGATCCGCGCATCAATGCGGCAAACGATGGACGGGGCTACATAATGTGGTGGGGTGCAGCCAGCACCTGGTCATTTGAGAACGGCGTGTGCAGTTCATATACAAATCAAACAAAGACGGCGGAAACGCTGATTATGGCGTTCCGCGTTTTGGATGGGGAGGCGGCCTGATGGAACAGAATACTTTGAGAAAGCAGCGGGAGCTGACCGACCGGCTCAACCGCTACCGCAACGAATACTATAACTACAACAATCCCAGCGTCAGCGATGAGGTCTATGACCGGCTCTTTGACGAACTTCACAAACTGGAACAGGAGACGGGCATCCAGATGTCGAACTCTCCCACTGTTACTGTGGGCTATCCCGTGGTAGGCAAGTTGGAGAAAACCGCCCATAAAATCCCGCTCCTTTCTCTGGATAAAGTAAAAAGCAGCGTGGACCTGTGCCGGTTTATGGGCGAGCATCAGGTGATGATCATGCTCAAGCTGGACGGCCTTACTATCAAACTGACCTATGAGAACGGCGAACTGGTGGAAGCGGCCACACGAGGCGACGGTGATGAGGGTGAGATCGTCACTCACAACGCCAGAGCAATCAGTGGGATTCCAGCTCATGTCCAGTACCCGGGGCGTCTGGTGGTCACCGGCGAGGCGTTTATCCGTCCCAGTGATTTTGAGCGCCTGAATACTTCGATAGTGGATGAGAATGGTGAAACCTACAAGAATGGCCGTAATCTGGCAGCTGGATCGGTGCGCCTGCGGGATGCCGGCGAGTGCATGGAACGGTGCGTGACCTTCATGCCCTTCAATGTTCTGGAGGGTTTTGATGATCTGCCCCGCAAGTCGGAACGCCTCAAAGAGCTTCGGCCGCTGGGCTTTACCCCGTGCAAATATCTGGTGACGAAGCGGCCATTGACACAGGCGGAAACCGAGGACGGCATCAAGCAGCTGCAGCAGTATGCAAAAGACAGCGATATTCCCATCGACGGCATCGTTGTAACCTACAATGATATTGCCTTTTCCAAAGGCTGCGGACGCACAGGACATCACTATAAGGACGGGCTGGCGTTCAAATTTGAGGACGAGCTGTTTAAGACAACGCTTCGCTCCATCGAGTGGACGCCGGGACGGACTGGTGAGATTGCGCCTGTAGCCATCTTTGCTCCAGTAGAAATCGAAGGATGCGAAGTGACGCGGGCCAGCCTGCATAATCTGTCCTTCATTGAGGACCTGGAGCTGATGCCGGGCAACCGCATACTGGTCAGCAAGCGGAATATGATCATTCCGCATGTGGAGGAAAACATGGACAGGGGCGGTTTCAATCTGGAAGCGGCATTCCCGCACCAGTGCCCCTGCTGCGGCCAGCCTACCCGCGTTCATGAAACCAAAGGGAGGGATGAAAACGGCAAGGAGCGGATCATCAAGACCCTGTTCTGCGACAATGCCGCCTGCGAGACACGGAAACTCAAAAAGTTTGTCCATTTTGTCAGCAAGAAGGCGATGAACATTGAGGGACTGTCCGAGGCGACGCTGGAAAAACTGATTGGCCGTGGATGGATTCACAGCTATCTGGATCTATACCGGCTGGATCAGCACCGGGATGAAATTATCCGCATGGAGGGCTTTGGCGCAAAGTCCTGGCAGCGCCTGTGGGATGCTGTTCAGCAGAGCCGCAACACCACCTTTGAACGGTATGTGATTGCCATGGACATTCCCATGATCGGCAACACAGCCAGCAGCGTTCTCTGCCGGGAGTTCCATGGCAGTCTTGAAGAATTTCGGGACGCGGTTTATACGGGCTATGACTTCCGCCAGCTCCCGGATTTTGGAGAGACGCTGCATAACAATATCCATGAATGGTTCTGCAATGAAGAAAATTTTTGTATTTGGGAGGAATTACAGATGATGATGAACATCCAGAAGCCGGCGGCGGCCGACAATCAGACAATCAACCAGGGCACCCCATTTGCCGGGAAGACCATTGTGGTGACAGGCAAAATAGAGCCCTATACCCGCGATGAGATGAACAGCCTGATCGCCTCTCTGGGCGCTGTGGCCGGCAGTTCGGTGAGCCGCAAGACCGATTATCTGGTCTGCGGTGAGAAGGCCGGCAGCAAACTGTCCAAGGCACAGGAGCTGGGCATTCGGGTGCTGACGCCGAATGAGTTTTTCAATATGGCTGGTGTGGCTTAAAAGAAAACAGGTCAAAACATAACAAGGGAGAGGGCCACGGGTGCGGTCCTCCCCCTTCTTTATCAGCAAAGGAGATGTTCAGCATGAAAGGCAGTTACTTTGTTCCGCAGGTGGGGCAGGTTTATCAAAACCGAAATGACAGGAGTTATCTATGCCTGTCTGTGGAAAAAAGGCCCCTATTAAACGATACCACCGCACAGATGCGGCGAACTTCTGATGGATGGACTCTGACGGCTCACGGTCTTATCCGTTATGAAGATGGAACGATTGAGTGGAATTACTCTACTGGAGGCAGATGGAACGAATCAAAGTGAGGAGGGAGCGAAGATGAATAACGAATTTCTGCCAGCCTACAAGGTATATCAACAGGTCATTGATCTTGAACTGTACTATGCGTTTGTAGCTCTTGTCGTAGACACCTCTCAAGAAGAAAAAGCATGGGAGATCTATCGAAATATTGTGGACACGCAAATCTGGAAACAAAAGGCGGAAGAACAGAATTATTTTGAAGCCTATAATCTCCGTTACCCCGGCGAGGTCCTGGAACGGTTTGAAGAGAAGCTGGGAAAAGATGTTCGCATTATTCGTGCGTTGGCGCTGGCGCTGGGGAAAACCCGTGCGCTTCAGTCAGACAATATGTTTGTTGGAAATCAGCGCGGCAGTTTTCTCCAGATGGTCCGGCGGACTTCCAATGGAGATGTGTACCTGCAAGGGGCTCTTTATCTGTTGGAAACAGATATGCCCCGCCGACACGCCCTGCTGGATGAACTGGCCGCCACAGAATATGCCAAGACCGAGGAAGCCTTGTTTGTCCTGTCTCTGTTCGATGACCAGGAGGAAGGGTACCGCACTATGCACAGCCAGCTTTTCCGATTGCTGGAGAAAGAACGCACGCTTTCCCTGCCGGAAAACTGCGGCGTGCTGGAATGGCTGGTCCAGCATTATGCTCCGTATATCAAGTCGTATCGCGGAAAGCCAGATCTTGTTTTGCGAACACTGACGAAGTTTTTTAGAATGAACATGAAACCGGACAGCCGGGAGTTTTCAATCCTGACAGATGCCGGCTACAGCGGTGAGGAAATTATACTGACCAATTCCCTTTGTGTGTGGGCAGACAGAATCCCGGACAGGATCTCCTGGAACGGGACCACCGCAGAAAAAATCGCATCGGCGTGCTGCCAAATGCTCTTAAACCAACCGGATGGGCTGTCAGAAGGACTCTATGCCTATGTTGGATGGTTGTTTGGCCGTTATGAAAAGTTTGCTGTCCAGTACAATGGGTATCCAAATCTCTGGGAGGCGGTCAAAAAAGGTCTTACACCGTCTGCACCACAGACAATAATCTGGATGCTGAAAAACATCAAAAAAGAATTCCCGTATCGCTTTGACGCCTTTGCCCCCCAGTACGATATTCTGGCAAAAGAAGTACCACACGACGATTACTGGGAGCTGTTTACAGATCAGATGCTCTGCTCTTGTGGAAAAACGCCAATCGTTCAATGGCTGGCGAGATACCGGGAATTAACGGGCGTCGATTACTGTGATGGCTTTCAGGAATGGCACCGTTCCTCCGATAGAGCTTTTGCCCTGCTGGTAGAGAGAAAAGAAATCCGGCTGTGGCAGTTTTTTGAACAGCATCAGGGAGACGGCCCCTCTGCGCAGCCGATGAAACTGCTCTTGGGGTATGCCATGAATATCTCCAGCTGGCAGGGCTTCCGTTTTGTACGGCGTCTGCTGCAGAAATACACCCCAGTGCAGCTCCAGAAGTTTTTTGGGGAGCGGTTTTTCTTTCATGAACTTTTTGTAAGGGGTAATCGATACAGCAGCAGAGATTATGAGCTTTTTATCAAACGCTCTTTCCTTACTGAAGAACAGCAGCGGCAGCTCTTTGAATGGATCGACTCTTCCTTTTTCCAAATGGAGCCGGAACGCTATCAAGAGTTTATCTGGTGCGCTTTGCAGAATTCGGATGTGCAGCGGCTGTACGACAGGCGGCTGCTTGCGTCCGTTTTGCGAAGCCTTTTGTCCAGCGGGAAGTACGCAGGTTGCCGTGCGGACCATCTAAAGGAAAAGTTCTACAGTAAGGAGGAGCTGGAAGCCGATCAAAAAGCCGACGCTGAAAAAGCGGAACGGGAGGAACGCCTTCGCCGGGAGCAGGAGCACCAGAAGAAATGCGAACGGTTGGAGCAGACCTATAACGGTACGATGTCTTCTCTAAAAGAGTTTACAAAAAGTTTCTATTACGATAGGGATGTGAAAGAAGCCCTGGATATGGTGTACGAAAAACTGCGGGAACAGCCTGCAGGCTGCGCGGCGGCATTTGAAGCGGACGAATTAGAATACTTCTTCAAACTGTGCGGTGATTTGGCACGATACAATCCAGGAGAAGAACAGAAAATTTTGAATATGGCGAGAACAATGATGGGAGGTCTTTCGGCATGATCTATGCGGAAAAGCATTTATCTTTGTTGTCCCGAATGGAGCGCGATGGGCTGCAGCTGCGTTTCACTGGAGAATTTCCAGAAGAAATACTGGATCAGACCTGTAAAAAAATCGAAGATATGGGCCTGCAAGAGAAGCTCCGCAAGGAAGAAGCCACGCAGATCCAGAGGGAATTGATTCAAGTTCCAGAATTTGCAGAATTGTATCAGGCCCTGTGCGCACAGGGAGTAGAGGCATCTGTCATCCATACGATGCTCCAATCGGCAAGAAGCTATCAGGAGCACTTGTCCCAATATCCGAAGGAACAGGTGCTGGGGGCGGCGGCACTGGATCTCAAGCCTTCCCTGAAATTTGAGTACATGAAGCATTACCAGCCGCTGGTGCGGTATGAAGAAGAGGAACGGGCCGTTGCAGACAACCTGGATACCTTCCCTGTTCTGGAGTGGCAGGAAATCTCTCCGCTGACGGAACATCAGCGGTCAATGATGCGGCTGCCGTTTCTTGGCGCTTATCTATTCAACTGGCACGACCATGAGCGGGAAACTGTAGAGTTGTTGGAGCAGAATCAGCCACTCCAGAAAATCCTGATGATGAACTATGTGTGGGGAGTGGAGCTGTTTCTGGATACAGACAGTATGAAAAATCTCAAATGGCTGCAAATGCGGGATGTAGAAAAATTCCGCCGGCTGATGGAAGCCTTCGAGTATGATGCGGAAGATTTATCAGAATTTTGGACGCTCTGGCTGGAAAACCGGGCCGGACAATATGATGTCGAATGGTGGCTGAGTCAGCTGCTTCCCATCAGTAAAGAGCGGCGGCAGAAAATCCTGCAAAGCAGGCTGAGTTATCTCAATGCCCTTTACGCTGGCTGCCTTCACATCAATTTTGAACAAGTAGAGTATTTTCAAGTCCAGCTCCTCATCTATGCGGTGGAACACAAGAAAAAGCATTTTTTGAATCTGGTGAATCAGAACAGCGAACTATTTTTCTCGCTGGGGCGGTATTCGCTCTTATTTGTGAGTGGCTTCTGTGAACGCTGTAATCTCAATTCACTGACGGTTAAGAACTTGAAGGACAGTGATTCTATTGAACGGACGACCAGTTACTTTGAACTTTTGGAAGAGGGGCAGCAATATACCTTTGAGGAGCTGCGCCTGTTGTGGCACCAAGAGGAAGTATATGTAAGACTGTACGCCAAACTCTCCCCGCTCTCCGTGGACCAGAAGATGCTCACGATCCGGCAGCTGATAAAGCGGGATCTTGTCAGCCAGAATATCGGAGACGAGGCGCTGGAGCAGGTAGCTCAATGCTTGCTGAAAAAGCCGTTTGGAGTTTGGTATGAGAAAGATTTCAGGCATATCCGGGGACTGACGCGGCAGACTGCAATGCTTATGCTGCAGCATTATCCGGAGATTCAGGCATTTATCCCGGAATTTCGGACAGAGGAGGATGCGGTTTTCGCGGTCAGCAACGCTTCCAAGATCACAGGCTTTTCAAACTGGAGCCAGGTGTGCGGCTCGATGCTGGTTACCGATCAGAATTGGGCCTATCTGAAAGAAAACATGGGATTTTCCGAGGAGTTCGTCCGCGAGTATCAGCCGGAAATTGTGAATTTCCTGCTCCGGGGTGGCAGTTCGATGGTCCGCCCGTTGTATAACGAATTACAGTATAGGAATGAAAGTGAAAAAAGCTGCGAGGCGCTCCGGCGTATTGTACAGGCAGAGCTGATGGGCCAGTTCTATAAACTGAAATACTTTGCTGGTGATTTGAAGCAGGAAATCCATTACCCAATTCAAGAGGCGCGGGAAGATGTCTGGAAACAGAATCTCTCTTTAACCAGACCGGGCCTTATGGCGAAAGAGGTGGATGATTTTTACCACACGATCCGCATGGGCGAGCTTCCGCACTTTACCTGCTTATCCTGCTACCGGGGCAGCCAGAGAGACTGCCTTTTGGCCGCATTCGATAGCAACAAAAAAATCATTCTGGTTTACAAAGACGAGAGCGTAGTAGCACGGGCGTGTCTCCGGCTGACGAAAGGCTCTTTCCAGCAGCCATCAACGCTCAATTTTGAATTTGCTGATCTGTCCAAAGAAGATGTTCCCACAGGCAGTCACGCATACAGTGAGAAGCTGGTGCTGTTTCTGGAACACATTTATACCTCTGGATTGAAGGAAAGTGAAGAGACGGCGGCAAAAGAAATGGTAGTGGCACTGGCAACACAGAAAGCGGAAGAACTCGACGCGGTTGCGGTGCTGTCAAATCAGTATCGCGGATGCTATCCCAGTGGGCGGTATGTCAGCGCCCCAATCTATATCTACATCTCAAAGTCCAAAAATGGGCGCCAGTATCTTGACTCTCTGGGAGGCGCTGCAGTGACTTTGGCAGAGGAACAGTATAAGCAAGAATCGTTTTTGGTAGAACGGGCCGCACTGGATCAAGCCCATGCGGCATGACAGGAGGTTTCTTTATGATGTTTGACAGTGTTTTGGTAAAAGTATCCTGCAGTGAAGAACTGCTGTATCTCCACACCATATCCCGGAGGCATAAATCCCCGTACCGCTTTGCAATCCTGCGTGATACACTGGAGCAGTTGGAGCGGGAGCCGGGGCGGCAGGTCATCGTGGCCGACTGCGGCTGTTATGCCGCCCTTCGGCTCACACGGGCGCTGGACGGCGAGATGCTGGAGATCCGCTTTTCCTGGCTGCAAAGCGCCGGCGCGGACAGCCTGCTCGGCTACGAGGAGTGGGTGCGGCTGCCCTACCGCCGCTTCCACGAGTGTGTGGAGGCCGGGACGGATATGGCCGGATGGAACTGGAGCCAGCTCTCCGTGCCGGAGAAGGTGACCCGCCGCTTTGAATTTCACAGCAGGCGGAATCTCCATCAAATCGCCCAGCGGCCGCTCCTGCGGCACAAGCTGGGGAAAACCCTGGAACACCATTTTCAGTGGCGGGGTGCGGAGAAGATCCTCATTTATGATGACGGTGCGCCGTACAGCTTCTTCTTTGAAGAGGTCACGCCCCGGGGCACGGGAATCTGCGGCGGCATCATCCTGCATGGTGCGGATAACCTGCAGAAAGCCCAGTACAGCGTCCACACCTAATTACAACAGGGAGGTACATACCATGACGATCATTAAAATAAATGGCGGCTTCTGGGGATGGGAGCCAATAGAGACGCTGGAGCGGCTTTATCCGCTGTTTGAGCAGTATACATTGGACCCGGTCTATGAGTGGTACGGGAATTTTGTCAATCGGAAGCCGGAATGGCAGCGGCCGGAAGAGCGTCGGGCGTATCAGGGCTGCACGGTAATTTCGGGGCGGTTTCTGCATTATGGGAACTTTTTCTATATCGTCACCGATGAGGAAGAACTGATCCAGCGTTTTGAGCGCCTGGTGGCGGCCAACAAGGCCACAAAGGCGTATCAGGATGAGAGGAAAGTCTGCTTCCCGTGCAGCGAGTGCAACCAGTGGTCGGCTGCCAGCGGGCTCTGCGGACTGACTGGCCGCTATAGACAGCCCCAATGGGAATGCTTTGCGCGATATGTTTTGCCAAAAGGGAAAGTTGAAGGTGAAGGCGCAAATATGCGCATTGAACTTCCGATCCCGGAAAAGGCGGGAAAGAAAGCGGTGCTTACCGGCCGCGGAAAATGGGAGGTTTAAGGATGGATTGGAGCAAAGTCCACGGGAAACTCGCTGGCCGTTTCAGGCTTCTGGAGCGTCGAAATGATGCTGGGGATTGTGTGATCCACTGTTTCGGCTCTTTGGGCCAAACGGGAGTGAACAACGATGATGTTCGCTATATATGCGGCTTCTATGGAATCCCTTATAGCGAGGACTGGCGCAGAGAAGAAACCCGCGACGCCGGCGACAGTTTTTATCTCCTGATTAAGACGGATGACTGAAAAAGTGCTTTGTCTGCCCTCATCAAAAGCATAGGGCAGAACTCGTGTAAATTCATAACAGGGCCGGGCGGAGGAAAATTCCTCTACCCGGCCCTTCTTTCTTTGTAGACATGGCTTGTGTCAAATCAAGCGGAATCATTTTGCTGTATTTCATAATCGGATGGCTGTATGCCCTTCTGGTCTTAATTTTCTATTATACTTCGACTTCATCTTCTTGTGTTTTGATATGCTGTATGGTACTCTTTTACCATACGCACATCTTATTTATGCACAAAGGAAAGGTGATCTTAAAATGACAGAAGCCGAGAACAAGCGTCAGCGCCGTACCCCGCAAGAGAGAGCGAATGAACTGGATGAAAAAATCACGAAGATAAATCAGTCCATCAATGCGCTGGAAGAGAAAAAGAAAACTGTCGTAGAAGAGTACGATGCGAAGATCACCGCAGCAAAGGAACGCATCAAATCTCTGGAGGCAAAGAAGCAGGAGATCCTTGCCCCCAAGACTGCCCGTAAGCCCCGTAAGACGAAAAAGCAGAAAATTCAAGAGATTGTGAAGCTGGCAATGAAAAACGGGATGTCCGTAGAGGAAATTGCTGGGCAGCTCCATGTGGAAGTTGAGAACTGAATAGTTTTGATATAGCATTAGCATCGTCCCGGTATATCCGAGGCGATGCTGTTTTTTATTGTATAGACGGCAGGCAACTACGGTTCCTCATATTTCTGATGATATTGCCATAGGTTAAAAACTTTTCTATTTTGTTGAGAAAGGCGTCATCCAGGCGTAAAGGATATGTATAAAGCAAAAAAGGAGGCAATTATCTATGTTAATTGGTGTCGATCATGGCAACAAACAAATCAAAACCGTTCATGGCGAGCCCTTTGTGTCTGGACTGCAGCAGAGCCTGACCCGGCCGTTCGGCCAGAGCCTGCAATACTGCGGGACTTATTACACACTGTCCAATGAGCGTATTCCGTTCCATAAGGACAAGACGGAGGATGACCGCTTTTTTGTCCTTACACTGATTGCTATTGCAGAAGAGATAACCGCCCGGGGTATTAGTGAAAAAGAGCAGCAGCACATTCAGTTAGCTGTTGGTCTGCCTCCGGCACATTTTGGCTCTCAAGCAGAGAAATTCACCGTCTATTTTCAAGGGCGCGGGCTTATTGAATTTATGTATGGAGACAAGTACTATACCATCAGCATTGAGGATGTGGCCTGCTATCCCCAGGCATACGCAGCTGCGGCCACAATGTTGCACGCCCTGCTGGACGATCCCAAGGCGGTCGTATTGGATATTGGAGGCTTTACGGCGGATTATCTTCTGCTGAAAAACGGAAAAGCAGACCTCGCCTCCTGCGATTCGCTGGAAAACGGCGTTATCCTGTTATACAATAAGATCAGGTCCAGAGGAAATGCAGAGTTGGATTTGTTGTTGGATGAGGGCGATGTGGATGCCATCCTCATGGGCAGACGGACACAGTACCCGGCCGAGGCCGTACAGCTTGTGGAGCGACTGGCTCAGGAGTTTATTAACGATCTGTTCAGCACTCTACGAGAGCGAATGCTGGATTTGCGCTATTGCAAAGTGGTGTTTGTGGGCGGCGGCGCCATCCTGCTGCGCCGGCAGATCGAGGATTCTGGCAAGGTGGGGACCCCTCTGTTTGTCACAAACATCAACGCCAATGCGGCCGGATTTGAATATCTGTACCGGCTTGAAACAGTGGGCAGGTGACAATTATGGCGGCAAAAAAAGAAAGGGGGCGCTTCTCCCTTCGATTTAATATCGGTGACCCAGTGCAGCGAACCGCCATTGAACTGCTGGAGCTACAGCCGCCCCACAGTAAAGCTCAATATATTGCAAATGCGCTTATATACTATAATACTCATTTTTCTGATGACCCTCAGCCATTAAAAGCGTCATTTATTGACCGAGCAGCCATTGAAGCGATAGTACGGGAAATTATGCGTCAGGAGGAGCAGGCTTCGGATAAGGCAGTTTCGACCGGAGAATCCTCTTCTCCAAAGGAAAATAAAATAGCCCCGCCTCCGCAGAAGCAGGCGGCAGAGCCATCAGAAAGTTTGACAACGGCTGGGGCTTCCGAAGTTGATGATATGACCCGCAATCTGATTGCCAGCACCATGGCGGCTTTCCGTAGAAACAGCTAAAAAAAGAGGTATGGGAGCGAAGCTGTGCCGACTCTCATGCCTCTTACTTTTCCTGTATGGCAGCAATGAAATTGTCGATAATCTGCTCCAAATGGCGGTATTGGCTGGGCGTCAATGTGGAAATCTTCTGTTGGAGCAACGAAGTATCTGCTTCAAGAATTTTACCACGCAGTAAATAGTCTGCGCTGATACCAAGTGCCTCACAGATCTTCAGCATGGTTTCTGGGCGCATCGCTTTTTGCCCCATTTCCGCATACGAGATGGTTTGCGATGTGAGATGCGTCAAATTTGCCAAAGTCTCCTGTGTCATATTTAATTGTTTTCTTCGCTCCAGAATCCGCTGGCCCATTTCTTTCAAAAGCTCATTCATTCGCAATCCTCCATACTATAGTTACATTTTATCCACTATAGCATGAAAAATTAAGCGACCATGGTTGAGTTTAATCAACCATGGCGTATATAATAATTATAAAACGAAAAAATTGGAGGAAAAACAGGTGAAAATATGTTCGTGTGCTGTAATCGGTCAACACCCTACCCGCTTCAAATTCAAATACAATGAATATATGACCTCATGCAAGCGCATAAAAAAGCGGATGCACGATGTATTTGTATCACTGTACCAGCGTGGTGTGCGCTGCTTTTTCATTGGGGGCGCTCTGGGAGTAGATATGTGGGCAGGCGAAATCCTGTTGGATATGCAGCGCCAGACGGAATATCAGGAGCTGCAAGTTATAATGGTCTGCCCCTTCCCCGGTCATGATGTTCGATGGGACCCAAAGAGTCAGGCACGGCAACGAAAGCTCCGTGAGGGCTGTACCGAGGTGCTGATGGGTACAGAACACGCTGGAGGTGAAGGATATAAAAAGCGCACGGAATATATGATGAAGCGGGCCGACTATGTTGTGGCTGTTTATGATGATGATCCGGAACATTACAGCGGAGTATCTGCAGCAATGCGAATTGCCGTGCAGCGAGATATTTTTATATTTCTGATTCATCCAGATACAGGAAAGATAGCATCAATGAGCAAAACTGAAAACCATATATAATAAATTATCTAAATGGGCACCTTCTGATCAGAAAGTGCCCATTTAGATGTAGATATACACATCATTATACTGTATTTATTATTTTGCACACCACATTTTGAATTATAAATGTTTCTCTTTTACAACTTTCGCTGTGCCATTTTGCGATATTCCCCTGGCAACAGTCCCGTTGTTTTACGAAACAGGTCCGCAAAATGGCTGGTATGAGTATATCCCACGCTTTCTGCTACTTGTTTGATAGGGTGGTCGGTATGCCCCAATAAGTATTCCGCTTGGCTGATGCGCTGGTTTTGAATATAGTCCATGATAGTGCAACGGTGTACCTGCTTAAAAAGTTTGCGAAGTTTGGTTTCTCCCATGCAGGCAATTTGAGCTAACATATCTATCGTCAGTTCAAACGCATAATGGTCAGAAATAAAAGCTGTCACATTCATAATATGTTTCATATCAACGGGAGATATTGCTATGTCATGAATTTCTTTAGCGTGTTTTTTTCGCTCAATCACCAGAGCAATCGCCTCTGCTACTTTTGCCTGATAAAATAAATGCCCTGCCATACCTGTTTCCTTGTAATCTTCGACCTGCTTGAGTAGGCGGACCATTTCGGGAAAATTTGTTGTTTCATCTACCTCAAGAAATGCATCATAGGGACTGGCATATACACCGGGATACATCCTTTGCAGGTATTCTTCATAATAAGGAGGCATAATTTCGATTCCAACAGAGCGGATCGGAATGTTCCGGTGCATAATCGCCTTAAATTTATTGTAGCCATTTAAGTTGGTCTTGACGCAATTTGCGTTTAGCCTGCGATACGGGTTTAATTCTTCGCCGGAAATAGATGTGTAATATGCAATATAAAGACTTTCTGGCATATCAAATTCAACCAGTGCCTCCTTGTGATATGCAATATCGTGGATTTTGATGGCAAAAAGATTCTCAAAATAGTAGGTCCAAATAAAGCCGTTTCCTATCTCAGCATCCATAGCCCATGTCTGCCCTAATGGATTGAATTGTTTGGGGGTATCTACTTGAATCAATTTGTAATCATTCAGAATTTTCTTATAACTTTTTTCTGTGGATTCATGTGGCATAAACCTCACCTAATATCCCATTCCAACTCTCTTTAGTCCCATTTCAGCTTTTATTGCCGAAATATATTGAACACAAATGAAAAAGATAGTATTCTTACTGCTACATGGTTAGCGAACTATAACCATAATATAGCCGACGGAAAGAAAAATGTCAACTTTCGCCGGAAAAATCTATTTATTTGGAGGGAGCCTTATATGGAAGCGCAAAAGAAAGGTCTAACTATCAAAGATTTGGTAACGACGGGCATATTTGTGGCGTTACTCACTGTGGCAATGCAAATAGGCGGGATTCCGTTTGGAATAAATCCTGCGACCACTTTTTATATTCCAGTAGGAGCGGCTATTTTTGCTGGTCCTGTCTACCTGCTTCTGATTGCAAAGGTCACTAAGCCTGGATCGCTTACGATTACTGGTATTCTGTTAGGAATTCTGTATTTCGTTTTGGGTATGCACTGGGCTATGGATTTGGGCCTTGTTATCGGCGGCATCTTGGCGGACATTATTGCCGGAGTGAAAAAGTATCGGAGTAGCACACTGAACATTGTTGCCTATGCAGTTCAGTGCCTTGGGTTTACGGGCTCCTACATCGTTTATGCAATCAATCCGACGGCATGGGCAGCCTCTATGCTTGAGAGCGGAGGCGCAACGGAGAGTTATCTGGAAACGATGGCAAGCGCGTATTCTCCGATGACGATGGTAATTATGTTTGCGGGTACGATCATCGTTGCTGGGTTAAGCGGTCTGGCCGGAAAGAAGTTGCTGAAAAAACAATTTGAAAAGGCGGGAATTACCGCATGAATAGGCAGACATCCCGCAAATGGCTGTGGATTGATCCGCGCTCCAAAATGCTGATACTTCTGATTTGCGTGGTGGCAGCTACCACAGCACCTAATTTAACATACGAAATGGGTCTGGTGCTGATTATTTCAGTTTTCGCGCTTTTGAGTGGAAAGATCCGTTTGGCAATTATAGGGACTATTGGATATGTGTTTTTTTACGCAATTTCGATGCTGGCGGTAGCACGGGCCAGTGAAGCCTTGCAGACAACTCTACTTGCGTTTTTAGGTATGGTACATAAGATTTATCCCTGCGGTTTCATGGGAGGCATTATTATTTCAACCACCAAAATCAGCGAATTTTTGTCTGCCATGAATAAACTGCACGCGCCGAAAAGCCTTACCATTCCCCTCGCAATTATGCTTCGGTATATTCCAACCATTCGGGAAGACTGGCATTTTATCAAGGATGCTATGAGGCTGCGGGATGTCTCTCCATCGCTGGGCGGGTTTCTGACCCGTCCAGCGATGACATTAGAGTGCGTCTATGCGCCGTTGCTTATGGCTGCGTCTAAAGCGTCAGACGAACTTTCTATTGCATCTGTGACTCGTGGAATTGAAAATCCAATGCCGCGAACTTGTTATGTGGACATTCGTTTCCATTTTACAGATGTGCTTGTAATTGCCTGTTTTCTGGCTTATGTAATCACCGGCCAGCTTGTATGAGGAGGCACAATTATGATTCAATTTGAAAATGTTTCCTTTTCTTATGCGGGCAACGCACAGGAAGGTCTGGAGCCGGTTGACCTTACTATTGAAGATGGTGAGTGCATTCTGCTCTGCGGTCGGTCAGGATGTGGTAAGACAACATTCACTCGGCTTATCAACGGACTGATTCCGAACTTTTACCCCGGAAAATTGAATGGCCGTGTCATTGTGAATGGCCTGATTATCTCCGAAACCCCTATGTATCAAATTGCCAGCCAAGTCGGCTCTGTGTTTCAAAATCCAAGGACCCAGTTTTTCAATACTGATACAGACAGTGAAATCGCCTTTGGCATTGAAAATGCCGCCCTTCCCCTCAGCGAATTACACCAGAGAGTAGCACAGGCAGAAAAAGACTTGAACATCGAAAATTTGTCTGGACGAAGTATCTTTGAATTATCTGGGGGCGAAAAACAAAAAATCGCATTTGCATCGGTGTATGCCATGAATCCCAATGTGTATCTGCTGGATGAGCCATCTTCCAACCTGGATATGGATGCCATTGATGAACTGAAGGAAACCCTTCGCCTATTAAAACAGCAGGGAAAGACCATTTTAGTGGCAGAACATCGTTTATATTATCTGATGGATGTGATTGACCGTGCTTTTTACTTTGAGCATGGCCGATTGGAAAAAGTCTATTCTCCCGGTGAGCTTCTGGCATTGTCTCAGGAAGATCGGGAACGGATGGGCTTGAGGGCTACTGATCTGCATACTGTGGAACCAGCCTATCCGCAAGTCAGAAATGATAAAGCAGCATTGGAACTCAAGAATTTAAGCCTCAGCTATAAGAAACAAAAAATTCTGGAGGATCTGACCATTTCAGTAAAGGCAGGCGAAGTGGTCGGAATTATCGGGCATAACGGTGCTGGAAAAACTACCTTTTCCAGAGCTGTTTGCGGGCTTCATAAGGAGATTGAAGGAAAGATATTCCTAAACAATACAGAACAATCCCGTAAAGACCTTATGAAACGCTCTTATTTGGTTATGCAGGATGTCAATTATGAGCTTTTTGCGGAGAGCGTAGAACAAGAGAGCATTTTTGGCATCAAAAACCCTGATAAGGAATTGGCGAAGGCCACTCTGGAGGAACTGGATTTGGCTCAGTTTAGCCAATGGCATCCCAATACTCTTTCAGGCGGTCAAAAACAGCGTTTGGCTGTGGCGGTGAGCATGATCTGCCGGAAGGACCTTTTGGTGTTTGATGAGCCAACCAGCGGCTTAGATTTTGACAATATGCTGCGGGTTGCCCAGTTGATTAACCGATTGGCACAAATGGGAAAAATCGTATTTGTAGCAACGCATGACTATGAGTTTGTGTGCCGGGCTTGTAATCGAATTCTGCATCTTGACGAAAATAGGCTTGTCAGCAGTTATCAGCTTTGCGCAGAAAATGAAGCGCAGCTCCGGTCGTTATTCGCAGTTACATAAGGGGGGAGGAAAATGCACAGTAGACGCAGACAAATATCTATCCTTTTGCGATGGGCCGGTAAGGATAAGTGGTATCTGCTTTTGTCCGTTCTCTGTTCTACAATCAGCGGACTTTGTACTATGGTTCCCTATTATGGGGTTTATCAGTTGATGGCAGCAGGTTTCGGGGGATGGATCAGTTATCCTGTAATTTTGGAAAACTCAATTCTCATTATAGCTGCCATGCTGATCCGTTTCATTTTATTCGGGAGTTCTGGTGTCCTTTCTCACAAAGGGGCTTATGGAGCACTGTTCAAGGTGCGGTGTATGGTAGTCAATCATATGGCTCAAATCCCATTAGGGGCACTGGATGAACGCAGTACCGGGAATATAAAAACCGTATTGAATGAAGATATTGAACGGCTGGAATTGTTCCTTGCTCATAATCTGCCCGAGCTGGTCTACTATCTGATCGGCCCGGTTGCTGTCTTTTTCTACCTTCTGACGGTTAATGTTCCGCTGGCGTTACTCACACTGATTCCTATGTTGCTGGCCTTTGCGGTTATGAGTGTGCTCTTTCGCAGGACGGAGGGCATGATGGGACGCATGAATCGTTCTGTTATATCATTGAATTCTATCATGATTGAGTACATCAGCGGAATGAAGCTCATTAAGGCGTATAATATGGGGAGCAAATCTTTCCAAAAATTCTCCGGCGCTATTCAAGAAGAAAACGAGGTCTGGAACGCTGTTTCTAAAAAAATGGGACCTCCATATGCCGCTTTTGTGATTATCATTGAATGCGGTATTTTGCTTATGGTTCCGATTGGCGGAATGTTCTTCCTCAATGGTTCGATTGCCTCCAGCGTTTTTCTTTTATTCGCTTATATCGGTTCTCTGTACCTGACAGAGATTCGTCCACTACAAGAGTTAGGCAGTAATTTTGCGGAAGTCCTGACTGGTGTAACAAAGGTACAGGAAATACTTGATATTCCGACTTACAATGCCACAGGCGATTTCCCTAAAGGTCATAGTATTGAATTAAAAGATGTTTGCTTTTCTTACGATGGAAAAAACCATGTGCTGGAGCATTGTAATCTTGCAATTAAGGATGGGGAAAAGTTGGCTCTTGTAGGCCGATCTGGTGCTGGTAAAAGTACGATCATTGAGTTGATTTCCCGTTTCTATGATGTGCAAAGTGGCGAAGTATTGATTGGCGGTAAGAATGTCAAAGAAATTCGCTATGAAACTCTGCTTGAAAATGTGGCAATCGTATTCCAGAAGACCTTCCTAACCCGTGACAGTGTTTTAGAAAATATCCGTATGGGGAGCAAAGCCAGCCTGGAAGAAGTTCGGGCGGCCGCAAAAGAGGCCCAGATAGATGATTTCATCATGTCGCTTCCAGAAGGTTATGACACCAAAGTGGGGAGCTTCGGTACGCGCTTTTCCGGAGGAGAAAAACAGCGTATCGCTATTGCGCGTGCAATTTTGAAAAATGCTCCTATTCTGATTTTAGATGAAGCGACATCTGCGGCTGATCCTGAAAACCAAGTAGAAATAGACAAAGCCATCGAAAATCTATGCAAAGGGAAAACAGTCATTATTGTGGCTCATAGGCTGGGAGCTATCAAAATGTGCGATAGGGTGGCCGTGGTAGAAAACCATACCGTTACCTGTGTTGGCACTCACGCAGAGGTGCGGGAAAGAAACGAATATTATCAAAAGGCTTGGGAGGACTACGAAGCGGCCAGAGCCATGACTTATCAAATGGAAGGAGGAAAGGTTTGATGGAGCAATATAAGCCGTTTCAAAAAAACCGGAACTTTTATCTCGGCGTTGGCTGTACCATTTTGGAAGGGTTATTGTCTGGCTGCAATTTTATGATTTTGTACTTGGTCATGCAGATGTTGCTCCAGAAAAAATTTTTATTACAGCCGCTCCTTGCCATCACAGGTTTGCTGGCTGGTATTTTTCTCTTGCGTTTGCTGATCTATGGATTTGGTTATACCCAAGGTCAGATTGGCGGTGCAGCAGTTAGCAAGCAGATACGCCTTTGCCTGGGAGACAAAATCAAAAAAATACCTCTCTCCCGATTTACTCAAGGGCAGACGGGACAATACATCAATACCATCACAAGTGATGTTACGAATTACGAAAAAATCTTGACGCATAAGGTGGGAGATTTGGCAAAGAATATTTCCCTCTCACTTATGCTGATTGTGTTTGTCTCAACTATCTGGTTGCCTGGAGGTATTATATTTTTGGCAACGGATTTTTTACTGATTCCGGCAATTTGGTTTTCATTCCGGGCCGTCAAAAAATATGGAAACAGAAAAAACCAAATCAGCGCAGAAAATGTCAGCAGTATTGTTGAGTATGTGACTGGTATCCAAACCTTTCGGGCCTATGGAATCGGTGGGACAAAAAATGAAGCTGTCACCAAGGCGATGAAAGACTTTAGTGACATCAGCTACATATATGAGGCCAACACGATTCCGCCGGGATCTGTTTTAGGCGCATTGGCGTGGTGTAGCTGCCCAGTTATTATGCTTGCCGCATCTAATCCCCTACTTAGTGGTTCGATGGATTTGGTCACATATTTAATGCTCTGCATGATGCCGCTCTTTCTCGCAAAGTTGGAAACTACCATTTATGTTGATTTGACCAGCTACAAGAACTTAACCATTTCAAAGCGCCAGATTGTGAATATTTTTAACGAGCCTGAAGAATGTGGAACTACAGAGCCTTTTGTATCGCAAAATTATGGTATTGAATTCCAAAACATAGATTTTTCTTATGTTCCGGGGGAACCTGTATTGGAACACATCTCGCTCCATATTCCAGATCAGAAACTTACTGCTATCGTGGGGGACTCCGGTTCCGGCAAGTCTACCATCTTAAATCTGATTGCTAAATACTACGAGCCGACCAGCGGCACAATCGCTATCGGTGGTAAATCCATCAACCAAGTGGCAGCGGAACGGGTGCTGGAACAAATCTCTATGGTGGATCAGGATGTATTTCTTTTCAATGATACCATTCGTGAGAATATCCGCCATGCCCGGCCAGACGCCACGGATGCGGAGATCGAGGCCGCCTGCCGGGAAGCTAACTGCGATGACTTCATCCGTAAGATGGAAAAGGGTTACGATACTCCCACCGGCGAGAACGGCAACCTGCTCTCTGGCGGTGAGCGGCAACGACTCTCCATCGCCAGGGCTATTTTGAAAAACAGCCCTATCCTATTGTTGGATGAAGCTACGGCATCCTTGGACATTGAGAACGAACTGGCCGTTAAACAGGCCATTGTCAATCTGCTGAAAGCAAAGAAAACTGTGGTGATGATTGCTCATACCCTATCTATTGTTAAGAATGCGGATCAAATACTTGTAGTATCAGGCGGTAAAATTGCAGAGTCCGGCACCCATGAGGAGTTGCTTGCGAAGAAGGGTAAGTATGCCGCCATGTGGAATGCTGAACAGGAACTCTCTGCGTAAGGAGGTTTCCGGTTTCCATGAAACAACTTTATGCATCGGGCGAGGACTATCTGGAGGCCGTGCTGGTACTCCAAAAAGAAAAAGGAATGGTGCGCTCCGTGGATGTGGCCCGGCACATGGGAGTGTCCAAGCCCAGTGTGTGCCATGCAGTCAATACTTTGAAAGACGGAGGTTTCCTCGTGATGGACGAGGATCGCTTTCTCCATTTAACAGATGTGGGGCGCGATGTTGCTGAAAAAACCTATGAGAAGCATTGCTTTTTCACCCGCCTGCTGGTGGATGCAGGCGTAGAGCCAAAGACCGCCGAGCAGGACGCTTGCCGCATGGAACACGCAATCAGCGACGACAGTTTTCAGAAAATAAAATCAGGGCTAAAGGGCAAATAAAAGGGGCCTATCAGTTGAGGCCATTGGGGGTGATATAGTGGGAAAACTGTTCATATTATCAGTCGAAGAAGATGACCTCGAAACCGTTGAGAAAATCATGGCTTTCATAGAATCAAGAGAACTGGTCATATGTACGGATATTTCCTCTGCACCCCTGCGCTACAAGGCTTTGTGTATTGACGCTGCATGCCGCCAGGTGTTCTGGCAGGGTAAATTCATAGAGTTGACTCCTATGGAGTTCGATGTGTTTCATTTACTTGCCCGGCGGCCCGGACGGGTATTTTCACAAAGGGAGATCTATGAGTTTGTTGCCCCTGATTCATTTGACAGTAGTTGGACGGGGATCTCCAGCATCATTTACAAGCTGCGTCATAAACTGAACGCTGATTTTATCCAAACCGTGTACGGAAAAGGCTATAAATTTTTGCCGCCGTAGAGACCGCCAAAGAAGAATTCTGATATTCCACAGAATTTTGAAAAAATAAAGCAGTGACGATTTATTCTCGCAAGTCGTCACTGCTTTGCTTTATTTTAAAGTTCGTGTTTTATGGGCTATATTCCCAGGGGAAATGCCGAATTTTGCCTTAAACACTTTAGAGAAATGGCTCAGATTGCTATATCCCACAGCAAAAGCACTCTCAGAGACATTATATCCGCAGCCAGTTATCAACTGATAGGCTCTTTCTAATCGATTTTCTTGAACAAAATTATAAACTGTACATCCAAAGATTTCCTTAAAGCCGCGTTTCAGAGTACACTCGTTAGTCCCCACGATTCTGGACAGTTCAGTTAAGGTTGGCGGATTTTCCAATCGAGTCAGCAGGATCTCGCGGGCCCGCTCCATCGTTTCCCTTTTGCAAGAATGTACGGTTTGGTAATGTTCCTTTCCGTTTAATCGGCATAGATTAACGGACAAAAGTTCCAGACAACGGCATTCCAGCAATAAGCGGTTTCGTGTCTGATCAAATGCCTCCAATTCTCTGACCAGCGTAGAAAGTATCAGTTTTTCAGGCAGCGATAATTCCATGCAGCGAATGTCAAACCCCTGACTGTGCGCAAAAGATTGGAATGTTAAACAACTACTCCCACCGGCCATGAGCCAGTAGCGGTCAAAGGTTTTTGGGGGCAGGCAAATTTGCAAATGAGAAAAGTATTCCCCTGGCTTATACTCAGTGGAGCAGTTTACATCAGTGAGAAATTGTAAATACGGGGTTCCTGCTAAAAATTCGATTGCTTCACGCTCCATCCGGCATAAAGCTCTTCCACTAAGTACATAGCTAATTCCAAAGAAAGGCGAGAGTACGGATGCCCGATGCTGGAAGTAGTCTGTAAAATGGCAGGACCACAATGAAATTCGCATTCCATTTTGAAGCGTAATGTCCTGAGTATGCCACCCTGTAGTTTTATTATGCTGATATAGCTGGTTCATTCTGTCTATCCCCGCATATTCCGTTTACCGTCAATGTTATTCCGCCTACCGTTAGACTTCTGATGGCTTTCAGTGTATCATAATTTTGCTTGGTTAGCAATATCTAACCGCATATTGAAACTAACAAAGGAGCGATATTATGAACCCGAAAAACCACAGTAAATTTATGCGGATGATTTCAATTATATCCACCTTATCTCTGTCACTCTGTCTGCTGGCCGCCTGCACTACAGAAACAAAGCCTTCGGCTTCTGATAATCCGGCCCCCGACAGTTCATCTTCCAATCAGGTGGAAACTAAGGTAGTTCAACATCAGAAAGGAGAGACGGAAATCCCAGTTAATCCTCAGCGTTTGGTAGACATTTCTGGCTCCGCTGAGGAATTGATGATTTTGGGGATTCCTTTTATCGCCAGTGCGAATACCAGCATGTATGACGGAACAACTGTTCCCGGCCATTTGCAAGAATATTTTGATGAAAATGGAGTTGAAGTAGTGGGGAATTATTCTGGCATGACGGACATCAATGTGGAACGCATTGCGGAACTGAAACCGGATCTTATTCTCATGAACATGTATAGCGAAAAAATATATGACCAGCTTAGTCAGATTGCGCCTACGATTATGATGAATGACGACTACAACTATGTTCAGTGGCGCAGTCGATTCCAAGATCTTGGCGACTGGTTTAATAAACGAGATATTGTAGACGAATGGCTGGCGGAGTATGACGCAACGGCGGCGGAGCTATCCGCACAAATTCAGGAAGTAGTTGGGGATGAAACCTTTGCTGTCTTGGAGAGAAATACCGTGGCCTTTGGCTCTTATTATATCTATGGTGTAACTGCTGGCCCTGGTGAAATCATTTTTTCTGACCTAAAACTCAACCATACAGAGATCACGCCGGAGGATACATGGGCTAATGTTGTTGATCTCGAATCTCTCGCCACTGTTGATGCTGATCACATTATCTTTACCAGTGATGACGGTACTTTGGGAGAACTGGAGGATAACCCTGTATGGCAAAACCTAAAGGCAGTGAAAAATGGAAATGTCTATTTGGGCAGTAATGAGACTCAGTATAATCTCTCCTATACACCTGAAGGAAAACTTATGTATATGCAGTTGCTCGCTGATGCCATTTTGAACCACACCAATATCCAAGATGCAAACTGAACAGTTGAAACATCCTAACAGGAAGACACCCTTGCTTCCGCTGCTTCTGGGGTTGTCTATTGCTATTTTGGCTTCCGTAGTGCTATCTGCTTGTATTGGCGTGGCTGGGAGCAGCTTGTCGGCAGTGTGGGAGACTTTGACTAACTTCGACCCTAATTCTACTGTCCATCAGGTTATACGGGAACTTCGTCTTCCGCGTGCGGTTGGCGCCGTTTTGATTGGAGCTGCTTTGGCATTATCAGGTGCTATTATGCAGGGGATTGGGAATAATCCCCTTGCAGATACAGGACTCTTGGGAATAAATGCTGGCGCTGGATTTTTAGTTTCGATAAGTATGGTCGTTTTTTCAGTGACATCCTTTCACTGGGTCATGGCCTGCGCGTTTTTGGGAGCCTGCCTTGGTGCCGTGCTTACCTATGGTTTTGGGACCGCAAAGGGGCGAAATACCGCCCCTTTGCGGTTACTGTTAGCAGGTTCCGCAGTTTCAGCACTCTTTAATGCGATTAGCCAAGGGATTTCTCTTTGTTTTGGTTTGGCAAAGGATCTTTCTTTTTGGCAGTCGGGGAGCCTTAGCGGACTTACATGGAATCAGATTTATATTGCAATACCGTGGATGCTTCTGGCAATGGTTGCGGGACTACTGCTTGGGCCAGTGCTCTCAATTTTGTCGTTAGGTCAGGAAAGCGCCACTGGATTAGGAGTTTCTGTAAAGTATGTTCAGATATTAGGGATGCTTATTTCTCTTGTTTTGGCGGGAAGCTGTGTGGCGATTGCGGGGGGAATTTCTTTTGTGGGTCTTATGGTTCCGCATATTGCCCGTTTTCTTGTGGGCACGGACTACCGAAAAATTTTGCCAGTATCCTTGTTAAGCGGTTCCCTTCTCATGGTCTTGGCAGATGTCAGTGCCCGTATGCTCAACGCCCCATACGATACCCCTGTAGGGGCATTGGTATCTGTCCTGGGAGTCCCATTCTTTTTAGCATTAACCTATCAAAAGCGGAAAAGGCGGTGGAGATAATGAATCGAAATGCCTTAAAAATATTCTTCCTTTGCACCATGGCTGCGGCGGCATTTATCGTATTTATTGTTTCCATCAATGCAGGCTACAGCCATCTGCCTCTCGCTGATATTTTCAAAGGGCTATTGGGGAACGGAGAGTCCAGCACCAGACTCATCATTCAACAGATACGCCTGCCCCGCATCTTAGTTTCTTTGTTATGCGGGGCAGGGTTAGGACTCTCTGGTTGCATTCTACAGTCAGTAACAGGAAATCCCTTAGCTGATCCCGGAATTTTAGGGATCAATAATGGTGCGGCCGTGGCCGTCATGGTATTTTTGGTTTATTTTCCGGACTTCCACACAAATTCAACCCTTTTTATGCCAATATTTGCGTTTATAGGGGCACTTGTAGTTGCTCTGCTTTTATATCTATTTGCCTTCCGAAGTGGTCGTCTAAACCCCAGCTATTTTCTTTTGGGCGGTATTGCGGCAGCGGCAGGGCTTTATGCCATTATGCTCATTATGGCAACCGGATTGGAGAACAGCAACTTTCAGATGGTTTCTCGCTGGATGGTAGGAACTTTTTGGGGAACCAGTTGGAAGCATGTGTTTTCATTACTGATTTATCTGGGGATTATGATACCAGTTACGCTTGCTCAAGCGCGGCACTTGGATGTGCTTGTGTTGGGAGATTCGGCGGCCACTGGTCTGGGACTGGGCGTAGAAAGGAAACGGAGGTTGCTCTTATTTTTATCAGTTGGACTTGCGGCCGCATGTATCGCAGTATGCGGAGGACTAAGTTTTATCGGTTTGGTTGCCCCTCATATTGCGCGGCGAGTGCTCGGTGGTCAGCACCAGTTTTTGCTGCCAGGGTCAGCCTTAATCGGAATGACAATCTGCATGACCGCAGACTCTATTGGACGCGGGATCTTCCAACCCACAGAACTTCCCGCCGGAGTAATAGTGTCGATCCTTGCCGCGCCATATTTTCTTTATTTACTGCACAGACAACACAGATAGGAGGTTTTCTATGGCCGTAGAACTCTATGCAAATGGTCTTTCTGCTGGTTATACGGATGGTTTCCATATTCGAGAACTTGACTTGTCAATTCCCAGCGGAAAGATTACATCTTTAATCGGGGCAAATGGCTCTGGAAAATCAACTATTCTAAAGGCACTGACCCGTCTGATTCCAAAGGATCAAGGAAATGTTTACTTGGACGGAAAATCTATCTATCAGATACCCACCAAGGAAATCGCCAGAAAACTTGCGATTCTGCCTCAAAATGCCCAATGCCCAGATGCGCTTACCGTTGAGGAACTGGTTGAAAATGGACGCTATCCACATCGACGAAGGTTCGGCGGACTTACAGCGGAAGATCGTGAAGTCGTTTATTGGGCAATGAAGGCATGTGGCGTCCTGGACTTTGCCCATCGTGAGGTGGATTCGCTTTCCGGTGGGCAGCGGCAGCGAGTATGGATTGCTATGGCTTTAGCTCAGAAAACAGATATGCTCTTTTTGGATGAGCCAACTACTTTTTTGGATATTGCACACCAGCTTGACATTATGCAATTGTTAGTGCAGCTCAATCGTGACCAGGGTGTGACCATTGTTATGGTCATTCACGACCTAAATCATGCCGCAATGTTTTCAGACTATGTAGTTGCAGTTCGTAATGGAATAAAAGAGTTTGAGGGAACTCCCCAGCAGGTGATAACACCGGAAGTCCTTCGTATTGTGTTTGATGTGGAATCTGTGCCCTTTTCCCATCCGGTATTTCACACTCAGCTCTGCCTACCCTACGACCTTTGTAGGCATCCTTCCAAGGATACTTTATAACGAAAATTAAGCCTGGAGGCCAAGGTTTCCTTTGGGCGGAGGAGTCGGTATGCGAATATTTTATGCACTTCGTAAAATCTCGAAATACTCAAAGGAGTTTTTCAAATATCTGATCTATGCCGTTTTTTTCTTGTTTGTTGGTGTGCTTGCTGGGCTGATCCCGTTTTTCCTGATCTCCACTGTACTGAGCCGCTTCTTATCCGGCGTTGCTGTAGATACAAACTTAGCGGTCGTGGTATCTATTGGCATTGCTATCTGTCTTATTTTGAAAACTTGCTGTACGAACGCTGGGCTGATAGCCTCACATTTTTTAGCTTATAAGACACTACAGAATATGAGGGAACGGCTGGCCGAAAAACTGCTTCGTATGCCCATGGGAACAATTATTGAAACTGGTCCCGGTGAATTGAAGAAGTCCTTTTTAGAGAATGTGGAAGATATGGAGCTGATTCTGGCTCATGCACTTCCGGAGGGCCTCGCAAATTTGCTTTCATTTTTAGTGGTAACCGGAGCATTATTTGTGGTAGACTGGCGTATGGCACTGCTCTCTCTGGCAGTCTTGCCTATCGGATGTATTGCGTTTTGGGGGATGCTGCGGACCAGTAAAACTCGCATGCAGCCCTATTACCAAGCGTCAAAGCAAATGAACGAGGCTATTGTGGAATACATTTCAGGTATGGAAGTAATAAAAGTATTCGGCCAGACTTCCGCTTCATTCCGAAAATACGGGGAAAGTGTTAAACGCTATCGGCAACGGACACTGGAATGGTTTGGAGTATCCTGGAGTTTTATGGCTGTTTACAGCGTATTCCTTCCGGCCACGCTTTGCTTTATGCTTCCGTTGGGAGCAATTTTTCTGTTAGACGGAAGTATTGCGCTTGATCAATTCGTGCTCTGCTGTCTTATGGGGGTTGGAGTGGGCTTTCCCATGCTCAGACTTGTGGAATTTATTCCGATGCTTCCGCAATTGAGCATAAAAGCGGAAAAGCTGGAACGCATATTTGATATGCAGGAATTGGAGGAAGGCAATATTGATGATATGCTAGATCACTTTGATGTAGAGTGCAAGGATGTTTCTTTTTCATATGGCGGAAATGAAGTGGTGCATCATATTTCCTTTTGTGCAAAAGAAAATATGGTTACTGCACTGGTGGGAGAGTCTGGCGCGGGTAAGTCTACCCTCGCTAAATTGATTTCCCGATTTTGGGATGTTGGGGCTGGCAGCATCCAGATTGGAGGGATTGATATACGATCTTATTCTTATCACGCTTTGGCCAGTTTAATGAGCTATGTGTCTCAAGACATCTTTTTGTTCAACACCAGCATTCTGGAAAATATCCGAATGGGACGGCCAGGGGCCAGTGATGAAGAAGTTATAAAAATTGCAAAAGCAACACAATGCCACGAATTTATTGTTAATTGCCCTGATGGATACCATACAATTGTTGGAGATGGAGGAGAAAAACTATCCGGTGGACAGCGGCAGCGAGTTTCTATTGCCCGTGCCATGCTGAAAAATGCTCCTATCATCATCTTGGATGAAGCGACTTCCTTTACTGATCCCGAAAATGAAGATAAGATCCAGCGATCCCTTAATAATCTTATTCAAGGGAAAACGCTGATCGTTATTGCACATAGATTATCAACAATTCAAAATGCAAACAATATCATTGTTATGGATCAAGGAAAGATTGCGGCGCAAGGTACTCATAGTGATCTTATGAACACCTCCCCACTGTACCGGCGCATGTGGAAGACCTACACTCAGGCATCCCAATGGAATGTCAGAAAAGGCGACACCACAGTGCCAGAAAGGAGTGAGGTTGAGTGCTAAGATTTATTTTAAGAGTTCTTCGTTTTTCCGGAATATACGCAAAACAACTGAAACTGTCTTTTATTTTTAGCTTTCTGGAGAGTATGCTGTATAATACTCCCGTTTTATTGACAGTCCTCATGTTTAGCCAGGCTATGGAGCATTCTCTTGAATTCCTCCATATTGCCTATTATACGGGGGGGATATTGGCTGCCCTGCTGATATGCTGTATTCTCAAACGGCTATTTGTTCAATTAGAAAGCGGTACAGGGTATCAGGTATGCGCGGAGGAAAGGTTGTCGGTAGGAGAACGGTTGAAACAACTTCCCATGGGCTACTTTGGAGAAGGCACAGTTGGAAATATTATATCTGCCATAACTTTTGATCTGCTGTTCGTGGAAGAACATGGAATGGCTGCGTTGGACAAAGTTATAAATGGCTATTGTGGCATATTAAGCAGTTGCATTATGCTGTTTTTTGTGGACCGAGTTGTGGCACTTACGGCGCTGGCGGTTACCTGTGTTGCGATGGTTGTTTTAGAATGGGTCCAAAGAGTCGGAAGTGAACAGTCCGCTATCCGCCAGAAGCAATCCGCTGAACTGACTGATGCGGTCTTGGAATACATACATGGCATATCTGTAGTAAAATCACTGAATTTGAGCGCCGACAGAGCAAAGCGGATTCGTGCAACTATTAAAGATAGCTGTAATAAGGCGCTTACATTTGAAGTGAAATTCATGAAACCGAACACCTGCTATCAACTATGCTTTTCGGTTGGGATGGCCTTGATGATATTCGTTACACTTCTCCGATGCATCAATGGGCAGATTTCACTTCCGACCACTATGATGCTCCTGATCTATGTATTTTTTATTTTTTCACCTATACAGGCATTGGGGTCGATGTCCAGTCAAATTCGCATCATGGAAGCATGTTTGGATCGTTATGAGGCAATAAAGCAGATTTCTCGGATTACGGAGGGGGCTCAAACTGATCTGACTCAATTTAAGATTGAGTTTGAAAATGTTGAGTTTTCCTATGGAAAGGATGTTGTCCTGGATCATGTCAGTTTCTGTGTTCCAGAGCGAAGCGTCACTGCGCTGGTTGGTCCATCTGGTGCTGGGAAATCTACCATTGTCAACCTTATTATGCGCTTTTGGGATGTCCAGGAAGGTACAGTATGTATTGGTGGAATTGATGTGCGCGATCTTACTACAGACACATTGTTGAGCCACATCTCTACCGTATTTCAAAAGGTATATCTTTTTAATGACACAATTGAGAATAACATCCGATTTGGAAATCCACATGCTACGCAAGAAGAAATAATAGAGGCAGCGCAAAAAGCCCGGTGCCATGATTTTATTTTGAATCTGCCGGAGGGATACCAAACTGTTGTGGGAGAAGGTGGCTCCACTCTGTCTGGCGGCGAAAGGCAACGCATTTCAATTGCGCGTGCCATTCTGAAAAATGCACCGATTGTAATTTTGGATGAGGCTACAGCAAGTATTGATCCAGAGAATGAGCATCTGATTCAGCAGGCAATCAGTGAACTCACAATGGGAAAAACCGTGATTGTGATTGCTCACCGACTGGCAACTATTGAACATGCTGATCAAATTCTGGTGGTAGACCAAGGGCGTATTGTTCAGAAAGGAACCCATCAGAAGTTAATTTGCCAAAATGGATTATATCGACGGTTTATTGAGATTCGTGAGCGTGCGGAAGGATGGAGCATTGCTTAAAAAGCAATGGCATTATAGGGAGGATAATTTTCATGAGAAGAATACTATGTGTGGGATTCTGCGTTATCTGTATGTTATTTATCTTTGCCGCATGTGGTGAAAACGAGCGATATAACGCCGGCACTTATACCTCAATCCAGAAAGGGTTTGGTGGAGATATGACAGTAGAGGTAGAATTCGATAGCAACTCTATTCTGTCTGTAGCAGTCATTGAGCACAGTGAAACAGACAATTTTGGAAATCGGGCTATCGAAATACTGCCAGGGGATATTTTAGATGCGCAGTCTGTTGAAGTAGATAGTGTTACATCTGCAACTATAACCAGCGAGACAATCAAGAAGGCCGTTGTGGACTGCATTCAGCAAGCAGAAAAATAGGCAAAAATTTTAAATGCTTATGAGCGTGTGGATATGAGAAATAGTAGGTAAAGAACATCCACGGAAAGAAGGGAAACATGAAATTACACGCATCTGGCGAAGACTACTTGGAGGCTATACTTGTTCTTCAAAAGAAGTTGGGTATGGTGCGCTCCGTGGATCTCGCCCGGCACATGGGGGTGTCAAAGCCCAGTGTGTGCCATGCAGTGGCGATCTTGAAAGAGGGAGGCTTCCTCACCATGGATGAGGACTTCTCCCTTCGTCTGACCGATGTGGGCAAAGAAGTTGCCGAGAAAATTTATGAGAAGCACTGCTTTTTCATGCGCTTGCTGGTGGATGCTGGCGTAGAGCCGAGAATTGCGGAACAAGATGCCTGTCGCATGGAGCATGTGATCAGCGAGAGCAGCTTTCGACATCTAAAGCGGGGCGTGGAAAAAAAGGAATAATTGTGGGAGGTGAGGCTGTTGATCGGGATGGCTGTACTGCAATACGGGAATTTGCGTATTGACCCCAATGAACGCAGGGTCTATGTAAATGAACAAGTTGTGGAATTGACCACGATGGAGTTCAATATTTTATATTATCTGGCTTTACACCCCGGCTGGACTTTTACCCGGGAACAGCTTTACCGATATGCGATGTCTGATGACTTTGCTTCCGGCCTCGAAAGTGTCACCAGCCGGATCTACAAGATACGGAAGAAACTAAATATCAATGCGATTCAAACTGTACACGGATACGGTTATCGTTTTCAAAAATCAAAATAATGGCTGTGAATAGATTGCTTCTAATCACAGCCATTATTCTATATTTACCAGTTACAGACGCCAGCCAGTTGCCCTTGTGCGTAGAGATAAAAATTTTCGATATATCCCATCCTTTTGTAGTAAATCAGTATGTTTTCCTTGCTGGACGATCCGCCCCTGGTCTATTACGACGATTTGATCTGCATTTCGGACGGTGCTCAGACGGTGGGCAATCGAGATCAGCGTCTTATCCTTTGTCAGTTCCTGGATGGCAGATAATAGCGCCTGCTCATTCTCTGGGTCCACACTGGAGGTCGCTTCGTCCAGAATGATGATGGGAGCATCTTTCAAAATGGCTCTGGCGATGGAAATACGCTGCTTTTCTCCTCCGGAGAGAGTGGCGCCGCCTTCTCCGATAATTGTGTCGTACCCATTCGGGAGAGATAGGATGAAGTCATGGCAGCAGGCCCGTTTTGCGGCCGCTACCACCTGCTCATGGGTGGCTTCCGGCCGACCAAACCGGATGTTGTTTTCCACAGAGTCGTGAAAAAGGTACACATTCTGAAAGACCATGCTGATGTATTCCAGCACACTGTCCGCAGTATAATCCCGCACATTTTTCCCGCCGATCCGAACGGTCCCTTCCTGCACATCCCAAAAGCGAGCAATCAGATTGCAGAGTGTAGTCTTGCCGCTGCCGGAGGGCCCTACAATCGCGCAGGTGGTATGTTCCGGGATTTCCAGCGAAATATCATGGATTACCCGGCGGTCCCCATAGCCAAATGAGATATGTTCCAAAGAAATACCATAATGGGACACAACCAGTTTCTCCGTGCTGGTATCCATTCTGGGAATATTGGTGACTTCCTCCAGCCGGTCCAGTTCCGTATTGATCTTCTTGCTCAGAAAGGCACTGTTGCCCATCGTCTCCAAGTCGGAATAGACTGTGAAAGCGCAGAACAGGAAAGTCAGGCAATAAGGCAGGCTGATCTGCCCCGCCAGATACAGCAGAGCCGCCGCCGCAATCAGCACACAGCTCATGAGCTTAAAGGTCAGCCCATAGAAGCGGAGAACACCAGCCGTAGCCTTTTCCTGGCCGTAGTCTGCATCCCATTTTTTCTGGAACGCAGCGCGGACTTCCCGCTGTCCTTCTTCACCTTTAGAGAAAGAACGCAACACCGAAATACCCCGTATGTATTCCATCACCTTACCGACCAGATGTTCCTGAGCTTCCTGGTAAATAGGGGCATATTGAGCGGCACGAAGCCTCACCCAGCGCAGAACCAGCATTCCAAGCGCCAGCCCCACAAGACTCAATCCCGCAATCACCGGGCTGAAAAAGAACATCATCACGGACATCAGTACAGCCATAGCCACACCGCTGGTCATCTGCTCAATCGCCAGCATGGAGTACCCCTCCAGGTCGGCAATCGTGGTGGTGAGCATGGCCTGAATGGTGCCCAGATTTTGTTCTGAGAAATATCCCATGGGCGCTTGTTTCAGCCGTTCCCCAATCTCCAGACGGTAATCCCGGAAAATGTCATAGCCGGACCCACTCATGGTACGGTCATACATCCACTGGAAAAAGAAGCGGCCCAGCACACTGCCCAGAATTACGCCAAAAGCCTGCCCGATGATGACTGGAGAGAGTTCATCCAGATGGAGCAAAATCCAGAACACACCGAACATCATAAACCCGTTGAAGAACGATTTCAGAATGTTGCAGACGATACCTGCCACGATTTTTCTCCGGCTGTTTACCGCAATCTTAAAAACGCGGCGAATCATTTCAAACATCTTCTGCGCCTCCTTCCGTAGAGTCGGTGTAGTCCTGCCACATTTTTCGGTAAAGGGAACAGTTCTCCAGAAGTTCCTCCTGGATGCCCCGGCCTACAATCTCACCATTGGCAACAACTAATATCTGGTCGGCATTGCGGATTGTATTCAGCCGGTGGGCCACGACAATCAGAGACTTTCCCGCCACCAGCTTACTGATAGCCTGCTGAATCAGCGCCTCGTTTTCAGGATCGGCATAGGCGGTCGCCTCGTCCAAAATAATGACGGACGCCTGCTTGAGCATAGCCCGCGCAATGGTGATGCGCTGCCGTTCTCCGCCGGAGAGGCGGTCCCCAGCATCACCGGCCATGGTATCATAGCCCTGCTCTAACTGCATGATAAAGTCGTGGCAGTTGGCGGCTCTGGCCGCAGCCTCTACTTCCCCATCGCTGGCATCAGGGTTTCCCATGCGAATGTTTTCCCGAATGGATTTGTCAAAAAGAAAATTATCCTGAGACACATAGCTGATCTCGCCCATGAGCTGTCCAAACGGAATGTTGCGAATATCCTGCCCGCCAAAGCGAACCGTACCGGAGGTCACATCCCAAAAGCCAGCCATCAACTTGGCAATCGTAGACTTCCCGGAGCCGGATGGACCGACAATGGCGGTCATGGTACCGGGCTGTGTCTGGAATGAGATACCGTGGAGAACTTCAGTCTCGTTGTAAGCAAAATGAACATCTTCAAATTGATAACACCGCTCCCCAAGTTCTACAGGCTCTGTGGGGCGGACAAGCTCCGGCGTTTTCAAAAAGGCCGTGACCTGTTCCAGATTGCCCTTAATCATGCTGATCTGCTCCATGGCTTCGGATACCTTCATCAACGGCGCAATAAATCCAAGAGGCACCACCAAAGCCACCAGAAAGACAGGGAGAGAAAGGTTTCCCTCCATGTAGAGCCACGCGCCCACAGGAAGGGTCCCCAGAAGCGTAGAGGGGAGGACAGCGCGGGCCGCTGCGTTCCAAAGCCAACACTGGCTCCACCATGCCATGGTGGAATCGTGGAAATAGTGAACAGAATTGGCATACTTTCCATAAGAAGCTGCGGACCGGTTAAACGCCTTGATGACCTGAATGCCGTTGACATACTCCACCAGTGCACTGTTCATCTCGTTGGCAGAGCGCATATAGTTTTCCATACGAGGCCCATATCCCCGCATCATGGCGGCAAAAAAGAGAATCCCCAACGGAATTGTCACCAGTGCGGCCAACCCCATTCGCCAGTCCAACAGAAAAATCAGGAGAATACTGCATAGGGGAGCAGTGATGTTGGAGGGGAGTTCCGGCATGAAATGGGCCATGGAATCCTCCAGTTTCGCCACATTGTCCACGATCAGATTTTTGAAAGTCCCAGTAGGTGTTTCAAGCATAACGCCCATGGGGACCTTTGCCATCCGATCCGTAATGGCCGCCCTGATATTTTTCAGTATGGTAAAGGAAATTTTGTGGGACATCAAGGAAGATTGCCAAGTAAGCAACATTTTTATGATCTGGCAAACCGCAGCGACTCCGCAGAGAAACAATACCAGCGAGGGCGTTGCGGTTCCGTGGTACAAGGTGTCCGCAAGAGCAGCTACCATTAAAAAAGGCCCCATGCCAAACAGTTCTCCCAAGACAGCCAGGAAGATGGAGAGGCGCATTTTACCGTTGTTCTCTCCCACGAAAGCAAATAGCTGTCGAATTGCTCCCGGTTCTTTCGACTTCATAACCAGCCTCCTTATCAGGACACAAAAAAGTACAAGGAGGGTATTGCAATTTCAAGTGCCCTGTGCTAAAATCTGAATTACGGTGTAATATTACAATGTAATTTTAGTATAGAACGGAGGGATGGCAAATGTCAAGAGACTTTCAGCAGACCCATGAAAATCTTTTACTCTGCGCCCAAAAGCACTTTTTGAAATACGGCTTTGAACGGGCCAGCATCCGGGAAATCTGTAAGGACGCCCATGTGACTAACGGAGCTTTTTATAACCACTTTGAAGATAAAGAAGCTCTGTTCGGAGCATTGGTAGAGCCAGTTGTTCAGACAGTTTCTGAAATTTATTCTGCTTCTGTGGAGGAGCACTTTGAATTAGCCAAAACTGATGAACTAAAGCAACTCTGGGAATTGACGGAAAATACGGTTTGCAGAATCATTGAATATGTTTATCAGTACTTTGATGTATTCAAACTCTTAATAATGCAGTCCGCTGGCACAAAATATGCCTCATTCCTGGATGATGTAGTACGCCTGGATGTTCGAGAAACCCACAAACTAATTGATGAGTTAAAAGCTCGTGGAGTTCCTGTCCATGATTTAGAGGAAGATGAGTGGCATATGCTGGTTCACGCTTATTATGCTTCTATTGCGGAGATTGTTATGCACAACTATCCCAAGGAGGCCGCATTAAAGTATGCGCATACGCTGGCTGCATTTTTCAGATCTGGTTGGAATACCGTTTTGGGGATTTGATCCCCAAAATTTTCGGTCAAAAGTTAGCAAGTTCTAACCATTGAGACTCTTAGGAGGTGGAAATGCAGTTACCCCTTTGCACGGGATATGTATATAAGAAATCCAAAATTCAGAAAGGACTCGATAAAAGATGGAAAACACAAAGAAGCTCACAGGTAAAGACTTAATCAATGTTGGTATTTACACGGCTATGACACTTGTTATTTTCTTTGTTGTCGGCCTGCTTACCGCCCTGCCGGTGATTTACCCGTTCCTGTTCGTAATTTGGCCTATTGTCTGCGGCATTCCTATGATGCTCTACTACACCAAGATTCGGAAGTTTGGTATGCTGACCATCACCGGCATCATCGGCGGTATCTTCTTCTATTTAATCGGCTATGGCTGGATCGGCCTGCTCGGCTGGGTGCTCGGCGGCATTTTAAGCGATATCGTGCTCAAAATCGGCGGCTATCAGAAATTCAAAGTCACTGTTCTGAGCTATGCCTGCTTTTGCCTCGGTATCATGGGCTGCCCTGCCAATCTCTGGTTTGCCGGCGAAGCGTACTGGGAAAACATCCACACTTCCATGGGTGATCAGTACGCAAACACGCTGCAATCCTTGATGCCCTCTTGGATGCTGTATGTGGGCTTTGCGCTGCTGTTTGTGGGCGGTATTCTGGGCGCGTTGCTGGGGCATAAAATGCTGAAAAAACACTTTGAGAGAGCAGGCATTGTGTAATGGAGCAGCTTCAAGCGGTTGTTGAAAACAGAACAGGCTTTTGCTTGGACCCACGAACCAAGCTGTTGTTAATGGCCGTTGTCGCTACTGCGGAATTTTTATACAGCCACACCGCCTTTATGATCGCGGTGGCGATGATCCCCTTTATCCTGTTACTGACTAACCGGCAGTATAAAACAGCAACGGTGTTCTTCTGCCTGTTCACGGCGGGGCTGTTTGTGCAGGCCATCCAGAACTCCGTCCAGTTTCCCATGATTGTTAATATGCTGGTAGTCCTGTTGGTGGGACTGGTCTTGCGGCTATTTCCGGCCTTTGTGATGGGGGCCTACATCATCAAATCCACCACGGCCAGCGAGTGCATTACCGCGCTGGGCCGGATGCACATTGGGCGGCAGATCACCATTCCGCTCTCCGTCCTGTTTCGCTTTATCCCTACTATGCAAGAGGAATCGGCTGCCATCAAGGACGCCATGCGGATGCGGGAGGTCCAGTTCGGGACGAAGAAATTCTGGCAAAACCCCGCTGCCCTGATTGAATACCGTTTTATTCCCCTGATGATCTCGGTGGTCAAAATCGGGGATGATCTCTCCGCAGCGGCCTTGACCCGTGGCTTAGATAATCCGGTTCGACGCACCAATATTACAAAGGTTGGTTTTACCGGCTGGGACCTGCTGGCGGTGCTGATCGCTGGGGCCGCGTTGCTTTCTACATACTTTTTCAGTCCGTGGTAAGGAGGTGATACTGTGATCGAATTGAAAGATGTTTCCTTTACCTATGAGAGCGGGGAAACCGAGAACAACCTGAGCCATATCAACCTGACAATCCGGGATGGTGAAACCATCCTGCTCTGTGGAGAGTCCGGATGCGGCAAGACGACGCTGACCCGGCTAATTAACGGTCTGATCCCACATTACTACGGCGGGAAACTGACCGGGCAAGTCCTTTTAGACGGAAAAGAATTAAAAGACTATCCCCTTTATCAAATCGGACAGCGGGTGGGGTCTGTATTCCAAAACCCAAGGACGCAATTCTATAATGTAGATACTACCAGCGAGATTGTTTTCGGGTGCGAAAACATGGCCCTACCAGTCCCGGAAATGTGGAAGCGCCTGGAGGAGACTGCCCACAGCCTCAAGCTGGAAAAACTGCTGAATCGGAGCTTGTTTGCTCTGTCAGGTGGGGAAAAGCAGAAAATCGCCTGCGCCTCTGCCGACGCAATCCACCCGGACATCTTTGTGCTGGACGAGCCATCCTCCAACTTGGATATTGCCACCATCGAAGATTTGATTGGTGTGATTCGGCACTGGCAGTCCGAACAAAAGACCGTGATCGTTGCGGAACACCGGCTCTATTATCTCGTTCCCTATACAGATCGAATTCTTTACATGAAGCACGGAAGTATTGTACGGGAATTTACCGGAGCGGAATTTCAAAAATTATCGCCCGATGAATTGCAGGGGATGGGGCTGCGGGCACTGGACCCATTCCACCTGCCCCCAGAGGCCGTCCCCAAACCGGCCGCTCCGAAATTACATATCAAGGGGTTCCAGTTCTCCTATGAAAAGCACGGCCCCCTCAATGTGGATATTCCAGACCTGACCCTGCCTCAAGGGGAGATCATTGGAATCATTGGAAACAACGGCGCGGGAAAATCCACCGTCGCCCGGTGTTTGTGTGGTCTGGATAAAAAAGCGAAAGGAGTGCTTGAAATAGATGGAGCCTCCTATGATGCGAAGCAACGCAGGCACATTTCCTACATGGTTATGCAAGATGTAAACCACCAGTTATTCACAGAAGATGTGCTGGACGAACTGCTGCTCAGTATGGACGGCGAGGATGAAAAAGCGGACACGGCCCGCGCCAAAGAGATACTGAATAGCCTGGATTTGTTGGACAAAGTAAAGCTGCACCCCATGTCCCTGTCCGGCGGTGAAAAACAGAGGGTGGCGATTGGCAGTGCAGTAGCCTCGGACAAAAAGATTCTGATATTTGACGAGCCTACCAGCGGATTGGATTACCGGCATATGCTGGAGGTGTCGGACAACTTAAACCGCCTGAAAGAGATGGGAAAGAGCCTGTTTCTGATCACGCATGACCCGGAACTCATTTATAAATGCTGCACTTATCTGTTGTTCATTCAGGGGAGCAAGGTGCTGTGGCATCGGCCGATGGACGGGAAATCTGTAGAGCTCTTGCGGGCTTTCTTTTCTCACGAGAAAGAAACAGGTGCAATCAATGCCTCCTGATAAAAAACTGCACGCTTCTGGTGAGGATTACTTGGAGGCCGTGCTGGTACTCCAAAAAGAAAAAGGAATGGTACGCTCCGTAGATGTGGCCCGGTATATGGAGGTATCCAAACCCAGCGTGTGCCATGCGGTATCTACCTTGAAGGCGGGTGGTTTCCTCACCATGGACGAGGACTTCTTCCTCCGTTTGACCGATGTAGGACGGGAGGTAGCCGAACAGACCTATGAGAAACACTGCTTCTTTACCCGCTTGTTGACGGAGGCAGGTGTCGATCCAAAGACAGCGGAACAAGATGCCTGCCGCATGGAGCATACCATCAGTGAGAATAGTTTTCGACATCTGAAGCAGAGTATGGACAAAAAGAAATAGCCGCGGGAGGTGAGGCTGGTGACCGGGATGGCTGTGCTGCAATACGGGAATTTGCGTATTAACCCTAATGAACGGAGGGTCTATGTAAATGAGCAAGTTGTGGAATTGACCACGATGGAGTTCAATATTCTATATTATCTGGCCTCACATCCTGGCTGGACATTTACTCGAGAACAGCTTTACCGCTATGCAATGCCTGATGATTTTGCCTCTGGCCTTGAAAGCGTAACAAGCAGGATCTACAAAATAAGAAAAAAACTAAATACCAATGCGATACATACCGTGCATGGATATGGTTATCGCTTTGAAGAGTAGAAAAGTGCGGCTCTCACCTGTCAACGAGGGCCGCACTTTTTGCTGTGTCGAAAAGCTGGAATAAAAATGGAAAAAAGTGATGATTGAATCAGAATTTGGTCAGATTTGCCATCTACAATGAAAATAACCTCTAACCAGCGCCGACTGTATTTGGAGGAAAGGGAGGAATGCGTATGAAAACTAAAAATCGAAATGGCAGGGGAAATTTCAAGTTGCGTTAGGCGGTCTCGTTCTTAAATGAATGAGGCCGCCTCTTCTTTTAACTTCCGACAAAAACTTACAAGAAAATCCAATTACTGAACCTGGGTCATTGGCAGACCTGCCACCTATCCTAATGAGCAAGGCAGGTTCGTGTGCAAAGTGCGGTTCAGATGGCAAGGGGCCAAATGCGCATGGAAAATTTGAAAGCCATGCACATAAAAAGGTTCGTCGCCCATCTGCTTACATTTCGACACACAGTTTACTATCGAATATGGTTCTTCTGCCGCCCTTTTCGGAGGACAGGGCGAGAACATCACAAGACAAGCGACAAGCCTCCTCCTGCGGGCGTCGGAAGTCGTGACGGACTTCTTTATGTGTATCACACAGCCGATTGCTCACCTTTGTGGTGTGCGGTCGGCTGTGCTATTTTATATAGAACGCGAAAACGCCCATTAGTACGGTGCCGGTCCCCTCCAAATGTTCAAGATTCCCAAAAATTCTTGAACATTTGGAGGACAAGACCATGTGGTATCGAAGTAATGGACAAATAGGAGAAGAACTACAAATCAGATTTACAGGTTACTTAATCCAGGCAGTAAAACGCACACGGCGCGATTACCTGAATACACTCAACCAATACAGCAACAGTGAAATACTGACCGATACAACCTATACTACAGGACAAACTTTGGAACAGGAGGTTACAGAGCATCTTCCTCTATGGGATGTGATCGAAAGTAATGCGCTCTTCTATGCACTCAAGCGATTGAATGAAAGAGAGCGGTATGTGTTCCTGACGCATGTTTTGGATGACTGCCCTTTTGATTTGATTGGTGTAAGGCTGGGCTTGACTTATAAAGGTGCAGCTGCAGTCTATTACCGTGCGGTTCAAAAATTGAGAAAAAGTATTGAGGAGGTGGAGAAACATGATATTTGAACAACTGTTGCTTCAAGCCAAGGAAGGTAATCAGGAGTCAATTACTGATATTTTGAATATGTATCAGCCTTTACTGCTCAAATATTCTGTGATTGACGGCCGGCTGGACGAGGATCTATATCAGGAGCAGTGCATTACACTGATGCGGGCTATCAAGCTGTTCCGAATTTGAATTTATGAGAAAGGCTCCGAGACCTTTTGATCTCGGGGCCTTTCCCGTGGATTCAAGCAGGATGTACTAAGAGGAAAAAATAAGCGCACGGCAGTTGGATTCTGCTGTGCGCTTATTTCGATATAACCTATGGACCTCAACTTTGCGGTTGGGGCCACACCGCGGTAAAACCTACCCTACCACGATTTTTTATTGCTACGAAAAGGAGCTCTGACCATACCTATTGTAATTTCATTGGTCCTCTCCGGCGGCAGCCTTATCATAGTAGTAGATATAGGCGTTGTAATCCCGAAACCGAGTGATCAACCGAATCCGGATGTACAAATGTACTGTTTCAGAATAGAGGTTAAATTCAGTCGGATCACTGGTTGCTTCGGCATACTGGCAGAAGCGTTTCATGGTCTCCAGCGTCTTAAAGGCCGGCAACTTGAATAGGGCATTTTGAAACTCATCGATTTCTTTTACCAACTCTGGCGGAGTCTTTTTGCCGCTCTCATTGTGCCAGGTTGTCCACCAGCGGTATCCATCGTAATCCGAACGGGAATAGGCAAGTTCGCTGACGGGGCGTTCGATGAGCTGCATTGGAGGCTTGTAGGTGTGCTTGAACACTTCTGAAAAAGTGCAGTTCTGCACCAGATAACAGGTGGACTTTTCCGCTTTTTTCTTCAGGTGTCCAGACTTGACGGCATCCCACTCCACGAGGGGCAAGGGAGCATGAGAGGCATCCCGAAGGGCCTCGTCCATGCCGCAGGCATCACAGATCTGCACATCCGCATACCGACTGAGGGCGTTGACCATCAGGTGGGCTGCCAGAGGGGCACCGCACCGCAGGCATTTGGGAGGGGCCGCTGCATCGCCATGAGCATAAAGCTTTTTATCTTCCTTCCAAGCGGCTTCCAGTAATTCTTTGGGGTATAATTTGATTTTCATGGTAATATCTCCTGCTTTTGAATTTATGTTCAAAATTATATTGAGGCATTCCTCCTGCTTCATAAATTGTTCAATCTATGCAACAGATTCACTCATCGAAAAAAGAGTGCGCAGAGTTGCAGCCAGTTCCGTGCGGTTTTTGCAGGGGAAGCGATGGCTGGGGCCATAGGAATGCCCTTCTGAATTCATTTTGCAGATGGTGACACTCAACGCAGAGCCGTCGTGGCAGATCCACATCCGTCTGCTAGAGGCCGGGTCCTCCGCCACAATCCATAGTGGGCGTTGGCGGGTCATATAAGACTGATTGGCAGCCTTCCACCCGCTGTAATCAGAGTAGTGGAAGCCCGGAGCATCCAATTTGCGTTGGTTTAGCGCCAAATAGACTTCCCTGTACTTCATGCGCTGCGCCTCCCTTCCTGCAATGATAGATATTCAGCGTACCCCTCCGGATCCAGTTCACGCAGGCGGTCTGCCCGGAAGCGGTACTCTGGATACTCACAGTAACCACTGCGCTGCATTGCTCCGGTAGGGATAGCCAATCCGTGGCGGATCAGCCAGACCGGGAAATCGGCGTCGCCATTGGTATCGATGAACGCGCAGTCTTTCCCCCGTTCCCCGTCCAGATTGACCGTCAGAGAGGCCCAGGGCTCCGCATAGCCATTTTCCCATGTGTGCATGGCAATCGCCAGGTTGCCGTCCATATAGGCGGATACCTTTAACTGGATAGGATGGACAGAGCCATACTTTTCATAAGGGAAAGTAAGAGGCCCTTTCCTACCCATAGCCGGCATTGGCTTTTGGGCTGGAACTGTACTGGTGTTGGGTGTCAAATCCAGTTCCCAGCATATAGCGAGAATATCAGAATCATCCACACGGTAGTTATATTTTTTGGCATACTTGGGGTGGAAGAGAAGCTGCCCGTTCTCCACAATGAACTTGCCTTCCTTGGAGGCGTAGGTATATTGGCGGCCCTCCAGAAGATGCTGCACCTTTTTGGCGTCCGCTTTGATCCTTCCTTTGTCGTACCATGTGGTGTACTGCACCGCAACCTCAAGATTAAGGTTTGAATGAAAGCGGGTTTCTAAAAACTGCAGGACACGCCCGCAGACTGCCGCCCGCTGTTCGACGGTTTGGGCTAAATTAAAGGATAGTGTGAAATACGAATAGTCCCGCCCGGACAATCCATAGCCGTGAAGTGTATTGCTGAAGTCGTTGCACCAGAAAAACAATTCCCAACGGGAACTTCCATAAGGCGCCGGATCTTCGGATTCATACTGATAGCAGATAAACTCCCTGGCAATGGCCGCCATGACAGAGGCCATCACAGCATTTTTTGACTCGGCTGCCTGCCTGGTCCTACGATGCGCCTGATCAGGGCTGGCATCGCAAATCTGACGGTTTGCCTCCCGCTGCTCCGGGGTGTAGACATATTGGAGTCTGAGAGAATGGACATCTTCCCGGGCATAGCCCCGGTCAATCCATTTTGCGCTGGAACTTTTGACAGAAGATTTATCATGCAATATATTCATGGTGATTCTCCTTTTGGATTTGATGTAAATGCTTGCCGATGCTTCGGCAAAGGCAGTCAACGGAATTTTTCATCGCAAGGGTGGCTGCACCCTCCATATTCCAGAAGGGCATAGCCGATACACCGGGCCGTCTCGCCCAAAGTGTTTTTTACGGCTTCTTCCACCACATCATCCGTGTCTGGACACTCCTGCTCGCTGTTAAGGCGTGTCAGCTCGTGGTGCAGCTCCTTCATCTGCTCTGGCGTTACCGGCTGATCGGTTTGAACCAGTACATCAGCAAAGTCACCGCAGCCATCAACATTTAATTCTCGGATCAGCAATATTCCCATAAACGACCTCCTTCAGCGGTCTTCTTGCCAATCATAAAGCAAAAGGTCATGGCTGGAGGCATTCGGCTGGAGGGCTGCGGCCCGAAAACGATAATTTGTGAATACAAAGCCGGTGGGCTTGTGAGTGTACTGGACAGTGAGGATGTGGTACTCCCGGCCCATCCAGTCGACAGATTCCAGGACCTGTTCGGTTTCATTCCCAAAATCAAGGGCAAAAATCCAGTTATCTGGACAACTGCTCGGACTGGAGTAAGGCTCCCCGCCCGGCAAGAACAGGAGTTTTTGCTTCATATCTTCATAGCTGTGTAGTCCCGGGTGCTTATTCAAGAACTCTTGTGCCAGTCGTTCCCTAAAGGTACAGAAGGGGATGAATGGTTTTTTGCCCTCGAAGTCCCCGTTCCCATCCAGAGCGATCACCTGCCCATCCGAGATGATCTCGATGATAACATCCTTTCGGATGCGGCAATCATTTTGATAATCATCCGGGGTAGAAGTGTACCATGTGCCATCAACCGTATCACGGTTGCAGTAGTAATAGGGCTGGTTTACAGATTGGAACACATCCTTGCAGAAGCCTGTGTCTTCAAACAGAAAAGTGAGTTGGATCGTTTTCATTCGAGTTTCCTCCGTAGTAATAATCATAGATTTTTCTTAGACCGCGCCGTATTTTGGCTTTGGTAGGGCTGCCGGTGGCGATTCTCTGGCCGGAGCCAAACGCTGGCCCGAAAAACCAAATTTCGTAGTGGGTGCAGAGATGCCGCCCCTTTGTGTGGGCGATTGAAACCGACCACATATAGGCGTCGCCGGACACCGTAAACTCCTTGGGATAGCAATACTCCCGCATTCCATCCGGCGAGAAATCATCCAGCGCCGCGGCATTCCCGGAACGGGGGTCTGATTGCGGCTGAACGACCTCCCGGAGCCAGAGCAGGAAAGAAGATGCCCCGGCACTCATACCGATTCCTCCGGCTTGCCGGCCTTTTCATAGTAGACCTTGCGGGTGCCGGCGCCGCGAACTTGGAAGATAAAACCGGGCGCCATCTCAGCCAGCTTGTCAGCATACATCTTGGCGCGGTCACAATCGGGGATCAGCGTAGCATAAAGCAGACCGACTCCAACTTTTCCTTCATGCAAATTCATAGCGCCATAACAGCGGTCTCCAATTTTCTTCCCATAGACGATATAGTTCATCAGTTCCCGCCCTTTCTGTTAATACCAGATGAAAGTCTGGCCGCATAAGGTCTGAATACGGTCCATGATGGCATCAACCTTCTTTTCAGATAAGGGAATATCCGCATTATTCCAGCGCCGAATCAATTCTTCCAGTGTACGGTCTGGAGCTGATACACAAAAATCACAGCAAAAGTTATAGAGCGGCTGCCCGGTATAGGCTTCAAAGACGCTTTCAGTACCATCAGCAATCCGCTGCCTCTGGTTATCACTGTAGTTGATGCGGCCTAAATAGGCGGCGCCATAGCGTTCCCGGTAAGCATCAATTACTTTGCGGTTTAAGTCATTGTAAGTATCATCAGCTTCACCAATTCCGAGATAGCCGCCACAAGCATGGGCATACTCCCTCTGCCTTTGCAGGTAGTAGGAGAGGGCGTTCATGGGTTTCCGATCATGCGTGGGATGTTTTGGTTTCATCAAAGAGTCCTCCTCAAAAAAACAAGGGACCGGCAAACAGCAAATACGCTGTTTGTCGATCCCTTTGTGAAAGTGTTCCTTGCCAAATAGCAAGGCGTTTGTCAAATGAGAAAATTAAAGGAGTGCTATATCATCTATGCGGCAGCTTCTGTGGGAGGCAGCTCATTGATGATGGGCGCGGAAAGCAAAATGGCTGTTTCGGTATCTTCCATTGACAGCCACGCACCATCGCGCCAAACACAAGAGGTTGCCTTGTTGTAAATCTCTGGGACTTTATTGGGATCGTCGATGCACTCGCGAGTAACGAGCAGGCACATGTGATCGAGATAGAAATAGTGAAGAGATTTTTCGATTTCCTCTCGTAAGGTATGGGCCAGGGCTGCAATTTCGTCCATATCCTGCCGCTGAAAAGCAGCCTCGGAAATCTTTTTCAGGCACTGTGTTTGCTGAATCGCTGCATCAATGTAGGTTTTGGCCTCGTCAAACAGGCTGCGCCGGATACGAATATCACATAGAGCTACATGACGGGTGTATTCGGTGGCCGCTTTGCAGATTTGTTCCCGCAGTTCTTCATAAGGTTTTTGGTACTTTGTTTTCAGCACTTCCAGCGATACGACTTCCAGATTTCTCCGAAGGGTATCCAAATGAATTTCAAGTGCCTTGCGCAATTCTTTTTCGTTCATAGTTTTCCTCCATTTCACAACAGAATTTACCAGCGTCCTATTTTTGTGGGGCTACCTGCTGATAATCCTGTAAAATATCCTGTGCGGCCTTGGATACTGCATCCCAGTAACACTCCCAATAGGAATCGCAGAGATCCAGATAGTGGCTGATGCGCCCTTTGATGTCCGCATTGTGCAGCAGTTGTTTTTGCTGATCTTCTGTCAGCGCCAGATACTCCGGCAAAGCTTGAGCTTTATCAAGAAAATCCTCCCGTGCGCACTCATCGTCATGGATTGCCGACATGGTGCGAATAAATCCAGGAGCCAAAGGCAGAGGCCGTTCTTCAATGGAGAGGTAGAAATGGTTTTCGCAGTATTCTCCATCCAGATAGCACTCATAGCTTGCTGCGGTTTCTTCCTCTACAAATTGGCTGTTTTCACGCCATTTCTCAATGCAGCCGCTCTCCAGTTCGTTTTTCAGATCGTCATGAAATTGCCGCTGGGCATTCACTGAATCAGTGAATGGAGCCTCATAAGAGCCAAATTCTCCGTCAGTGGCCCAGTGCGACACGACAACATAAAGCGTACCTTGGGCGTACTCCCGCTCGGGAACGGCCAAAGGCGTCAACATTTCAGGCGCCATGATGACCAGATCCAGCGCCAAATCCTCCACACGCTTTGGCGCACCATAGAGTTTAGAAAAAGTCTGCTCCAGCGCACGGCGGGAAGCGGAAAGGTACGGAGGGTCAAACTCGCAATAGATGTCCGGCGTATCATTTTCGGGTTCCCTGTCATCATCCGTGCGAATTTCAAGGATGCGCCCAAAGAGTCCGCTGTACTCACTTGCTTCATTGGCAAGTATGCGGCTGCCTACTGTATAGGTGATGTTCTCGTAAGAGAATTTTTCACCCGGTTTCTTATAAATCATAGTCCATTCCTCCCTTGAAGGGGCAAAGCAAGTCCCCTTGATTCATCAATAAAATATGTCCTTATTATCCGCGCCGAAAATGACGGCACCGCTCATAAACATGAAAATGAGCAGTGGAATAAAGACGGTATGCCTGCAGCTTTTTAGGCGGCGGCCAACGGCGGATGGGCCGCTTGGCAGCACTGCAAACTGCTGGCTTTGTACTTTTGAAGATTTTCATCATCCATATCCTCCTTGATAGACTGTACGCGAAATGGTGATCACCCTTCCTCCATGTCCTCGCCAGCCTCAATGATGCCGCGCTTTCGTTTCAGTTCCGCGATTTTTCGCTTCCACTCTTTCTGTGCCCATTCGGCGTGTGCTCGTTCCGCTTGCTGATCTTCCGGGGAGAGTGCGGAAAATTCCCATTCCCGGCGGTCTGCGTCAATATCCGCTATGATGCGGCGCACCAGGCGCAGAGCCAGTTCGCTCTTTGTCGGCGGCAGCTGCTCCATGGCTGCCTGCCCCTGCTGAAAAAGAAGCCGGTACCGGTCGTATTGAGCCTCGGTGATGAAACCCCATCCGAAGTCATCCTGGATTTCCCGCTCGCTGTGGTATTGCATCACTTTCTCAAATTCAGCCTGACGGACAGCGCCTTCTTTCTCCACCGTCCGGGCATATTTGGCTTCTATGCGGCGCAGATCTCCCAGCACCTTTGTACAGGCTGCAGCCTCCATCAAATAGCCATGGTCCCGCGGTTTCAGATACCTACTCATTCAGCACCTCCGTTTGCTCATCATCACAGCTTACCAAAGGGCAGGCGTAACTTTTATCAATGCTGGGCATGGTACAGCCCATATCAGGATCATGACAATCACAACTCAAGCAGGGAACCAGTGGCTCCGGCTGAAGCCGGATTCCCAAAACGATAAAATCACTCCATCTTCCGCAGTGTGGGCAGGGGATTGTCCCACTGTATGCATGGTCGATCTGCTCTTGTGTGACGGGGGAAATCTTACGGCAGCATTCGTTCCGCACATATACGATATGAGCGTCTCTCCAGACTTCTGGGCGGTATCTCTTATTGAAAGGAAGGTAGCCGCCCCATCGCGGATTGTCGAAAACCCGGTCGATGTGTAGCTGAAGGGCCTCTTTTCGCAGTTCAGCGGCTGATGCCCCGGTATAATTGTGTTCGGTACACCATTGGATCAGATGCTTTAGCAGATGTACCTCCCCATCGCGTTCGATGACAGCCTCCGCCAGCCTGCACCAGTCCTTTTCTTCAATCTCCCCAAGATTGGTTTTTACACCGCCCCACGGAAAACGCTTTTTATCCCGGCCGGAGCCCGTGCTGTTACAGCGGAATACGCCGTATTGCCAGCGAATATCCGCATAGGTGATGGAAGAAAGGTCTACTCCGCTGGGCAGATGATAGTCTTTATATTTCATAGTTTTCAGTGCCTCATAATTTTCACGACTGGTCAGACCTTGCTTTACACAGTCTGACTGCTATTGTGAATCTCATCGGTTTGCACGGGGCCAGCAGACGCATTGGTGTCTTGGCAGGGGCTATCCGATGGAGGAATCTCGCCTCTCAAAACAAAAGGAAGAACTGCGTTCCAACTGGTCAGGGAAACTGGATTGCCGTCTATTTCCCGCAGAGCCTCATCCATCCAGCACTTTTCACAGATATATACATGAGCGTATCTGCTCAAACTGTTCAGGAAGAAATACAGCCCGGTGTATAATTTGTTGCGGCCGCACCGCGGGCAGAGAAGCTGCTGTTCCGTCGCCTGCAGTGGGAAAAGACGCTCAAGAAATTTCCTCGCTTCGTCTTCAGAAATTTTCATATTGTGTCCTCCATTGTATTTCTTAAAATTTTATTGACACCAACTGGGCCGATGCCGGTATAAGGTCAAGCCTGTTATGCGATGGATCTCTTTGTCGTTGGTGACTTGAATGAATCCTTTTTTCCGGGCCACGACCCTGACTTCCTCATTCATATCAAGACAAAATACTTGTTCCCCGTCCATCTTCCGAAGTTCTTGCACAGTAAGGGGAGTTTCAGAGGCAAATTTGTTTTCAGGCGGTATAAGCCCGGCTACCAGCATTTGTACTGCGGTCTGGTATCCAGATTCAAAAGCCTGCTCGGCCACAATGCTGCTGCACTCACCAGCGGCAAGCTGATACGCTTCAAAGGCGGCCACGGCTTCCGGGGAATTGCCCATTTTCTGGCGCAGGAGTTCTTCTGCCATTGAAGCATTATGGTTAAGCTGCTTCTGGTGCTCGCTTTGTGTTTTGAACACGCTTGGCTCATAATCCCCATAGTAGAGATCATGAAGGAAATCCGGATCAGCGACAAAATCGGCTGATAAGAACTGTCTGGGCGCAGACATGCTTTCGGCGATTCGCTCCAGAGCCTTGATAAGTTTGGGCAGCTGGGAATTAAAAAATCTGCGGCCATATTCTGTTTCGTGCAAATTCAAAATTCGTCACCTCCATATAGAAAGAAAAAACCGCCAGTGCCTTCGGGCCTGTGGCGGTTTATGTGAGGCCCCAGAACAGGGGCCGGCTTCTTGGTTGTTCATGAGGACAAACCGCCTGCCCCTTTAGGCGGCAGAGGTATCTGTCCCTGCAAAGTCACAACATACGATTTCGCATATTGGCGCGGTGCAATGCCAGTCATTTTTATAGTAGGCCGTGTCGATCCCTTGGTTAAACTCCAATAAAATCCCAGTCCTTTTTTCAAATGTTCTGGCACGCCCTTCCTGAAGCCAGCGATGGTCTTCCGTTCCGCTATATACGAATGGCGCGCTCATTTGCGGTATTATGAACGCACCTTCCTTTGCAATGCGGGAGGCCGCCTCTATCACCATGTATTCAAATTCGCCGCTCATGTAGCTTTTGCGGTAATTGTTTGCAATTCGGCCAAATGGCGGATTTGCAATCGCGAAGTCAAATTGGCCCAAGAGGTCAGGCAGAAAGGGATCAAGAACATCCCCGCATATCCATGTGGCCTCTGGCACAACTTTTTTACCAACCTCAACATAGTGCGGATTCAGTTCTACACAGGTAATATCGGCATAGCAGCGGCCGCGGTCACTGCATTCCAGCTGTGCCGCATAGCTCAGTACGCCGATTCCAGCACACAGGTCGATAATTCTGATCGTCTTTCCGTATAGGCACGGAATCTGGAGGGCAAAATCGTTGGCAAGTCCAAAGGGAGTAAAAAATGCACCGGATTTGCTGTTGATGTGCTCCGCGTCTTCCCGGAAGTTTTCAAAGATGAAAAGCTTATCTTCATGGGAAAGGTGTTCTTTCAGCAGTAAACGAACTGCTTGATCGTGGAGTTGAATTTCTCTTTTGGTCAGCTTACTCATAGGCATCCTCCATACCATAAAGTGGTGGGAAATAATGTTGCTGCTCCATAACACGGTCTCCTTAAAAACAGTCATCCTGTATTGCTTTTTTACAGGCCAAGTCCAGACCGGCTTTCAACTGAGGTGTAGCCTCCATGTATTGGGGCGTGATACCCAAGGCGTCAAGCGTATCTTGAACATCCCCTGTATAGCTGTATTCGTGATTGGAAAGTTCGGTCAGAAACATTTCATAAATGAAATTGTCCCCAGCCTTATCAGCGGCGATGGCCTCCTCAAGCTCCTTGCGGTGCCGGGCAAACATTTCATGCAGCCTCGGCGCGTCGCTTTTGCGGTAAAATCCGCCGGTGCCAGCGATAGCATACACCTGATTCATGTCGGAAGGGCGCAGGCCGAGCCGGCGCATTCCCTCTGCGAACTGCTGTTGATCAAACGCAAAGAACATGGGAAAGGCGTTGACCTCTTCCTGCTGGCGATCCCGTAACTCCTGATATTGGTTTTTCATATTATGCGGCCTCCTTTTTCCTCTGCTGTACAGATAACCTGACACGCCATTCTTCCGGGCGGGGCTGACTGTGGCGAATCCGTTCTAAAAGGTCTTTCTTCGCACAGACGGCATATTGCTTCCACTGAGGCTCTGACCCTTGACGGGTCAGGTGCTCCAAGGCATACATCATAACAGCACCTTACCTTTCCAACTCGAATTGCCGAAGCTTTTCTAACAACAGGCAGGTGTTCTGCCCGTATTGCTCAAGGAACGGCTGATCCAAATTGAAGTTATAATATCGGTAAAACAGCACTTGGAAGGTCATCTGTTTGCACAGTTCTGGAGAGATCGAGTGCATCCGCTTACCAATTTCCGTGATAGCGGCATATTCCTGTTTCAAATACTCTTTCTCCATTCTGGGGAAATTGCGGTAAAACCAGTCCTTGACGGAAACCTTTCCGCCATTGAAATGATACTGCTGATTGCGGTCAAAGCAGAGGCAGTATTCAAAATCACGGCCCCGCTCTCCGGGCCCTACAGAAAAGGGGTAGATCCGGCAGGTCCGGGGGCGCGCATCGTAGATGCTGCACAGCCCGTCCTTCAGGAAAATACAGGAATCGTCCGGCCCCGTGGTTTTCAGTACGAAGATGGGAAAGCAATCGTTGGTCAGCGGCATAGGCTCACAGTATCGGGTCAACACATCGTCTATAGTGCAGATGTTGGGATCACGGCCACGCAAATAGTTTGCCAACCGGTAGGCATCCAGACTCTCCACCATCAAACTATCCTTGATATGACGGCAGCATTGTCCACACCTGCGGCACTGGTAGTCCACACAGTCTTTGGCATGAACAGACACCACTATTGTTTTTTGATCATCCATGACAATCCTCCGAAAAAGGGCCGTGGCGGAAAATCCGTCACGGCCCAAAACATATAGGACAAGTTCTGTTGTCCCGGTATCTTCTTACAACCGCTTTACGCGCACGCGGCCAGGCTCATCACCGGGAGCGGGTTGCAGGCCGCCAGCGGAAAAGGGGCCATTGAGAGGCAGTAATTGGAGTTGAGCGTTTCAAAGCGCACCATATCATCCGACTGGTCGTGGATGGCAACCACACGGGAGGTATGATAGATCTTACCACCAGCGTGAAGAAGGGCGCCCTGCCCAATCACCAGTGGACGCAAAAGTGCTCCGCGCATCACAATAGATTTTTTTGATTTCGTCATATACTTCGACCTCCATTCTGTTTGTAAGTGGACGGTTACTCGCGGCACAACCTCAAAAACACAGCATGGACCTCATCAAGAAGTTCCTGGATGCGTTTCATCGGTATTTTTTCGTGGCTGGCAATCTCCCTGATGCCATAGCCGTAACCCTTCATGCGGACAATTTTCATCTGTTGTTCAGAAACATGGGAAGCCAGGTCATGAAGCATCTGCTGCATTTCAAATTCCTGCATGAGACTGTCCTGACCCGGCAGCACCTCTTCCAGCGGCACGCCATCCGGGTATAGGCCCAGATGGATGCTGATGACTTCTGCATTACGCTTGCGGCGTGCTTGACTTAGATAATAGTTGGACAGATTGCGATACATTATCTTCCAAGCAATCGTCGAAAAAGAATATTGTCGCAATACTTCCTTTGAAAAATAGTCTTGGACAGCCTTTAAGTAACCAAAGATAACTACATCATAAAACTCGCTCTCCGGCAGATGGTTGTCGTTGAGAAATTTATAGACCAGGCCATGGTGTTCAGCGGCAAAATCCTGCTGCTCCTTTGTCAACGGTACTTCACACAACATAAATTTTCCTCCATTCTAAATAAAAAAGGGATACCTCCGACTTGCGCCGGAGGTGTCCCTTGGTAATGTATCATGCGGCATTGCCGCAACAAAAACAGTTACGCCGGCAACTGTTCATAGTCGCCGTTGACCTCGCCGACTACATAGCTTCCATCCGGACCTGGGGCCGCAGTGGCAGATTCCGGAATCTCATAGTCGCAATCGTTGGCCTGCTGTTCCTCATTGATCAGCGCCCGCTGAATGTTGATCGCCTTAACCTGCTCCTTGAAGACATTGGCATAGGCGCGGATCTGAGCCAGTTCCTCTCCATGGAAATCACGCAGAAGACGGAAAGTTGCAACGCTGTAATCGTTGCTGCCGTTGTTATCTTTCTTGAGGCCGATCTGGACCAGACTGCCATAGGTGGCACGCTGGCGATAGACAAAAGCCCTGTTCAGGAACTCCTTGAACGGCCTGATGCTGGTGGGCGGTAGGGAGACCAGCAGAGGCATATACTCACCGCTGCGCAGCAGATAGAGATGCCTCATATTCTTGCACGCCTTGCCGCGGCCGCCATCCTTGGCCGATCCATACGCATTCATGGGGCAGGTAGCACACGCACCTCCCGGTACGCCGATCCCTGTTTTGCCATCCACGGAGGAGCAGAGAGGTTTGGTGTCCTCATCATACTCGCTGCCTTCCGGCCACAGGGTATAGGCAGAATGATTGTAGAGGATGACGCCCTCCAGCGTCCGGGTATAATCCGGATTGTCGGGATCTTCCGTAGGAACTTCAAACTGCAGGGCGCCGCCGGCGGGGATCTTCACCCGCTGGAAGCTCATCATCTGAAGCCCATCCGCATCTTCTGCGATCTCATCGCGGCTGAAGTCCCCCTCCACCATCGCCGGAAGCAAGAATTTGTTCTGCTCGTTTGCGGCCACCATAGAAGTGTTCTGTTCGTACATAGTTCGTTCCTCCTGTTAATTTTTTTGATGGATGGCAGTATTTAAGCAGCCATCTCGTTAATTCGGCTCCACTGCCGTGCCGGCATGGAGAGAATGTTGTAGCCGATGCCTTCCAGCGCGGTTGCCCGGTCATAGTCCTTAACATCCTGGCTGTGGCGCGTTACGGCGTTGGACAGACCATATAAGGTCAGATCGTTACCTTCAATCAACCGCTGCAGCACACCGGAGCTTTCATCGTCCGTGATGTGAAAATCCTTGCTGACGAGCTTCACAATGCCAGGGACTGCGGCAGTATTCATGGGGGCGTCCTTGGCTTCCCGCATCATGTTGACCACACGGGTAAAGCGCACCTCGTCTACTACGGCCCGCACCGTGTCCTGGATCTTCATGGCGAAGGCTTTGTCATCGGCCTCCAGCGTCTTTTCCGAATACAGCTGGTAGTTCTCCGAAGCCTCATTGACACGGCCTACATGGTTGCGGCGCGTCTGGGCGTCGTTTACCACCATACCGTTGCTGCACACCAGACGATAGACCAGAGGCTGGATGCTCACCGAGCCCAGGCCTACCTCGCTGTTGCTGATAATAATACCGGACTGCACAATGTCACCAGGTACGACCTCTGCCTCCAAACGGGTGTTGACAACCTTGATGTACATACGGCTGTCGGTGAGCTGGCAGCTCTCGAAGTGCATCCCTTCCATCTCCTGCAGGACTGGAAGGACAATCCCGGCAATATCGAGGTTGTCGATGCGCCGGTAGCGGTTGCTGAGAAACGCCCGCGCTGTGCCGTCTATGGTGCGAACCATACGCACAGCCGGCTCCCGCTGGAACCAGGCATTCACATTCTGCGCCAGCAGCTCGGGATATTCCTCCAGCATCTTGTCATAATAGGCTGCCGGGATCTTGAGGTGCGTTCCGATCTGCCTGTGTGCGATGGCGTTGACCTCCAGCGGCTCCACAGCATAATCACCGGAGTTGTCGTAAGCGTTGAGATACAGCCCGCCACCAAAAGGCTCCAATCGGAGACTCCGGGTGTCCAGCATATAATCGGCCTTCAAATCGTTCTGCCGCTGGATTTCCTGTGCCATTTCCACAAGACTGATCCCTGATTTCATGTTATTTCACTCCCTTCTCATGACGATGGTGGTCACCAGGAGACCTGGATGCCCTGCGCTGTTGTTTCAGCAGCCAGACCGTTGCTCTCAAACACTTCCACCAGACGAGGCCAGTAGACTTTTGCCGGAAAGTTGGAAAGATGTTCCTGCGGTACAAGCTCCTCGCCCTGTAGAATACAGATGTCGCCGTTTTCTTTCAGCGTGAGCTTGCTGTGGCCGCGTGAGTTCAGGTCAGCAATCAGCGTCTCCATGACTGTGCGCCCGTTGTTCTCGTACCAGATACGCGGATCGATAGGCTGCTTGTTGGGCGGGATGTCTGCCTGTTCTCCCTGCTCCGTCCCCGCTTTAGACAGCGGCACGATCTTGAGCAGGTCGCAGCGGATGGTTGCATCCTTACCGAAGGTGATGTCCGCATGGTCGAACGCCTCCACATTGTAAAGGCGGATACGCCCTGTGCCGTTGCTGCGAATCAAATCCGCCGGCCTTTTTTCGCACCACTCAAAGCAGGCGTTGGGAAAAGAGGAACGCAGATAAGTCAAAATCCGGTGGTTGGCATAGCGGAGCAGCAGATCGTCCGGTACAGGCTCCTCAAGCTCCGGCACCGTAAAGGTGTTCTGCGCGATACCCTCGGCATGGAGCTGGCGTTCCCTCTGCTGGCGCTGACGGCGGCGCTTGGCCTGCTGCATATAGGGAAGCAGGAGGATCAGCACGACCCAAAGCCCCCAGAGGGTGAATACCCCGATCAACAGCCACGCTTGCCAGGGCCCGCGTACCAGCGCCATAATAGCGATGACAGCACCGATCAGGATCGTGATGCTGCCGCTCAAAAGTCCTTTGTCATTGCTCATGTTGTTACCACCCTTCCTTTCAAATTTTGCTTGAAAACAAAAAAAGAGGGACCGCACCAAGCTTCAGTTCATTCTGAAAACTTGATACGGTCCCTCTTATAGCGCCGGATTTTATTCCGGCAGGGATTCGCGGTCGCCGTCCATTACCTCGGAGGGAGATGGAGCGGTTGCCGCTGCGTCGGAGCCATGCTGCTCATGTTCCGCTTTTGCTCTGGAAGATTGCCCAGGAAGAAAGCCAAAGTCCGTCAGCCATATTTTCAACTTTTTGACTGTGGTTCCGTCCTTTTGCTGTACATCCACCAGCTTTTGCGATCCAGTGAGCCAGATTATGCTTCCCTTTTTGACCTTGAGCCGTGTGAGCCGGGCAACCTGGTCGCCGCGGGCCCATACTTGATAGAAGCCCGGTTGTTCACCCCCGGAGCGTTCCATCAAATCAAAACAAACATACGGTTGCTTTGACTGGCTCTCTTTCGGGATAAGATCGTGCATGACTCGGCCAAATACATGGATTTGTGCCATAACACTCCTTTCTTCGCCATTGGCGTTACTATCTATATATAAAAAGTGCCAGCGGATACCAACCCGAAAAGGGCGTGGCAATACCACTGACACTTGATACAGCATACAAACTTAACTGCGTGTGCAATGCAGGGCTTTTGGCCTTGCGGTACAGATGTTTCATCTGTATCCCACATGGGGAACGCACAAAAATCAATTACAGGTTAAGTTTAACACCATATCTTGTATTTGTCAAGTGATATAATACTATATATAGATATTTTAACCCGGCGAGTTACAATATGTAGTTCATGTGGCGGTAGTAGTCATCCAACAGGTAGAATTTCAGCTCCATGGCCCGGGGTGTACCATAGTTGAAGGTCAGAGCATAGAGATTGCCTGTTCCATCTATACCGAGGGGGCCAAGCCAGCAGTCAGCGGTGTTGCCGTTGAGATACCAAAGCTGAATGTCCTGGTAAGCATCTTCCGAAACAAGCCCTGATGCGGCCAGACGCTGGGCATCTTCGTCTTCAATCAGGGGGGAGGAAAGGAATCGGCGGTAAAGTTCATCCGGCAGGCCGAGAGCCTGTTGATAGGTCAGCGGATTCGCGTGAGCCAACCACCAGCGGGTGACATCTTCAAAGGTATGCAGATGCGGCTTAGAGCCAAGTGCCCGAAAGCGGCGGATGAATAATTTTACCTTTTCCGGGGATGCTGCAGAAGGGATCGGGATTTCACGCACCTCGTTGTCTGAGAAAGAAAAGGCAATCCGCTCACCGCTTCTGTCCTCCAGCATGAGTGCGGAGCGGGATAGTGGAGAGACCAGAAAGTGCTCCATGGCAAAGGTATGATCCAGAAACTGCTGGATTTTGTATTGTTCAATCGTGTGTGGCTTGTACATGAGGGTGGACCTCCTTTTTAGATTCTACTTATTAAATAGGAAAAATCCCCCGTTTTTCTGCAGCAAATCAAACTTTTCAAAAATAGTGGATAGAGGAGTAAGAAAAAGAGATACGATGCTGTGGTTGTGGATGCGGCACCGTATCTCTTTTCTATTTTGCTGTAGGTTTAACCGTTCCTCTTAACCTGTTCATCTGGGACAGCCGGCTCACCAAGGGCCTCATATCCCAAGAAGCTGTTGGTAGAGAGAGCTGCGTCCAGATAGTCGTTTCCAACAGTGGGGCGACTGCTGCTTTGAAAGTAAAAACGATACCGGGAGCCAATCTGAAACTTGGCGGACTTACTTAACAGTAAGGTACGCTCTGCACCTTGTTCGTCTATTAGTTGGATCTTGCGATACTGCCGCATCATAGGCGAGACAACACCGGAGCAGACGCCTTCTACGATTTCATACTGGCCCCGGGCAATGGTGCGCCATAAGCTCCTAACCAGTACCAGAGAGGCAAGAAAGATCATGCTGCCCAGGACCAACAGAATATGGTCTGTGGTGATAATGAAGATGATTAGACTGAGGGCAATGCTTGCGAGCCCAGCCAAAAAGGTCAACAAAATCTTCCGCCGCAGCACGAACGGGAATTGGTTCCATTGATTCTTCATGTGGTAATCCTCTCGAAAATGATTTGCTGGCGCAGGTAGAGGTTGGCAACGGCTAGCGTTACTGCCTGACTACTCCGGCTGTTTTTCATTATGCCGGCGATATTATAGCAGGTGGTTTCATCGTCACCGTACACGGCCGCCATCAAGAACTGCTCATTGGGAAGATAGGAAACACCCTGCTCTACACACTTGATGATCTCGGCGGTGGACAGCAGTGCTTGCTGGGCCAGCTGCATGATACGGGCCTCATAGTCGGTACGCCGGTCTTTTTGGAATAATTTTAGGGCCTGTTGAATAGGGACTCGGCGGCCTGCCACCAGTTTGACAAATGAGATTCCCCGCATCAGCATCGAGCCGCTGGCTGGAATAATGCCGAGAGAACTCAACAAATCATACAGGGCGTCGTATTCCGTTTCACCGCAGCCAGATACCAGCAAACCTCGGGTGAGCAGCCGATTTACGCAGACATCCCAAGAATGAGAAATGCAATCTCCCAGAGAGGATGCCAGCTTGTCACACTGGAGGGAAATATCCTCTCGTTTAGAAATTCGCCAGTTTAGAGCGGTCCAAACGACCATTTCCTGCATATCCACCATGTAAGTTTGCCCGCCCAGACGGATGACCGGGCAGGACCGGCTACAGCCATTCGTTTCCCTGTCCAGACGGCCGATTGCAGTATATAGGGTTTTCTGTTCCATTCATCAGTACCTCCTTCTTTTATATATCCTTTACTGCGGAAAGGCCGTGATTTTCAACACATTTAGAGCAGGTGCTTCAAAAACCTGGTGTCTCTGCGCAGTTTTGCGGTGGAACGCGAGATCCATGCCCCTACATGAGAGGGCGGCACCTGATAAAGCTCCGCGATGTCTGTGATCCGCATTCCTTGAAGTTTGAGGGCAAGAGCCTCAATGCCAAGCCGGGTTACACCATCATAATCTTTTTTGCAGGCCTCTAACAATGACAGAGTTTCTATCAGGGATACCTGGGCGTCAAAGGCGTCGGGACGGGGCTCCAGGGCCTCTCCGTCTGCTGCCAGTTCTCCATGTTCTCCAATAATAAGCCTGCTGAATTTCTTCCTCCTGTTGGAGATCGTCCGGCAGTAGGACAGAAGCCCATTTTTAACGACCGTTTTGGCGTAGGTGGAAAACTGGGCCCGTCCGTCATTTTTATAGGTAGCTGCGGCCTTACAGAGCCAAAGGCAGCCCTCTTGGAACAGGTCTCCATATTCCATACCGCAAATAGTTGGATTAACATGGATGTAATCACAAATGACCCAATGTACGATTGAAAGATTCCGGGCAACAAGTTCCCGCTGTTGTCCTGTTAAACTGGTCATCGTTTCACCCCCCTTCAAGCGGCCGAATGCAGATTGCCCAGAGGAGCAGCGGCTTGGTAACAGAGACGAATTACCTCATCGCACATCCCGTCGGAAAACATACCAATGTGGGCCTGCCGGTCATTCAGCCCCAATTTGCTCTGGAGCCAGATATAGACCTCCCATTTTTTCATGTGCCGGATCTTCTGCAAATGTTCCAGCGCACGGTGAGCCAGAATTCGCTTGTGCCGGAGATCCCCATTTGCCAGAGTCCCCATAGGCCGGTGCGTCCGGCTATGGGCGCTTACATAGGCATCGCAGGCAGGCCAGCGATCACAAAGATAGATATACTTGCCCTGGGATCGGCGGCCACAGCCATAGACTGTGCTGGCTGGCCGAAGAGAAGCGTTAGCATGGCAATAAGGACATTTGATCTGTTTTTGCTTCGTCATAAAAATCATCACCTCCAAATGCGTATAGATGACGGCGCAAAGGCGTCTTTCAGCGTAAAAAACTGTGCTAACTGCAGCCCGGGTCCAGAGAAAGCTGTCTGAGCGTACAGGCGGAAGGGTTCGGTGTGTGCCATTCGATGTATTTGGAAAAGGCGGCGTCAAAGGCGCGCCGGGACAAAATGGCGATGCACTCAGACGAGTCCACAGTTTCTCCGGATATTCTTTGGATGTCCTTGGCTGGGAGCAGCATAACCTGTCCACACTCATCCACAGCCAGAAGAAAACCGGAACAGGGCGTTGCCCGGCCGCACATGCAGCCGCCGCAATCGCAGCTTACAAAGATGGCGTTGCGCCAGTTGCCGTGAACGGCCCGCAGGAAAGAATAAATTTTGCAGGAAGAGTTCATCCTGTACCTCCGTTATCCTATATTTCAAAAACTAAAAAAGCGGGGACCGGCTGTGGAAGTCCACAGACCGATCCCCGCCGGTGATTTTAGCCAAACAGACCCTCAATCTCGCTGGTGATACGCGGAATCACCGTGTCGTTGAAAATGAGGGTTAGGGCCGCCAGAAGAAGGGCGCCTAGCACCACGGCGATGATGATCTTAACCGCGTCCGAAATGTAAAAATCGCCGCGCTGGTTGGAAAGAGCCATACGGGCACGAAGGGCCAGTGCATTCGCCTTGTTCTGGATACGGGTGGTAAAGTTTCTCATGGTAAGACCTCCTGAAATTTTATTGTTTTGATGTTGATGGTTTTATAAAAAAGACTGCTCACCGCTCAAGAACGACGAATCGGTTTGAGCATATCCTTTTTATTGGAAATAGGCCGGCTGGGATAGGCTTTCGGCTTTTGATACAGAAGCCAGCGGAAACGGCGCTTTTCTTCCCGTGCGCCGCCAGACGGGGAAAATTTTTTCTTAGGCATAAAAGTCTCCTTAAAACGAGGGCCGGCCTGTGTCTGACAGGCCGGCCCGGAAATAAATGACGGCAGCTGACTGCCGCTACAAAAATCCGCTATAGAACAAGCGCCTACCTCCTTTACACTGAAAGAGGTGGAAAAATGTGTTTTTTTCGCTTCATACATTCAGAAAAATGTGAAAAAATGAATTGCAAAACAAAGAAAAATGTGGATAACTCGAATGTACACCATCATTCATCACGAATCTTCCGCTGTATCTTGCAAAGAAAACCATAGAACTCTTATAGGAAACGGCCCTCACATCCAGATGTGGGGGCCGTTCCATTGCAGTCTGTCTATCCAAAGAAAGCGCCCAAGGAGCCCATAACCTCGGTACAGAGGACCACCAGATAGATGATCATGATGCAGATGAGCATCATCATGGAGTAACGCTGGATTTTCTTGGGGCGTTTGGCCGCTTCCTTTTTCAGATTGTTCTGCTCAATCTGCCTCATATCGAAGCAGATCATCTTAAAATACATCCTCTGATCGTCGCCTCGCAATACGCCAATCAGTCCCCGGATCACATCGGACAGCATGGGGCTGCCGATGCGGGTTTCAAAATGGATGAGGGCGTTTTCATAGTTGCCGGTCTTCATATCGGCAATCGTCTGGTCCAGCTCCGCGCCGAAGTCCTTGCCCGCCACCCGCCGGTAGGAGGTAAGAATTTTCAGCACATCCCTGTCGTTTTCTAAATTCTGCCCAATGGTGAGAGCAAAGCGAGGGATCTCGTTCTCAATGAGCTTGCGCCGCTTTTTCACAAAGTCAAAAACCTTGTAGTAGGTTGAAAACCACAGAGCCACGGCCAGACCAATCAGAACAGGCACCATAAGCGGTATCAGAAACGCCATCAGGAGAGAACTGAGGCCGACTGCCCCGGCTGTGACCCAAGCCCGGGCGGTGTAGACTTCCGGGGTCAGCTCCATGCCGGCAATGTCCAGCGCCCGCTGCAGTTTATTCCGCTTGAGCTTATCCAGCTTTAGGTACGGGGCGATCAGGCCGGCGATTTTGGTGAGATAGACATCCAGAAGTTTCTCGGCCTTTACGCCCTGCTGCTTGCGGGCCAGGAGCATCATACGAGAGGTGCGCTTGGTGGGAATGTCCGCAAAGGCACAAGTCAGGTTATAGACGGCAAAGCCGAAACAAATCACTGCTGTGAGAGCTAAAAGCGTCATGCGCTGTCACCTCCATATTCAATGGGCCTGCTCAGTTTCATGATCTGGGTCAGGGCAAACAGGATAATGGATGCGCAGATTGCCAAAGCGATTTTGCCCGGCGTGGTGAAGAGCAGTGTGTGAAACCAATCTTCATTCAGGAAATAAAGCAGCGGTACATTGGCGATCACAAGGAACATCATCGTGATCGCCTCCCGGCGCGGCCCCTGCATCATAGCCTCCAGCTCCGACTGCACCACACGAACATCGGAAAACTTCTGGGCGATGGTAGGCAGCGTATTTTTCATGGCCCGGTCGGACTGGCACTGAATGAGGATGTTGCACCATTCATGGAATACCCGGTTGGGGACCTTCATCTTGAGGCTGTTGATGGCGCTGGTAATATTGGCGTTGATCAACTCTGCCTCATAGACAAATGCCTCAAAATTGGCCTTCACCGGCTCATTGATGTAGGGCAGGTTTTCCTTGACTGCCCGGATCAGGTCCTCTGTGCGCAGGTAGGAAGTGGTGATGATGGAGATGGCCGTTTCCAGTTCCTCATTCAGATGCTTTTTGTAACTGGCTGCGGTGCTGCGCAGATACCAAATAGGAGCGAGTGAAAATCCGATCCCTAAAATCGGGACCATGTACACATTGCCAATCAGCAACGCCAAGGCGCCGCCCACCGCGAACAGGATCAGAGACAGCCGTTTGACTGCTTCATACCGGTCAGCCCGCCCGGTGCCTTTGAGGATTTGCTTTAATTCAAAGTCCTGGTTAAAGAAGCCTTTGGCCGGAGTACCCATCAGAACATTCAATTCATCGGTCAGAGTGGCCGACTTGCGCTGTGACCGGAAAAGCGCGTCAATGAAATCGCCCGGCCGCACGCCGAACAGCGTTAGGAGCCCAGCGGCGATGAGGGCGAAGCATATGATGTAAACCCACGGCATCCGTTCAACACCTCCTTGTCGTGCTCAAGAAATTCATCCAGCTCCTTATGGGAAATCCCATTGTCCAGGAGACGCTTCTGCAATGAGCTGGACATCTCGGAAACTTTTTTGTGGCGGCCGACCACAAGGGACCGTCCATCTGCATCAACAGTGTTGTCCAGCACATTGTAAGAGTAGAGGGTGCGGTAAATCAGCCGTTCGCCCTCACAGCATTCCCCCTCGATGATCTCCATAATTTTACGGCTTCGGTCTTCCAGCTGCTTTGTGAACACGATGATTGGATAGGCTTCGACCATGATCTGCATCAAAACATCATCGCCCATCATATATTTTCGCTTTGCGAGTGTCATCATGCGCCGGTAAGTGGAGGCGCAACTGTTGGAATGGATTGTGGTGCAGACAGTATGGCCGGTACGGGAGCTTTCTGCAGCGGACAGGCTTTCTGCCGCAGACCGCATCTCACCGACGCCGATCACATCCGGGTGCTTACGAAGGACCCGCTCCAGCAGGAAGTCCTGGTTGATGTTCAAGGAAGGATTTTCGCTGGGCCGGGTGAGCAGATGGACTACGGAATTCAGAATGTTTCCATTTTCGTCCCGCTTGACCAGATCAAATTCGCGGCTGCCCTCCTCAATCGTGATGAGGCGCCGGTTGTCAGGGACCTGGGACAACAGCCATGCCATGATGGTAGTTTTGCCGGAGCCGGTGGCCCCGGCAATACAGACGGATACGCCATAGCGGATGCAGGCGGTCAGAAAATGAAGCATTTCCGCTGTTGCACTGCCGGAGTCCAGCAGCTTCTGTGCAGAAACCGTTTGTTGATTTACGATACGGATGGAAGCGTTGATCCCCACCTCCGGGTCAACAATCGGTGTCTTATCCACAGAGATACGTACATTCTTATCCAGAAATCCGATCACGCTGGGCATGGTATCGTCTATGACCATGCCGCAGGCGTTGAGCATACGCCGGACCACATCAATAGCGTGCTGTGGAGAGGAAAACTTGTCCGGGATTTTAACGCTGCGCCCGCCGGCTTCAATCACTTCAATGTCGTTGTAGGCATTGATGTTGACCTCCTCAATACCGGGTTTGTAGATCCACTTTTTCAGGAAGGAGTACCCGGCCATGTCCTCATAGAGCTTCTCGCACAGTTCCTCCGTGGTCAGCCCCTCGATGGCGTATTTTCGCTTGACAATGTACTGCACCATCAGTTCTTTCAAAAGGGAGGAGGCGCGGTCGGTATTTCCATCGCCGGCCTCTGCAATCGTGGCGGCGTGGTTTTCCGCAAAATACCGCTGTACATCTTCCAGAATCTGTTCATAGGTAAGGTCCTGGTTGGCCGCAGGAGCGAAGAAAATATCATTGAGATTATTCATCGGCAGTTTCCTCCTCAAAATACTCGGTTTCGTTTCCATCATCCTCTGCGGCATGGTCAGCCAGCTCCATCTGCTCCAGCGCATCCAAAACTTTGTTGAGCGAAGCTGTGTATTTGGGATTGCAGTATTTGATGGCCTGGAACATCCCGCCTTCGGTGGCGCAGCGGTCGATCTCCTTGCCATAAGGCAGAAGGCCATCCCACCCGCCGATGATATGGCCCATCTCATCCAGCGCGTGGAAGGGGCGGGCCATACCAGCAAAGGTCATGTGCTGATCGTAGTGGAAACGCCCGTCTCCCAACAAGGGCTGATGGGCCTTTAAGTAGTTAACGCCCTTGAGATCAGGCGTCAGGATGCGAATGACCAGATCCCCTGACTCAATGGCGGCAGGCGTGAACACATTCGTCATATTGGAACTGCAGTCCAGAATGACGAAATCCACAAGCCTTGCGGCGGCATTGACCAGCTGGAGTACCATGGCGTACTTGACTTCCGGGTAGCTCAACGGATTTTCACCGGCAGCATAGCCCATCACGCCAATGAAGGGATAACTTTTGAGCACGGTAACATGCCCTGCCACCAAAGAGGTATCAATTTCCACGCTGCTCAGTACCTGCCCTACAGAGGCATTGGTCTGAATGATCTGCTCCGGCAGCCACACCGGAAGCATAGGAACACTGATTTCCGCATTGATGATGATCGCTTTCCGCTTGTCGCGGGTCAGGGCTTTTGCCAGAATGCAGGAAAACATACTTTTTCCGCTCCCTGGGCTGCCCCAGACAGTAATAACTTTTCCCATAGTCGAAGGCTCCTTTCCAAAGAGGTGGGATACCCCTTGACTTTTTCATTGTCAGTTGTATAATATAAATGAAATTATCATAAAACGAATTATGATAAAGGAGGTAGCAATATGAAATTTATCGGCAGACGCAGGGAGTTGGAATCCCTTGAAACCGCGTATCAAACAGACGGCGGCTTTGTTGTTATCTATGGCAGACGGCGCGTGGGAAAAACGACGCTTATCAAAGAGTTCATCAAAGACAAGCTCGCTTTTTACTTTCTCGCAACAGAGGAAGTAGAATCCCAGAGCATGAAGCGGCTTGCCAGTGTTGCCGCACGGATCACGAAAAATCCTATGCTGCAGAGAGTCGCATTTTCCGATTGGCTGGATTTGTTCCGTGTGATTTCGGAATACCGTCCGGAGGAGAAAAAGGTGCTCGTGATCGATGAGTTCCCGTATCTGGTCAAATCGAATCCGGCGTTCCCCTCCATTCTCCAAAACGCATGGGATGAGATCCTCAAGGACAGTAATGTGATGTTGATCCTCTGTGGCTCACTGATCGGAATGATGCAAAAGTATGCCCTCTCATATGACAGCCCGCTGTATGGGCGCCGGACCGCGCAGATCCGCCTTGCTCCGCTGCCATTCCCGGATGTGTATGCGGCACAGAGCCTTTCGTTTGAAGATGCGGTGAAGCAATACTCAATCACAGGCGGCGTACCCAAGTATCTGGAGTTCTTTAATGAGCGGGACGATTTGCTGCAGCAAGTGGAATCTGTTATCCTCTCGAAAAACGGCTTTTTATATGAGGAGCCCAACTTCCTGCTGAAAGATGAAGTGACCTCGGCCGTAAACTATTTTTCCATTATCCGAGTGATAGCGGAGGGCAATCATAAGCTGGGTAAAATCGCCGGCGCTATGGGGATCGAGACTTCCGGCCTGACGCCTTATCTCTCTACCCTCAGCGATTTGGGCTTTATCGTCAAGGACACGCCTGTGACGGAGAAAAATCCGGAGAAGTCCCGCAAAGGGCTTTACTTCATACAAGATAACTTTGTGCGCTTCTGGTTTCGGTATGTCTACCCGTATAAGGGAGAGCTGGAATTGGATAACACCCGGCTCGTCATGGACGAGATCGAAAAAGATTTTGAGCAGAAGTTTGTAGCCTTTGCTTATGAGGATGTCTGCAGGGCCGTTTTTGCGGACTTGTGCAGAAACAGGGAAATTCCATTTACGCCATCCCGTATAGGTGCCTATTGGCTGAATGACCTCGACAGTGATACCGAGATTGATGTGATGGCGGTAGACCATCAGAATCGACAGGTCTTTGCCGGCGAATGCAAGTTCCATATCAAGCCAGTGGATGCGCCGGTTTTCTTTGCCCTGCGGGACAAAGTGCAGGCGTCCGCAGAAATCCAATCGGCGTTCAAAGGCTATCAGTTCCTCTACGGGGTGTTTTCCAAGAGCGGCTTTACACCACGGCTGCTTGATATGGCCGGACAGAATCCCGGCCTGTTCCTGATCAACGAGGACAAACTCATCCAAACAAATACCTGATGGTAAAACCAGGGCGGTGAAGCGATTCACCACCCTGGTTATTTGCTATCCTCCTGGCCGCTTTCAGGGGAGACGGTTTCAGGCTCGTTCCCTTCGGTGTTTTCGGCGCCTCCCTCGGCGGCAGGCTCGCTGCTTTGCGCGTCAGCGTTTTCCTCCACCAGCGTTTCGGGGAAATAGATCTCCTGGAGCGTCTTGTCCTGTTCGGCCAGCAGTTCTTCAGCCAGCTGGTCATTGTTGCGGGAGATCAGGGCCACATGAGCTACGCCGTCGTTCTCCAACTCAGTGATGATGCGGGCCTGCTCCGGGCTTGCCAATACTGTGATGGTAGCGGACTGCTGCGGCTCCTCATCCTCTGTGGGCTCCTTGGTATTGTCCACATTGATGCCATCAGAATCCGTCACGGAAAGGACCTTGACAAAACGCAGTTCGGGTACTTCTTCCGCAGTCTCCAGGAAGTGATAGATGCGGACAATATCATTGGGCTGGAGCTTATCCGACAGCCCGGAGGCCAGTGTTTTTACAGTCAGAGATATGGCAACCTTGCCGGAGGGGATGTCGTTGAGCGCCGCATCGGAGGAAACCGGGACGCTGCTCACCTTACTGGTGAGAATATAGTCGCCTGTAGCCAGGTCTGCCGTCACATACAGCCCCTCCACATCCTCAAGGCTGTGAGCCACATTGGTGGGAAGGTTATAGCCGCCTACCTCCACAACCTCGGCGTTTTCTTTGGTGACCTGTTCGCCTTTGAGCACAGGCTGGGTGATGCGGACAATTTCCGTTTTCCCGTTGGTCTGCCGGGCAATGGTGGGCAGAGCCACAAAAGCAATGACCGCTGCCAATACCAGGGACAAAATACCGAAAATAAATCGGTTGTTGAGTTTCATAAGCACATTCTCCTGTCAAAAAAATAGTTCAGCCAGCGTTGCAACAGAGCAGCCGCAGGCAAGAAAAGGTAAGAACGGGATGGCGATGGGCTGGCGGAGCCGGGAAAGCCTTCGGAACAGAAAGACCATTGGCATGGCAAAGACTGCGGCCACAAAGAAAACCAGAGCCATCCCGGAAGGGCCGTAAATCAGACCAAGTATCCCACAGAATTTAATGTCGCCTCCTCCAAGCCCAGTTCCACCCGTTGCCATGGCAGCAGCCAGAGGGATACAAAAGCCAAGCAATGCCCCCGTCAAAGCCTCGGCAACGGTGGGCCAGAGCTGCCCACCGTCCCCGGCAAGGCAGACCTTGAGCAGCGGAGCCAGAGCGGCGAAGGGCATAAAAAAGGCGAGCGCCCGATCCGGCACCCGCCTATATAGAATATCGTAAACAGCAAAACCAGCCACAACAGAGAAAACGGTGAGCAGGTATGCCGGCCACAGGCTACTCGCGGTTGGTGTACCAATCATCATAAAGGCTCCCATCGATTGAAACATAGTCGTTCAGGTTGATGCTCAACATTCCATCAGGGGTCCAGGTGTCCCAGACCTGGGTGAAGACAGTATAATCTGTGGAATCCGGGAACCATAGCGGACTGAAATGCACAGTCCGGTTATAGGTAGAGAACTCGTTGGGCTGGAAGGTGAATTTTGCACTCCGGCCGCTGGACACCCGCTGCAGAAGGCGTAAGTATGTTTCGTACTGGAACTCGGGAAACACGGAAAATGCCGTCTGCGGATGAGTGATATGGCTGGTGGGCGCGTCGGTGGAAAGGGTGGCTGTCACATCCTGTTTGACGCCATACCCGCTCTTCATTGACTTCCCGGAGGCCGTGGGCACAATATCATCCGGCATCAGGGACATCACACCGCTGATGGAGGCAGAATAACCGGTGTACTCGTACTCCCAATAGCCTTCATCGACCCAGTGCCCCCAGTCATCGTGGTCACACCAAACCCAAACCGGTACCCAGTAGCAGCTCCATACACCCCAGTTGGCAGTGAGCTTCTGCGGCTCATTGGGGAGTGATGGAACGGTGTAGTTGGGGTTGGTATCCGTTGCTGTCGGGTCTGGAGGGATATGTTCGTTCAAATCCACGATCTCCGCAACAAAGGTATCTTGTGCGGTATAGGCCCCGCTGACGGAAACCGTGATGGTTACCGATTGTGGAGTGGAGGGCGTGTGCCACTTGACCCAGACCACCTGGCTGTCGCCTGCCGGGATGACTATATCATTGACCCGGTAGGTGGTGCCGAGAATATGGAAGGTCACCGAGGCCGGATTGTCCGGTGTTAAATCCGTATCTGTCCGCAGAGTGACGGATGTGATTACATCCGTGTCTACCCGATACTCTACATCGGGCGCTTCAATTTCCCCTTCGGGCGGGCGCTCATCAAACCAGACGATGCCGACGCCCAGACTGCTGATGATGTCAGCATTGCTCTGCTTGCTTGTGGTGCTGCCTGTCCATGCGGGCAGGCCGAGATCGCTAAATTCCAAAAACATCGACAGAGGCAGATTCTTATGGGTGAGGGAAGTCATGGTTTTCCGAAGCGCCCCGTCGGATTTTTGGTCATACAGCGCCGCCTCTGTAGCGGTCATACAGTAATACTGGCCGTTATGCGTAAAGTATGCAATGGGCTCGATCAGCAGCTTATAGTCGCCAGCGATCATCCGCTCATAGTCCACACCGGCCGCCTGGGCAACCATCTGGCAGGCATACTCCGAACAAAAATACCGCTTGATAGCCTCAATATTGCTCTGTCCCTTGCTGCTGACGATGGTGGGCATAGACTGCGCTGGTTTGATGCAGGAGTATGCCACACCAGACTGGAGGGAGAGTGCGGTGCCGCCCAGATACTGTAACTTGTTGACTTTCCCAAAGTGCAGGACGCTGTTTTTTTGTACCCGGTTGGAGAAGTCTACGGGGGAAGATATTGCTGTACCGCTATCGGCATCCACAACGGTGATCCGCACACCATCATTTCCAGGATTCCAGAAATTAGAGGATGTGCCTTGGCCCATGCTGCCGCCACCGCCGTCAATATTTCCGTTACCGCCCTCTGCAAACGCGGTGGAAGGAAGCAAACAAAATACCAGGGCAAGGCTGCACAGGAGGGCGAGAAGTCGCTTCAAATACATCACACTCCGTTCTTCTTAAAATAGAAAGGCCGCCACAGCTCTGTGACGGCCAATCAAGGTTATATTCAGTTGTAGATGGGTCAGCCCATATTGCCGACTTGCTTGTTGATGTCTCCATCACTATCACCAACAGACTGTTGAACATCGCCGGGAACTACCCACCCAAACACTGGATCATACACGGCGCCGTTGCCATTGCTGGCCCCGGGGGCCGGCTCATTATTGGCCGGCTCCTTTTCAGCAGGAGGAGTGGTGACCTTGGGCACTTCTGGGTCAGGATTGACCGGATGATCTTCACCGGGGTCTTCCCGCTCGGTTTTCCCTTCTGGCGCGGGCGGGGGCGTTGTTTCCGGTTTCTCCGTGTCCGTGAAGTCGATCACGACTTCATCCTCAGTTTCAGAGGTCACCTTGGGGTACTCCTCTTCAGGACTGGAGGACTGGCCGGGCGCATAGGCTCCGGCGCCGCTCTCGCCATCTGTCTGCGTGCCGCCATCCGACCAATCGCTGGTCGTGCTGCTGGGCGGGGATTCTTCCGGCTTGAAATCTTCTGTGCGGTCCCGGCTGGCAAACCAGCAGACGCCCAGGATGGCAACACAGAGGACAGCCAGCGAAGTAACGATAAAGCCTTTGGATTGGAAAAACTTCTTCATGTGTGCTACACTCCTTTTTTGCTGTTATATAAAGCCTATACTGTAGTTCTGACTGAATTTTCAACAGCACAGCTAAAATTTGGTGTTGTGGTACCCGGTCAGCTCTACCCGCTGGGTGATGGTAGGATAACTATGTCCAAACATCCGCACATAAAAGTCAACATCACAGTAAAAGATGTACTCCACACGATCACCCACCACATTGAATTCAAGGCTGATGTCGGAAACCGTGTAGTCATCGGTAGAGAGAAGGACCTTTTCGGCAAGGCCGCCGGCAACTGTGGCCTCCAGCATTTCTGTGTAGTCCCGGCTGGAGTAGAGGGTGCGTAAATACTCTTCAAAATTGGTTTCCCGCTGGGAACGGTAGGTATCTGCGTAGATGGTGGCGCTCAGATTGTTCAGCTCCATTTTAGCCCCGTTGCGGATGTTGATGCAAGTAATTCTCACCGAGGCATACAGCAGCAGGAAAGAGATGAGCATAACGACGCCAACCACAAAAAAGCAGGCGAAGAAGGTGATCTCGCCCCGCTCGTTGCGAAGCGGACGGCGCAGCTGTGAGAAAAAACGCTTCATAGGCCACCTCACTTCCAGTAATGTTCGCTGACACCGGAGCCGCGGGCCACCACCGTGATGTTGACCAGATCCAGATTCCAGAAGCCGCCCAGCTTGGCATCCCCCTCAATGGTAATATAGAAAGGTGTCCCCAGCTGGATGGCCCGGGACATCCCGGAAGGTGTGGGAGATTTATATGTGGCGTCAATCGAATAGGTGATATTGTCGGCGCCCTCGATCTCCGAACAGAGGAAATCAAAGAGAGCATCCGTTTCGCTGTTGATACCGCCGGACAACTGGATCTGCTTGACCATCTGATCGGCTGCATGGTCAAGCTCCTGTTTTGTAGAGATAATGCCGAACAGGTCGATGATAAAGGCCAGCAAAACAACGGCGATGAAGATAAACACTACCGTGGAAAAGTAGTTGGCCTCACCCCGCTCATTTTTTAATGCCCTGCGGAGCTTTTGCAGTATGCTATGGATAAAAACCACCACCTTTACTCAGAAATAAAAACAGCCGCTCCCGGCCGGAGCGGCTACATTACAAATTTTTGACTGTACCAAGTATAACAGATATGGATTTACGGCTCAAGGGCAAGGCTGTGCCAATATAGGGACAATCCTATGCCAATCTTGTGTTCAACTGAATTTAGGACGAATATCTTCTGAATTAAAATATGCTGCGCAAAGCAAGGCTTCATTGCAGTGCATGTATCTCGTTCTCCAGGTCACTGATGACACTCATAATCTTTTCAAAGGATGGGATTTCTCCATAAAGCATATTTTGCATGGCGGTATAGTCCGTCCAAAGGGCATCGAGCCGATATGAAGGAGGGATCAGTTTCAAGGTGGCAGGGACAGCTTCTGGATATTTTGCCCATGCCCGTGGGTAGAATTTCATTTTGAAATTGACTACTTTTTGCAGAAGATCCAGATGAGCAAATGCTTTCTCTTTCACGGGACTGGTCGCCATACAGTACAAATCATAATAATGTCGGGAATACCGTTGAGGCATCAGCAGATGTTCAGGTCGGTTTGCTTCATGGTGTAGGATGGTGGCCTTTTCCCAAAAGGTCCGCTCTGGAGCTACGGTCAGAACTGATACAGTTCTCTGCTTGAATAACTGGGGATACTGCTCCGCAGTATAAGGTGTGATATCTACCATATCGGCTGGTGTCCATGCAGCCAGTGCACCGATTTCCAAGCGGATGACCTGTAGCGTGGAGGTATCTGTAAACAGATTTGGATAAGCAAAGATAACCGTTTGAGGATCTTCTTCATCTATGTAAAGGTTGACCGAAGTCCCCAATTCGAGAGAAAGATCCTTTTGCATCCATGGGCAAAAATCTTCCGATAGGAAAATTTCTGCCCTGCGATTGGCCTCTTTATTGAACGCATCCTGTTTGGTGTTAGAGCGTTTCTCCCAAGGCTCATCTACACGATACCCCAGTACACGCCAGTCCAAAATCAAATCGATGTCCTCAGAAAAACGACTGATCAGATGGTATCCTTTTGACAGGCTGGTGCCCCCTTTGAAAGTGACTGCTTCTTTCCACGGAGAGCGATGAAATAGATAGTCCAGCGTCAAGCACACCCAAAAATCCTTTTCGATAATTGCATCGTTTAACCCTATTTTAGCAGCCGTATTATGAAATAATTCTCGCCGGTCATCAGCAGACAGTTTGGCGATTTCAATCATTCTCTTTTTCTCCTTTGCAAATTTCCCTTATCACATTGTAAACCCAGTCTGTTGCTTCAGAACCCTCTCGAAGTAATGCCGCTTTTTCCTCGGTGTTCAGCCTGTGAGAGAGAATCCGTATGACCTTTGAATCAGCGTTTTCTTTGCCAAGAGTTTTTAGCGCCTGAATTACTAAAATCGTTGTAGGAGATAAGCCCGTTATTTCTTTATTAGTCCGATGCTTAAATTCGATTTTTGTCTTATCCCATTCATATGTTTTGTAGGGGCCATCGCTGATATACGACCACACAGCAGTTACTTGTGTGGACAATCCCAACTTATTCAGAGCAGTATCCCCACAAGGAGCTATGGTCCAGTGATAACACCTTGCAAGAGCATTAGCAATCTCATTTGGATCAGCAGCAACATATTCCTGCAAGAGTTTACTGTATTTGGGCTTTTCAAATACACCACGGATAATGCGGCGTAAAGTTCCTTCTTTGATTAGGCGGCTAATAATTTGCTTGATTGTGTTGGTGTCTGTAATATCGGCAAAATCTGAATTGACAAATACGCTGCCATCTGGAGCCTGCATAATTCGTTCACGGATTTTTTCCATGTAACTGTTGCTCATATGCTTGACCTCCTTTCTGTAACCAATATTATATATAATTGGTTACAAAAATGCAATGAGCATTTCGTAATTAGGATTGCCATAGCTCCCAAATTTATACTGATTTTTCAGCATTAAAACCGAATGACATGGCAATAAAAACAACCGCCTGAGAAGCAGTTATTTGATACTTCCCAGGCGGTTTTGGGTTTACAGATTCTGCCGGATGATCCGGGTGATGATTCCAAGAGCGATACCGCGCTCCACATCCAAATGGGTGACGGCAAAGGATACATCATCCTTCTTTCCGGGCATCCGGTAGTCATAGCAGGAATGAGCCACCGCATTGACGCCATTGGCAAGCCGGACATAAACCACACCCTTGTGTACATCGGTCACTTTTCCGGCGTATTTGCCCTGGATTCGGCACTTCTGGAGATTGTCCCGGTCGGTGTTTTCAGATGTGCTCTTGATGTCGGCACGGATTCCGAGGTCCTCAAGGCTGTCGCGCCGCACATTGAGAATGCGGACCAGCACTTCATCGCCCACGGAGAAACGCTCGTGCGCATCGCCGATCCAGTCCCAAGCCAAATCACGGGCCAGAATTGAGGTTTCAACGCCGAACACCTCGACACGGATGACCTTCTCTGCAACAGCGATAACTCGGGCCTGAACAATACGCCCCTCGTAGATGCGGTACTTCCCCTCGGCGTCCAAATCGAAATAAAAGGTCTGGCGCTTTCGCAGCATAGCCTCACGGCGGCTTGCGACAACGCTGCGGGCCTTGGAGTCAATGCCGCGCACCACAAAGTCAATGTCTGCTCCCAGCATATTCCCCAAAATCTTGTTTTGACGCAGCATCAGGTCGGCGTACTCCTGGCCGGAAGGGCTGCGGCCCAGATTGATCATCATCTCCTTGATGGGGATAATGATGCGGAAGCCCTTGTAGTCCACTACGGCCACAGTTTTACGGTTGTCTAACTGCTCAATGCCGCCCAGCTGACCTGTGAGGATACGGCGTGTGCGGTAGGCGTTGTGGATCTCATGCCAAATAACATCCTCACGGTCTTCCTGTGTTTCCACCTCTTCACGGCTACGGATGGTCAGGATAGAGGCGTCACTGTGGTGTGTTACAGCGGCCCGGCGCGGAGCGGGAGCGGATGCAGCCTCTACCGGCGTTTCCTCTTGGGGAGCGGTATCTTCTGAAATGAGTGTTTCTCCCTCATCAGGCGGCGCCGTATTCTCAACAGAGGCGGAAGATTCCACAGCCTGCTCTTCAGCGGCCGGAGCCTCCGCAGAGTCCTCATTCTCGCCATGTACGGGATCTTCCACAGGCGCCGCCTTTTTCCGCCGGGGTGCCCGCTTGGGCTTTGGGGGAGCAGGCTCCCCAGCAGTTTCGGAAACCGTCTCCGCCGGGGTGCCATCTGCATCTTCAGCAGACAAATTGGAAGGAGTCGCTTCCTCACCGTCGCCATCCTCACCGGCTGCCGATCCGACAGGCTCATCCAAATCAGAAGGAGCGCCAGAGGCCGTGCCGTCATTCTCGGGGGCAGTTTCATCAGACGCCTCCGTTTCCATGAACTCAAGGGGAAGGTCAGAGCCTTCCAAAGTGGCGTCGCCATCAGACTGATCCGTAGAGGCGCTGTCATTGGGCTGGTCCATAGAGGCCAGCAGCGCATTCAAATCGTCACTGTCAGGCGGTGCCGCCGCTTCAGCCGGGGTACCGTCGAAAGAAACGGCACCGTCCACAGGGGCGGTGTTTTCGGGAACAGGGGTTTCCTGCTCCAGCAATACTTTTTTCCTGGTTGCCATAAAATTAAAAACCTCCTATGTTTTGTATTAAGAAAGGATCGAGTCCTTATCTGTTGTGATGATGCCATTCGGAGCCTCTGCAGCTGGAACGGCTGCGGTCTGTTTGGTGCCGGTAGATGTGCTGGCCGCTTTCGCCTTTTTCTTCACTGGCTTTTTAGGCGCGGGGGCCTGCGGTTTTGGCTGTGCCGCAGAGGGCTTCGGCTGCTCCTGTTCCAGCCTGCGCCATTCAGGGATGTGGGCGGAAGCCTTGCAGGAGCGGAGCTTGGGAGCCTCCGGATGTTTGGAATAGTCCATTTTGTCTACCTTGAGAACTTTTTGCCCCCGGATGATGACCAGCGCCTGCTTGATAGGCAGCCGCAGAACTTCGTCTGGGGTGAGGACAGGACGCTTGCCGACACCGGAGGTTTCCCGGTATTCCGGCGTGTAGTTGGAGATACGCCAGGTACCCAGCTGCTTGGATTTGCTGGATACCGACACAGAAGCCAGTCCCGTGCGGGAAGAAATAAACTCCGCCGTCAATTCATCCGTACAGCCCAGAAACAACTGCGCATCGCAGTTGCCCAAAATTTCCTGCCAGAGATTGAGCGGATACCGATTCTGCAAGCCCGCCAAGTTCTGAAACACACAGCTCATAGAAATATTTCTTGAGCGAATGACGCTTAACCGGCGGGAGAGGTCTGGAATGGTGCCGCAGGCTGTTAATTCTTCACCCAGGACATGCACCGGCACCGGCAACTTGCCTCCTTCGCAGTTCTTGTCTGCATACCGCACCAGCTTGATGAAGCAGAAGGACAGGAACAGGCTTGCCAGAAAATCAAAGGTGCTGTCCTGGTCGCTGGTAACGAGGAAGTAGGCGCACCGCTCCTGGCCGGGCAGTTCCAGGTCAATCTCATCCCGGGTGGTGATCTTCTTGATCAGCTCCGACTGGAACACCTGCAGTCGGGAGCCAAGGCCGATGATGACGCCGCTGCGGACTGTATCGCTGGCCTGCTTATACAGGCTGTATGGCGCTTTGGCCGGATGGATGGGCGGCAAGTTCTCAAACAGGCTGTCCAAATCGGACTCGCCGCTTAAAGTCAACAGCCGGTACACCTCTCCGATATTGCGGTTTTGCTCTGCATAACTCTGGTCCACATAGAGGACGAGGGCTTTCAGCAAGTTCATCTCGCAGGAATCCCAGAAATGGTCGCCCTTGCCGTTGTTGATGGTGTTCTTAATGATGACATCTACAAAAAGCTGTGCCATCAGTTCTTGCCCCTCCACTTCGGAAAGGCAGTTCCAACTGTCCGAGTTTTCCGGATTGACTAAATTGAACACCTTGACACAGTACCCCTGATCCCGCAGATACTCGCTGGATTTTTCGTAGAGCTCACTTTTGGGATCTGAAATAATCAGGGATTCACCGCGCACTACCGCCTGAAGGATACGATTCATGCAAAAGGACCGGGTTTTCATGCTGCCGCTGGAGCCATACACGGCCAGATTGCCGTTGATATGGGGATTTTCGGGAATACAGACAGCCTTGTTGTCCAGCGTTCCCAGTACAACGCCTTTATGCTTGCGCAGGTCAGGCACCAGATCCAACACACCGGCCATCTCCTTGCGGCTCATCCAGCCAGAGGTACCGTAGGTGCCCTTGGCCGAGTAAATAAAATTCCGGTCAGTATCATATTCGCCGGTATCGCTGTAGCCCATGCGCATGACCATGAGCAGTAGGATTGCCAATAGGCCGATGCAGATCAGGACACCGTACACTCCGTAGGGCGGACGAAATACAGAGGCCAGACAGGTAAAAAAATCGGGTGATGCCATCGCCGGAGAAGTTCCGTCTCCGGGGATGCTGCCACCCTGTTTCCATGCCGCATAATTGCCAAACAGCTGCGCCAGGAAACCGCCCGCGTATAGGATCGCAAATATGGCGGCCGGCGCTGCTGTCAGGCATATGATCAGTTTCTTCTTGTTTATGGGAAAAACCTCCCCTCGAATTTTGTAAAGTCAATGGTTTGCAGGTGTACCCGGTCACCGCAGTAGCGGCGCAGCACATCTGCTTGAAAATCAAAGCAGATCAGCGTACCGGGGCGTTCCATCAGTTCGAGAGAGGTGTTGAAGCGCACGATCCTGGGCAGATCGCAGAAGTAACCGAACAGTACCGGCGTTCCATCCGGCTCTGCAGCATCCTGCTCTGTGGCCCTGCCGGGATTGCCGGCGGTGAGGCCCTGTGACAGAATGCGGTCGAGCTCCGCGGTTTTTTCAGGGTCACACAGTAGCGCCAGTATCACCTCCCCCTGATGGTCATTGGTTAGGAAATAAAAGTGGTCGAAGCTGCCGTCCAGCATGAAATAGTCATGCTTGGGGCCGCCGGTGCTGGTGAGGATCTGATAGGCAAGATCCATGCTGTGTCCAAGGACCAGGCCATGCACATCACCCATGCGGTATTGTGTGGAAAGACGCTGCTGACACAGGACACTCCACATCAGAGCCTTTACCCTCATTTCGGACTTGTAATGCCATTTCATCAGCGCCGTACCGCTGCTGTATGTGACAAGGATGCTTGTAGGAGATAGGATAACTCCGGAAAATCGGGAATTATAGATTTTTGTTGTGTCGATCCCCAATCCTTTGATCTCGCGGGAACTGTAAAATGAAGGGGATTCGATGGCATCGCCGCAATAGCCCTGCGGCGAAAAAACTTCCGGCTTTTCGTCCGGAAATAACCCTATTCCAGCATTGCTCACAGTAACATAAGCTTCTGCCAGATGGTGAAGCCTGAGCCGGCGGGATGCTTCGGATTTGAGATGATTCGTGTCCACATTCCCAGTCAGGTAAGGTGCAAAACGCTCCGGCCATTCAGACAGCAGGGCAGACTTGGCCCTTGCCCCCAACCGGTAGCCTCGGAGCCGATCCCGATAGTAAGTACGGAGCAGCCCTTCTTTTTTGAGCATGGTAACGGCCGCCTCCAAATAACAAGGGCCGGCTGAGAGACGGTTGAGCTGACTGGAAGGAAATTCCCCCGAAATGGCGGTCAGCGATAGAAGCCGGAACAAAAGCGTGTCCGGCTGTGGAAAGGTTCGTTTGCTTTTCCCAAGAGTCTACCTCCTTTACAGGTTCAATATTTACCGTATAAGGCTGCTGCCCCGGTAAAAAACGGGCAACTCTACTGTGCAAAAAGTCCCGGAATGCGGAGTTTTCTGCGGCCTTTTAACATATCGGATGAAAAATTGCAAAAATGGTCAAAAATCCGATATAGATTCCAGCGCCGATTTATGCTCCGTAAGCCAGTGAGGAAACCGCTGTTTTTCCATGATGTAGATCCTGGTACAGTCACACTCACCCAGTTCTGCAGTGTTGTAGGCATCGCACAGCAGGCCGGTATCGTCTGCCATTACAAAGGCAGACAATAGATCGAGCAGATGCTTTTCCTCAAGATTGTCAAAATCCCGAATCCGTTTCGGTGGGAGCAGACGGTCATATACTTGTGTGAAACAGACAACGCAATCCCTGTAATGGGGCAACGGATGGTCCATGGCATATTGCTCCAATGCAAAGTAGAGCGGGTCCAAAAGAAATTCATCACTTTGTCGCTGTCTCCGCTTGGGGAGCAGGGAGGGTAGCGTAACAGCAAGAACCCCGTCCTCATAGGAAACGGAAACACCCTGCACCGCACTGGCGGATTTGAGATAATCGCCTTTTTGAATAGTGGTGCTGGAATAAATCAGATGCCGCAGACGGCAGGCGATCCGTTCCGCACGCAGAGCGGCATCAGTAGAAAGTATCTCGTAATTGTCGGGATAACGCTGGATGTCGGTGTTGTCCATCGCATGCAGCGTATTGCTTAAACGGGAAATATCATCGAGGATATTTCCAAGCCGGTGGGATATTAGTTTTCGATCCAATCATGTGCCTCCTGCTTTCTTGAAATAATTTGTCCGGCCTTTCTCGTCTACAGTACAAAATCCGGATATGCCCGGACAGTCAATTTTGGCGATTTGTGCCGGAGCATCGACCAGCATGATACGGCGGCTTCCCCCTTTGTTGCCCCGCAGAGCATGGCAGACAAGCGCCTCTTGCCCGGCGGCAATATAAGCGATCTCATACAATTCACCGTCGGCAAAAAACACAAGTTTAACGGGGAAATCAGCCGGAGCGTGGTAATCTACCCGCCGGATGAAGTCCAACAGGACCCACACTGCACGGACAAGCACATGGTCGGTTTTTGGTGTTTGCCCTGCCAGGAAATAACCGCCGCTCTCTGTTTGAAAAATGCGGCCCTGCCTCTCCAAATGAGAGAGCAGGGCCTTTGCAGTATCTTCTTTGCCAGGGTGAAAACAAAGAAGCTGGTGTTCACAGAGGCCGGGGTACATTGTTACAATCCGCAACAAGTCCGCAGCCTCGTTCCCATAGATTTCAGCCCTGGTCTTCATGGGGCTCACCTCCTTTATCAAAGGCGCAAATCAGACGCCGTTAAAGCGCATTGTTAAATAGAAATTGTGGAAAGACGCCATTAGAGCGTCAATCCGGCGTTTTTTACACATATTAGGGCCAAAAGGCGTCATACAGGCGCAAATCTGGCGCAGAATAAATCAAAACACGGGCATCACCTCGCTATATGTTTTTTGAATCATGCGGATTCCTCTTCCCGGCGCTTGCGCTCCAAAAGTTCCCGTAGTTCCCTGCGGTCTGTGGTTATGAGATCCTTTTCCAATGGACTGGCCTTGAACTCCACCATGATATTGTTGTTATTGGTGGAGATCAGGCCGCTGCCGCGCTCAAAGTGGGTGACCTCCATCGTTTCCGCATCAGACAGGTGCAGGGTCTCCTGGACCCGTTCTGCTTCATCGTCCTCCAAATTCAAAATGATTTTGGTTTTGCTGTTGTTGATGATGCCTTTCCCGAAACGGCCTTCGTCCAGATTGAAAAAATCGTTAAGGTCCTGGCTGGCGCAGATCGCTGACCCACCAAAGCCGCGGACGGTCTTGAAAATCTCCAATACGAAATCGCCGGCCAGCCGAGTGCCCGTGGCGCCTGCGCCGGAAAGGAGCTGCCAGCATTCATCAATAAAAATGGCCTTTTCCTCGGTTCGGTCGGCTTTCGCACGATCCCAAACAAAATCAAGGGCCACGAACATCCCCACAGTCAGCAAATCACCAGTAAGCGAGGAAATATCCAGTACGGTGTACTTATTATCCAGCCGCACATTGGTCTGCTTGTTAAAGGTACTGGCGGAACCATTCACCAGACGGTTGAGGATGTGGGCCATGCGAGCGGTTTCCGGGGCGGCCTTCAAAATCTCATACAGGTCACCCAGCACCGGCATCTCCCGGTAGCAGCCCGGATTGGCCGGGTCTTCCAATGAGGCGTTGTCATGGGTGATACCTTTAGAATTGTAGGTGCGGATCAGAGCCTCATCCAACAGCTGCCGTTCCTCGTGAGACATATCGGGGATCAACAGACTGAAAAATATGTGGAGTTGCTGGATTTTGGCGGCCAGTTCGGAGAGCTGGATTCCCGGCCCGTCCAGAAGCTCGCTGACCGACCGATCCACCTTGCGGATCTCCATCACATTGATGCAGTGCGGGCTGGCCGGGGAAATCTGGATAAACTCCCCGCCCACATTGGCACAGGCGCGGTGGAATTCGTGCCCTTTCAGCGGCGCAATGATGAAAACGGGAATGTTTTTCCGTCTCATTCTTAACGCCATGAGTTGCATCGTAAAGGTCTTGCCTGCGCCGCTGGTGCCCAGGATCGCCATATTGGCGTTCTTGTAAATCGCAGAGTTGAAAATATCCACGATGATGAGGGAACTGTTATATTTGTTGACCCCCAGAAGGATTCCATTGTCGTCGCACATCTCAAACGAAGTGAACGGATAGCAGCTGGCCGCGCCTCCAGTCAACAGGTTGCGCTTACCACGCTCGAACAGTCCCTTTTCCATGGAAACCAGCGGGAGGGCAGAACAAAATGCCTGCTCCTCCCGAAAATGGCAGTTACAGACATCCATATCCTGCGAAAGCAGGAGCTTTTTTATTTCGCTGGCCTTCCACTCCAAATCCTCCACAGAAGGGGCAGTCACAGTAATCAACAAGTTGAGATAATAGAAATCTTCGTTGTTCGCAAGGCCCTCCTTCAGAAAATAGCCGCTCCGAATAGCGCCGTCTATATCATCGAAGTCCGTGTTCGTGTCGCTGGCATCCTTGATTTTTGACCGGTTGATGCGGAGCTGCTGGCCGACCCGCTGAATAATGCGCTCTTTGGGTTGGCGCGAAAGAAACATATCGAGGTCAATGCCATCACCGGCATTGACGATCAAACTCAGCCAGCCCGCGGGCACCTGGGTTTTGTAACCATCTGATGGGACGAGCAGATAAGTATAGTACAGCCCGTCTATGCAGAGATACCGTCCATGGGTGAAGTCGATGCTTTTGGGAGCAGCAAATTCAGCCGCCGGGATGCGGTCAATCTCGCCCTCCCGCCCCTTGTCGAGATACTGTGCCACAATTTCCTGTGCCCGTACCGACAGGGGCTTGACCGCACTTTCATTTCGGCACAACAAATTATAGAAAACATCTACGGTAAATTCGTCCTCATTTTCGTGGACAACGACCTCGTTGCCGCATTGACGCAGGTAATTGGATGCCGTGTGGACAGCACTTTGGAGAGATTGGATTGCCTCATCTTCCTGTTCGGAGCGCCGTGTGTTGTTCCAAGGCTCATACTCAAAAATCAAAAAGAAGCGTCGTGTAACCGCTTCATGGGAGCCGACCTGTTGAACAAAATCCAAGTAGTCCTCTTGCATCAAGCGGCACTGTTCATTGTCCTCCTGCGCCATTTCACGGCGTACTGTGTCCAGGTGGCGGTTAATGTCGGCACGCCGGGTAAGCACTTTGATCTGCAATTTAACAGGACTGATTTTTAGGTATGAGATGAAAGAGTAGATAATATTTCTCTGCTCCCGGGCACTCCGCAGCATGAAGTTGATGGGGACCACCTCGACCACCTTGACAAATCGGTGGTCTTTCGTGTAGATAATGCCGTTAGCGATCCTCTCAATGGGCAGATAGTCTGCCACCGGATTGACGCAGGGAGGCTTTTCCTCCTTGATATGGGCTGGGCGTTTAGGCATCCGCTCTTTTTCAGGCCGCTGCTTTGCTTTCTTTTTCACCTTATGGGCCTTGGCAAGCCGTTCCTTCCTGGCATTTTTCTTGGGTCGGAGCTTTTCACGGATCTCATATCCGCGGACTTCATCAAACTCAGCTGGGAAATCTGCTTCACCAGACCGCCGGAGCTTCGCCGCCTTGGGCGTTCTCTCCTTTGGCGGCCTCCGCTTGAAGTGTCTGCCTGCCGGTTTGGAGGGAACTGGTTTTTCACTCGGCCGTTCACCGTCACCGCCGACAACGCGGCGATTCCGCAGGTATTTCAGAAAAGTGACCAGAAACTGCGAGAGGCTTTCTCCTGAAATGCCAATGAGGGCAACCAACGCCACCGGGAGGGCAGTCAGGCATAAAGCAATAATGCGGGCGGTCAGCCCAAATGGAAGGAACAAAAAAACCGGCGTCCCAATGGCAAATGCCAGGATGCCGGCCTCAATCACATTCCGCGCACGGAACATACCGCCAAAAAAAGTTCCTGTTTCTATGAAGTTCGGCGGTATGATGTAAATATCATGGTCATTCTTGTTGCTCATGTATTACCTCGTTTCTGATGCCGGGGTGCGATACAGTCAGCCAATAATCCAGAAAGGACCGCCTGCTGCCGCACGGCGGCTTGCTTCATTTAAGATGATGGACAGATCCCACAACTGCCCGCTTCGCTTGTAACTGGCCGGGTCAGCCACCATGATCTGGCCGTCTTTTACGCCACGGAGAACAATGAAGTGGCCGGATGAGGTAAAATGGCCTTCGGACATAATTGCCACGACCAGCTTGCCATCTGCGAGAGCGTCCAGAATCCGCTGGGGTTCGGAAGTCGTGCAGCCGGATACCGGAAGGCCCCATTCCTCCGCAGCAGCAGGGATCAATGCGTGATAAGAGCCGCTGCTTTTGCACCAATAGCCATTGTCATATGACCACTTTGCCATTTCTACCGGGTCCACCATATCGTTCGTGAGAGAGGAAACCACGATTGCCATGGCGGTGGGCCCGCACCCATAGCCGCCGATGTTATCGGTGCCATAGGGTTGACTGGCGTAGCGTTCATCCAACTGATTGTAATAAACAACCGGGGTCCCGCCGTCGGTAAAGGTTACATCTCCAAGGGAGGGGATGCTGTTCCCCGTCCACTCGTCCACATTTTGCAGCAGGCCGTCGCCTAAAAAGAGACTTAGGTTAGAGGCATAATCGGACGCCAGTTCTTTCTGCTCATCCGTAAGCGCGAAAACATGGTCGGCAAGATAAGACTCGCCGTTGTAGCGAATGGTATAGACCATCCAGATCTCGGTGGAGGTGGTTTCCTCCCCGGTCTCCGGATCTTCGGATGTGACCTCACGGCTCTCCCGCACACTGGTATAAGAGTATAGATGCTCTTTGTTCTCCCGCAGGACAGTGGACAGGTCATCCAGCGAAATGCTCTCAAAGTCTTCATCCCGGGCAGCGCAATACTGTGAAACGATGAGGTTGGCGTTGTAGACCAGGCCGGAAGAATAGGGGTTTTTGACCTCCATTTTGTCGGCGCCAGAAGAGGCAAAGTCCACTTCGATACAGGCCATCACATCATCCAGCGCCTCACCCAGAATGGCGTTGATGGCAAAGGTAATGTCGTTGGCGTTCTCCACGATAGCGGTTTCGCTGTTGAGGATAGGCGTATCAGGGTCAGCTGGTGAAAAGGCATTGACCAGCCCTCCAAAAATCAGGCCGGGCAGCATCAGGAGGAAAAGGACAGGCAGCAAAAGCAGAATGGCAATGATGGCAATGATTTTGCCGATGTGCTTTCGGCCGGCCCAGACGGCCCCAGCCACAGCCCCATAGGGGCCGCCGGCTGCAGCGCCTTTCGCTGCTCCAGAGATGGCCTTGCCAGCTTTGATAGCACCTTTGACCGTATGTGCGGCAGAGGCTGCAGCATCTACTGTTTCGGCGGAGCTGTTTTTTTGTTCTTCAGCCATTAGAGTTTGTCCTTTCTTTTGGGAGTAGGCGGCAGTTTCTTCACGATGGATTCGTGATAGGCAATCGAGCCGTCCGGTGCCATATAGGGAGATTTTTCAACCGCATCCGCGGCATACTGCTTATACCAGGCGGTACCATCTACGGCGTGAACGGTTGTGTACTGGCCTTCCGGCGCCACATACTGGTCTGCATGATACATACCAAAAGCGATGCCTTCTGGATGTTCCGGAGTGACTTCTGTGCCGGTAATGCGGCCGCCGCCAATCTCCACATTCTGATAAGTGGGAATATTCTCGGCCCCAGGCTCCAATGCCGCATGGCCCATGTAGGAATGCAGAGCTTCTACAGCCTTATCCCCGGTCATAGTTCCCATCTGGGTGATACTCCCGGTAGCAACCGATCCTATGACATTGTTGGCAAAATTGCCTCCTTTGCTTACGGAGGAGGCGTAGATATGTCCACCGATGCCGCCGGCAGCGCCGCCAACCAGCCCACTTAATCCGGAGGGCTTGGCATCCGGGGGCGTTGTGGCCGTTTTGACCGCATTGTTGGTAACATTCCTTTTAATCACACCAGCCAAACCGCCTCTGGCAAAACCAGCGCCGAATCCAGCACCGCCTTTTCCGCCACCGCTTGCACGGACATGGGAGGAATGGCTGCTGCGTCCGCCCGCAAAGTGATTGCTGGCAAAGCTCTTAAATCCGCTGAATCCTCTGGCCGCAATCATAGCCTCCGCCAGCATACTGCCGCCAGTATGGCCGACATTGACGCCCAGACTCGCCATAAAAGAATCAACCTTCTGTGATACTTTAAGAAATCCGATTGCGCACATAAACCAGATCAGCACATTCCCCGAAACGGCTTCTTTGCCTACAGCGTCCACCTGCGCCTGAACTTCTTCCTCTGAAATAGCGAAAGCAGGCTGGCAGAACAGACAGGAGAGAGCTGCGACCATCAGCGCAAGGAACAAAATTTTCTTGAGTCTTTTCAAAATAGCCCTCCTTACAAAGAGAGCGGGTTGGAGATAAACGAACCAACCATGCTCGTGAACAGGCGCAGGCACCATGCGTTCATCAGCAGAAGAAAAATCTGACCGCCCAGCATCCGGCACCAGGATTTCCAAATGTTTGATGTTGTCTGGCTTGCACCCATGGAAAAGGCTATTGGAGCCGTATAGACCAGCACGCCGAGCAATACATATCGCTCTGCCGCTTCCAGCAACAACTTCAAGTAGTTCCACGCCAGAATGATGACTAAAATCAGAGTGATAAGGGCCACAGCCCCATTGGCGCACACCCCGATGATGACCAGCATTACAGAGTTGAAATCTGCAAAACTGAGTGCCGGCAGTTCCGAATCCATGATCCAGTTGTACGGTGTGCCGCCGATGGTCAGGATCATGCTGACAATCTCATTGGAGAAGAACGCCAAAAGAATAAAGATGACGGACCGGATGCTCAATTTGAGCGGGTCTTCCGCTTCAATGCCGGCTCCCAGGCCAAAGTTTTTGAACAACTGCCACACCCAGTTGAGGAGAATGATACCGATGCCCAGTGCTACAAAAACGCTGTACATCGTTTCGGCTGCGGGAAAGTAGCGCAGAAATACCGCCATATCGCAGCCCAGTGCTCCCAAAACCGAGGTAGTTATCAAGTCAAGGCCCGCCATGACCTGCTCTGCGATCCATTCAACAATGCCGTCCAGAATACCCATAGGTCATGCCTCCTTTCGTCGGGTATCAATGTAACGCCGATCAACCTGTCCACTTACCACCTTCAAAGAAGGGGACGATATAGGACATGATAAAGCCCAGACTGTTTAAGATGGCCCAGGTGATAACAATTCGTTTGAGCCAAGCTCTGCTTTCATCCACCGTTTTACCAGAACGGGAAAAATTCATGAGCAGCAATGCTACCGAAGCGGTCACAATGGCCGCAATCGTGGAGATAGCGAGGATCTGCGTGTAGACATCCTGCATGATTTCTGTAGCCTTTGTCCAAACATCGGTTGCGGCAAAGGCCGGCTGGCTGAACATCAATGAGACGGTGGGACACAGAAACGCCATATAAGCGATTCTGCCAATGGAAAAACGGCGCGGAGGGCTGGTATCGCCGTTTCGCTTTTGGTGAGGAATCTTGCGTTTTTTCAATTTTCGGACCTCCAATCCAAATGTAATATGCGGGACTCAAACAAAAGAGGAGCCCGCAGCTCTTGTAATAGATGCGGGCTCCCTCCCCAATCAGCCGGTCATTAGGGCAGCAAAAAAGCACCTTGAAAAAGGTGCCGTTCACTGCCTGCATTCAGTTTTGGGTGCAAGTTTGAGCATATTCAGTTTAGCACACCAGGATTTACGGCTCAAGGGCAGGAATGCGCCAATTTCATTCCCGTATTCTGCCAATTATTTGCCCTTGGCTTTTTCATCTGGTTTTGGCGCTGGGAAAAACTGTTCCAGCATATCCAGACTGTCTTTGGAGGTGTACCCCCATAGTACGGAACTGAGTGCGTCAATGGCTTCCCTGCGTCTGCGGTAGTAAGTGCGGAATGAGATGTCCCGGATATGCGGACGCAAATTCTCGATGATCTCCTCCACATTTTTGAGCTGCTGCGGGGAGAGGAAGGAGTAGTAAAGCAGCCAGTAATAAGCCTCGCCATTCTTATGGCGGGTGCGAAGCAATTCGACTGCCGAATCCAGGAGTTTCAGCATCTTGTGGCTGCGCTCAATACACTTGGCATGGTGTTCAATATCGCTCCCGTTCAGATCGGCGCCGGCCAGATAGATGGAATCCAGAAATTCCTCGATGGATGTTCCGTATTCGATCTCAAACTTGGACCGCACATGCTGGACAGAAATTTCCAGACTCCACACCACATCGCGGTATTTTTTCAGTAGTTTCCAGGTATCATGGTACAGAGGATTTTCTGCGACATCTTTTTCAACAAATTTTTTCATGGTAAGACCTCCTTGTTCAATTCTCCGCGACGGGAGAAAGTGTAAGTTCAAAAGTGGCGACCTGCCTGTTCCCGCACAGAATAGACAGGCCAAAACAGAGCGTTGACTGTTCCCGCACGCGGGGTAGTAAATCTTCCCGGCAGTCGCCCGATAAGGGATATAACTTATAGCGGGAGAGGGGACAACCAAAGCACGGAATCCCTTGTGCCATCAGGATTTGAGCCATCTTTTGGATGATAATTTCAATGTGCGATTTTGAAACGCTATTGAGTTCGTTTGAAACGATGATCTCATGCTTTATAATTGGCGTGTTTTGACTGGAGCCTGATTCATCGGGGAGTTCCAAACGGATGTTGAGCGTCATAGCGACCTCCTCTTTGTCCACCATAACATCCGATATTTCAAACATGGTGGACAGGTAATTTTTCAAATAGATTACGCTGCCGTGTCGGCCCGGGAAGGACATAAGGGAGATATAGTCCAGCGCGGCCAGCTTTTTGAGGACACGGCCGACTGTCGCCCGTGACAGTCCCCAGCGGACAGCCAGTTCAGTGTAGGCAACAAGAGGATTGCCGGTGCCGTTGCGGAAATAGACCACTGGCCCCAAGTCTGATCCCTGTACCTGATTATCGTTGTAGACGGCTGAAACCCAGAGGTCCAGAATAATATCCATTTCGGAGCATCGGCTTGTGCTGATGAGATCTGTGACAATGGAAACGGGCAGGAAGAAAAAGCCGGTATCCTTCTGGCAGGGAGCATTATATTCAAGCACCGTGTTATGCCGCGCCCAGTCGCAAATTTTATAGCGGATCACATTGCCGCGGTCCAGCCTCTGAAAAGTGATAAGGTGCTGCTTCTGCAGCTGCTCCAGCACGGACAGGGCCTGGCACTGAAACCGGGTGCGAAACCATTGGGCCAGCTCTTTGAGGGTGCAGACCCATTCTCCGGGGTAGACGGTATAGCTGATGCCGTCGATGCGGCGGTATGAGGTGCGGAAGTTTGCATAGCTGCAAAGGACGGTAAAATAAAAAAGGCCGGAGCCTCCGCTTACGCGAATGCTCCGGTCTGCCATCAGTTGGTGGACGAATTGCCGGTAAATCCGGCATCGTGGGTAGTCCACCACCTGTTTGATTTGTAATTGATATGTTGTCATATCAAACGCCTCCAGTATATTTTTTTGAAATTTCCTGAAGGCATAATATATCTTCTTTATGCTTTGGTGACTGCAAACAAATTGAAATATAGTATGGAGTAGCACAAAATTCCAGTAAGTAGCTTTTGGGAATAATGCGTTCCATCCTGCAATATACTTTGAGGCGCCCCGTGCGAATCCAGTTATTTACTGCGTTTTTTCCAAAGCCCGTCATTTTGGAGACCATATCTGTATTAAGGGCTTCTGGATACTTCATAAAATTTTTCTCATAATAATGAACTGTCTCTTGCACAAAGCCCGGAAATTGAAAACTATCGATCAATGGTTGCTCTTTTTTGTGTTTTACATGGGGGCTGTTCGAACTGAATATTCCACTGGGGACAGCCAACTTACCATTTGTTGTGTCTTCAAGGTAAGTAATGACATCTTCTATCTTTATGCGAAACCGCCGTGTCCGCTTTCCAGAATCTTGACATGGGATTACACCATTTTCTAATAGCCATCGCCCCTTCCTTTTTGAGATGTGACAAATTCGGTATAGTTGTTCTAGTGTTATAATGGCTGGATATTCTTCTCGAAGATTTGAATAGTTTATTTTCATATCAAGTTACCTCCTAAAAAGCGTCAATGGCAGGTGGTGGAACCTGATAGAATTTCTTTCCTTTTTCTTTCCTATGGTCATTTTTGGGGGCGAAAACGCTAAAAACCAGTTGGACTCCGTTGGGTTCGAATATACCTGATTTTTGGGGGATCATTGTTGTGAAAGCCACGCCAATACAGGCATTTACCAGTTACATTAGACTTCATTAGATTCCATGAAATTCTTCAAGTTGCCACGATGACTACAGCACTCGAAAAGCGGTAGGGGTGTTAAAACCCGCGAGAGTTCGAATCTCTCCATCTCCGCCAAAGCCCTGAAAACGGCTGTTTTCAGGGCTTTTCTTTTGCTTTTCTGAACT
>ERZ824598.197-NODE-197-length-105475-cov-7.395162_pt1 | contig 105475 bp, 102 predicted proteins | sample MGYA00519934_ERZ824598 | MGnify/ENA primary metagenome ERZ824598 (study PRJEB31778, sample SAMEA3449177) | human gut metagenome | biome: human gut; feature: human-associated habitat; material: faeces | place: United Kingdom | collected 2010/2012 ... | reverse complement strand
CAATGAGAATTGCGAAGCAATTCTTGGAGGGCAAAACGCTGGTTTTGCCCTTTTTTACTTGACAAAGTACAACAATATGTATATATTTTATATATAGTATTTTTATATATAAAAATTTTGCATATAATTCAAACAGAAAGGAAGTGTAAAGATGTACTATCCTGTATCTGCACATCTGATAGAATTTTTAATCCTGTCGGTGCTGCAAAAGGAAGATTCATATGGATACGAGATAAGCCGGACGGTTAAACTTGTGGCGGATATAAAAGAGTCCACGCTTTATCCAATCTTGAAGAAACTTGAAAAAAACGGATTTATGACTACTTACACAAAGGAGTATCAGGGAAGAAAAAGAAAATATTATTCTTTGACAGATGTGGGTGTGGAAGAACTTAAATTCTTAAATTCAGAGTGGATAAGTTACAGAGATACGATTGACGGTATAGTAGAAGGGAGAATAAAAAATGACGAGAGATGAATATTTAGGGCAGCTTAGCAAGTATCTGAAAAAACTGCCTAAGGCGGACTATGATGATGCGATGGAATATTTTACGGAGTATTTTTCTGAGACAGATGATGATGAAGCAAAGAAACTTATGGAGGAGATTGGAACACCGAAAGAAGCTGCCTGTGACATTATAAGCAATGTTCTTGACAAGAGGATAGATGAGAAAAAACAAGCTGATGAAAAGAAACAGGATGACAGTGGGAAAAGGTCGGTGCTTGGTATATTGTGGGTAGCTATACTTGCTATATGTGCGATTCCTGTTGCGACACCGCTTCTTATAAGCGGGCTGGTTGTGATGTTTTGTATCTTGCTTTGTATTGTGTTAGTTTTGTTATGCGTATTTTTAGTCGGTGTGTGCTCAGTCATAGCAGGACTTGCCGTTATAGCGAGGGCGGTAGTTACGATAAAACTTTCAATATCAGCAGCGTTGATGCTCTTGGGTCTTGGAATTGCAGCGATAGGTGCTGGAATTATTGTTTCGGTAATCGGAGTTTTATTTAGCAGATTTCTTATTGATATTACTATTAAGTTTGCACAGAAAGCATCTAAAAGGGGGAAAAAATAATGAAAAAATTTATAAATATATCTTTGATAGCAGGAATTTTATGTCTGTTTTTTGGGACAGGATTGTTTTTTGTCGGAAGAGTAATGGGCGGTGGAAAGGTTGTAAAGAAGCTTGATTTTAGCTCAATGCTCACAACTGACAGTAATAATCTTGAAAAAGAGTATGCGATATTAGAAAAGACAAAGATAGATGATTTTGATAAGATAAATGTCAAATTAAATACTATTGATTTTAAGATTGCAAAATCAGATGACAAAAACTGTTATATAGCATACAATCTAAAGAAAGAGAAAGGTGAAGTGACGGCAGAGTATGAGGTGAGCGATGGAGAATTTAAGCTCAGACAGAAATCAAATCATGTTACGGTAAACATGGATTTGAGTGGTATTGAAGCCTTGATAAGCGGTACGAAAGATTATACACAAAGAAATCAGTTTATATTGTATCTGCCTGAAGCTAAACAGATAAGCAGTGCGGAGCTTGATATGGCAGACGGTGATATTTCCGTGGACAGGCTTAGAAGTGACAGGATAGATATTTCCGTGGATGCAGGTGATATAAAACTTTTGGATACAGAGTCAAAAGAAATAAAAATAGCATCTTCTGACGGTGATATGGCGGTAAAAGATTCCAAACTTAATACTGTCACCATTAACGACAGCTATGGTGATATTAAGTTTGAAGATACTGATATTGACAGCGGAAAAATATCAACAAATGATGGAGATATTTCTATTAAAAATACAAATCTTAAAGCTATAAATATAACAGACAATTATGGTGACATTAAGTGCAATGACGGTTCGTTCGAGGATATAGCCGTAAAATTAAATGACGGTGATTTAAGACTTGAGGATACTAAATTTGACGGCAATATAAAAATTAAGTCAGGTTATGGAGATGTGAAAGTAATAGGATTTGATGATTGGAAAGGCATTTCGGTAAATGCAAAGACAAGTTATGGAGATGTGAGTGTAAAGAATATAACAGATGGTGATAAAACGGAAACATCTTTTGAGAGAAATATTGAGTCTGCGACGGCAACAGTTGAGATAAAGTGTTCGGATGGTGATATTTCAATCAGGTAATATATAAAACAAAAACGAGGAAAGAAATGAAGATAGGAATTATTGAAGATGAAAGAGGATATATTTAGTATCTCAATGATAGACTGTCAACGGAGGATAAATGTCTTGCGGTAAGCCATGCAAGACGATTTGGAAAGTCCCATGCGGCTGGGATGATAGACGCATATTATAGTCTTGGGTGTGATTCGACTGAGCTTTTTGACGGGACAAAGATTTCTGAAAGTGCAGATTATAAAAAATATATGAACAAGTATAATGTTATTCATCTGGATATAGCATCAGTCTGGGATTTTCACAAAGAAGATTTAGTAGAATCAATTAAAATCATTTCTCGCACTGGCATATATTACGGGAATTTTGCCGATAAAGAAGATTAAAGATGAGTCGGCGTTAAATAACTTCAAATATAACAATGAATTATGCAAGGCTTAAAGGTGATGTTATGGAGAAGCTTGCATGTGGAAGGGTCAGGGTAAATTCATATACATTTCAAAATGATTATGTATGGTTGAAGAGTTTGTCAAAATGTAGTAGAATACTTAATGAATTTTAGTTACTTTTACGGATTTTAAGTAATAATTAGGAGATTAAGTGTATGAAATTACAAAAGAAAGAAAAATTACTGATTGTAGATGATTCAAGATTTCAAAGGGTTGTTTTTAGGGAAATGTTAGCAGAAAAATTTGAAATTTTGGAGGCGGTTGATGGAAAAGAATGCTTAGAAATAATTAAAAAAAATGGAAATAATATAGATATTGTATTGCTTGATCTGGTCATGCCTAATATGGATGGATTTGAAGTCTTGCGTAAAAGACAGACAATAAAAGAATTTGAATCAATACCGGTAATAGCTTTAACTACAAGTAATGAAATCTCATTTCAGACAGAGGCATTTGAACTTGGAGCAAATGATTTTATAATGAAGCCTGTTGATGCAAGAATTGCTATTTCACGCATCAACAATACACTAGAATCAGTAAGGCATTTAAAGGAAGTTTTGGAAGAACAGAATTCATGGAAGCTTAAGTCACAGATAGATGAAATGACTCATCTTTTTAATAAGATTACTACAGAGAAAATGGTAACAAGTGTGCTAAGTGAATTTTCACAAAAGAAGCAGGCACTTATTGTAGTTGATATTGATAATTTCAAATCAGTAAATGATATATTGGGACATAAAGTTGGAGATCATATAATATGTGTCGTGGCAGGAGTATTATCGTCGCTATTTAGAAATATAGATATTATAGGACGCATAGGTGGAGATGAGTTTGTAGTTCTTATGCGTAATGTACCGGATTATAATGTAGTTACTAAAAAAGCGGCACAATTGATTGATTTATTTGAAAATAAGGAAGGTCTTTCTATTCCTGAAAATATATCCGTAAGTGTAGGAATAGCATTCTCAGATGATAATGACAGGACTTTTTCTGATTTGTTTTCAAAGTCAGATCAGGCATTGTATATGTCAAAAAAATGTGGAAAAGCCTGTTTTAGTATATATGGCATGGAATATGATAATCAGAATCAGATTAAAGAGATTATTTTATTGTCAGATTCAAGAAATATTGCGAGCACTTTGGAATATGCACTTCCTAATTTTGTAAAAATAAAAAATGTTAAAAATTTAGTTCAGATAGATGAACTGTTTAATACAGAAAAGAATGTTGTCGCAGGAATATATATAGATACATCAGAATTGTATGAAAATGAGTTAGAACAATTTTGGAACGACATAAAAAAGAAAAAATGGATTGGAAAGTATCCTATAACTGCGATATGTAAAGAAGGAGAGATTAAACAGATGCGTTATGCAGTGACAACCGATGGAATATACGATATGGTGTTATCACCAATTGATGCCGGAATGATTAAACGACGGGTACGAAAATATATTGATGAAGAAAAGCAGAGAAATAAAATATAACACTCTGCTTAAATATAATAGATAACAGCAAGAAAGGAAAAATAAAATGGCAAAAAATCCAATAGTAACATTTGAGACAACAGCGGGAACGATAACAGCAGAGCTTTATCCTGAAATCGCACCAAATACTGTAAACAATTTTATATCACTTATAAATAAAGGCTTTTATGATGGACTTATCTTTCACAGAGTCATAAAAGGATTTATGATACAAGGTGGAGATCCTGACGGAGTAGGAACAGGCGGACCTGGATATTCCATTAAAGGTGAATTTGCGATAAACGGTGTAGAAAATGATCTTAAGCATACAGCAGGAGTTCTCTCAATGGCTCGTTCAATGATGCCTGACTCAGCAGGCTCACAGTTCTTTATTATGCATAAAGATGCACCACATCTTGACGGACAGTATGCTGCATTTGGAAAAGTAACAGACGGAATGGACACAGTCAATTCTATAGCAGAAACAGAAACTGACTATTCAGATGCACCATTAGAGCCGCAGATGATAATCAAAGTAACGGTAGATACAGATGGAGTAGAATATCCTGAACCTGAAAAATGCTAAAAATATTATAAAAAGTAATTAAAAAGGGCTGCCGCACTAAATTTTAGTGCGGCAGCCCTTTTTGTTCACAAAATCTTGACATTCTTATGTTATCCTCTTTTGTATATAAATAACAGGAGGTAAATACAGTGATTGAAGTAAAAAATCTCGTTAAAAGGTATGGAAATCATGCTGCGGTAAACGATCTTTCATTTACTGTTGAGACAGGAAAAGTTGTCGGATTTCTCGGACCTAACGGTGCAGGAAAATCAACAACAATGAATATGATAACAGGTTATATAGCACCGACTGAGGGAGAAGTCCTTATTGATGGTATAGACATTATGGATGAACCTGAACTTGCAAAGAAAAATATAGGCTATCTTCCGGAGATACCACCACTTTATCCTGATTTAAAAGTGAGAGAGTATCTTTCATTTGTTGCAGAACTTAAGAAAGTTTCTAAAAAAGATAGGGATATAGAAGTCCATAAGATAATGTCAAAGACAAAGACACTTGATGTTTCTGAAAGACTTATAAAACATTTATCAAAAGGTTATAAACAGAGAGTCGGACTTGCGGGAGCAATGATGGGGAATCCTGACATACTTATTCTTGATGAGCCGACGGTAGGTCTTGATCCGAGTCAGATAATAGAGATGCGAGAACTTATCAGGGAACTGAGCAAAAATCATACCGTTCTTTTAAGTTCGCATATCATGCAGGAGATTAGTGCTGTCTGTGACGAGATTATTATCATAAATGAAGGAAAGATGATAACAAAAGATACACCGGAAAATATTACAAAGAAAATGGTTGACACAAATGGTGTTCATGTTGTTGTAAAGGGTGATAAAACAAAACTTAAAGAGGCACTTAGGACTATATCAGGTATTAAGAATGTATCTTATGACAATGACAAAGATACAGAGGAGGATACGACAGGTCTTACTATTTACTGTGCAGAGGACGAGGATATAAGAGTGGATCTGTTCTATGCACTTGCAAAGGCGGAGTGCCCACTTATTGAAATGAATAAACTTGATACATCACTTGAGGATGCGTTCCTTGCACTTACAAGAGGCGGTTCAAAGCAGTATGGTGGCAGAAAACTCAAAAAATTAAAGAGTGAAAAGAAAGATAAAGCTGAAACAGAAGGTGAACTGCAGAACGAAAATGAGAATCAAAATTCAGAAAAAAATGCTGACATTAGCGGAGAACTTGATGTGTCTGAAACTGAAAAACATTCTTCAGATATGGAAGGAGGAGAAAAATAATGCTTGCAATATATAAGAAAGAGTTAAGACAATATTTTAATTCAATGATAGGTTTTGTGTTTCTTGCATTTTTCCTCGTTATCATAGGAATATATACATGGGCATACAATCTTTCAAGCGGACTTGGAAATTTTGAGGTTACGCTCGGTGGTATATCATTTATGTATGTTTTGCTTGTGCCTATACTTACTATGCGAATAGTTGCTGAGGAAAACAGGCAGAAAACGGATCAGCTTCTCTATACGGCACCGGTATCGCTTACAAAGATAATCGTTGGCAAATATTTTGCGGTTCTGACACTGTTTTCATGTGCATTTATTCCGATATGTATATATCCGCTTATCATTCATATGTATGGAACTGATGTAAGACTTGCACCTGCATACAGCAGTATCATAGGATTTTATCTTTTAGGAGCGGCAACGATAGCAATAGGTCTTTTTATCTCATCGCTCACGGAGAGTCAGGTTATTGCATCAGTTGTAAGTTTTATCACACTTCTTCTTACATTTCTTTTAAGCAATATCACCGGGATGCTTCCAACCGAGGCAATATCACAGTGTGTCATGATAGCTGTACTCTGGCTTGTCATATGTCTTGTTTTTTATCATATGATGAATAATGTAACTGTTCTTGTTATGATGGCGGTTATCGGAGAGGCAGCAATATGGATAATCTACGCAGTAAAATCTTCATTATATGAAAGCCTGCTTACAAACATATTAAATACGCTTGCCCTGTCTACACGATTTGATGATTTCAGTCTTGGAATTTTAAATTATGATGCGATAGTATATTATGTTTCAATAGCATTTTTATTTGTATTTTTAACTATCCAGATGATAAAGAAAAAGCGTTTTAATTAGAAAGGAGCAGCAAAAATGAGTAGAGAATTAAGAACAGTAAAAATGAAAAAAAGCTCCGGAGAAATTAAAAAATCATTTACTAACAAAAAATTTAAATCGGGAGCTTACAGTTCTTTTATAACTATTCTTGTAATAGCAATAGTAGTTGTTGTAAATCTTGTGTTTGGAAAGCTTGATCTGTCGAGCGACCTTAGTTCAAACAGTTTATTTACATTATCTAAAGATACAAAGAAAGCATTGAAATCGGCAAAGAACAGTGTTACTTTGTATTATCTTGTAACGGACGGCAAGGAGACAGAGTATATTGAAAAAGTGCTCGACCAGTATCCTAAGGCATCATCAAAGGTTAAACTCAAAAAGATAGACCCTGTTGTAAATCCGGGATTTGCAAGTAAATACCTGTCAGAGAGTGAAGCCGGCTCAGTTGCACAGAATGATGTTATCGTTGTAAATGACTCAACAAAAAATTCATCGTATGTGCAGAATACGGATATGTATTATTCAAATACAGATTATTCATCATACACTCAAAGCAGTGGAGAATACTATCTTGATGTTGAAGGAAAGATAACATCTGCAATACAGAAAGTGCTTGCAGAGAAAAAGACAAAGATGTATATTCTTAAGGGACATGATGAACTGGAAGTTGGAACAACTATGTCAACTTCGTTTAGTAAGATGAATATAGATACTGATGAACTTACTCTTTATTCAGAGGATAAAGTTCCTTCGGACTGTGATATACTTCTTATAAACGGAGCAACAAAAGATATAAGCAAAGAAGAAAAAAATAAGATTCTTGCCTACATGAAGAAAGGTGGAAATGCCGTTATAAATCTTCAGTATGGAACAAAGGATACACCAAATTTAAGGGCATTGCTCAAGTATTACGGGCTCAATGAGCAGATAGGTTCGGTATGCGAAACACAGGGAAATTATTATAACTATGTAAATTCAGTTATTCCGACACTAGATTCTTCAAATGAGATAGCTTCAGGTGTATCCGGGGTAGTTGTAATGCCGTCTCCGGTAGGAATTTCAAAACTTAAGGGTGCAAGAAAGTCACTTAAAATATCAGAGTTTATGACTACATCAAAAGGTTCATATCTCAAACTAGATACTTCATCAGGAAAGGCAGCAAAGGAAAAAGGTGATATTGACGGACCGTTTGCCATGGGTGTTTCAGTAACAGACAAGATTGATGATAATAAGAGTGCAAAACTTGTTGTTTATGCATCAGCATATGCATTCTCAGATGATGTAATCTCAACAAACCAGCTTGACAATGGTTCATTGTTTACTAATGCGGTCAAGTTATTATCAAATTCAGATGTTGAGGAAACTTCAATAAATGCAAAGAGTCTTTCTTACACATATGTTTCACTTACACAGGGAACGCAGTTTTTATGGGCAACAGTAATAATCATTATCATACCTGTCGGACTTCTTATAACAGGCTTTGCAATATGGTTTAGCAGAAGAAGAAAGTAAAGGAGGAACAACATGGGCGGAAAAGTGTCAAAGAAAAACAGACAGCTATTGACAATAATTGGATTATGTGTTCTCCTAATAGCATTGATAATTGTATTTTTTGTGGCAACAAAGCATAAGGACAATAGTGAAAAAAAGGAAGAAGCAGAGAATAATATAGAGCTGTATTCAATAAAAGAATCAGATATTGCAGAGCTTCATTTCAAGAACAGCACGGCGGAGCTTACATTTGTGAAAAACAAAAACAAGTGGGTGTTAAAGGATGACACCAAATACAGCCTTGATCAGAGTAAGGTGGAGACTCTTGTAAGTGATGTAAAAAAGATGTCTGCTACAAGCGAGGTCACATCAGATTGCACCGATTTGTCACAGTACGGACTTAAAGAACCAGCTTTACAGGTCGATATTACAGATAAAGACGGCAATAAAAAGACATTGACGGCAGGAGACGAGTCAGTTGCAGGTGAAGGACGATACGCTTACATTGACAATGATACAAAGAAAGTGTACATGGTAGAGTCTGCTTTTACATCTGATTTTGAAACTACCAAAAAGGAATTAAAGGCTGAGGCAACTGCAGCACCGACGGCAACATCAGCAAAATAGTCATTTTTTATCGGTATATTTGACAATGAATGTCAGGTGTACCGGTGATTATAGTTTTTAGAATTAATAAGGCGGGAATGGAAAAGATGAAAAAGAACAATAAAGGAAAATTAAATAATAAAAAGCAGGTGTTTATCATAATAGCTGTGATAAGCATCATGGTTTTTATATGTATAGTGTTACAGGCTTATATTGAGGGATATTTTGGCGGTAAAAAGAAGAGTGTAAAAACACAGACACAAAATACAATAAACCGTGAAAAAGATGGCAGCAAAGCTGATAGTAACGATAATAAAAGTTCAAAAACAAAGAGCACAAAAACTGTTAAAAAAAATAATACTGCTAAAAATAAAAGAAAAAAACATAAGAAAAGGAGGGTGGAACACATAGCTGCACATCCTGAAAGCAGTAAATCTATAAGGGTGCTTATTACAAATAGTAATTTTTCTGATATGTTTCACAAAAAGATAAAGCTTACATCTTCAAGCAGTTTTTATGTAAAGGTAAATAATAAGACAAAGAGTTATGCGGCTGGAAAAAAGGCAGTATTTAATGCAAGTGACAAAAAATTAAAAGGGAAAAAGATAGTTGTAGGTTTTTACAATGGTGCAAAGATAAAAGTGCTTAATATAAAAAGGCAGAATATACACCCTGAGTATCGTGGAACTATGACAATAAAATATAAATCAAAAGGGCTTCTGCTTACAAATACACTTCCTATAGAGCAGTATCTTTATGCGGTACTTCCAAGTGAGATGTCAACCTCAAATTCTATGGAGGCACTTAAAACACAGGCGGTATGTGCGAGAAGTTATGCATACAATCAGATGAAATCCGGAAAATATGCTGAGTATGGTGCAGATGTTGATGATAGTGTTGCCTGTCAGGTATATAACAACATTCCTGAGGACAAAAGGTCGAGAAAAGCGGTTGACGGGACATTTGAGAGAGTTATGAAAAAATCAGGGAAAGTTGTAACTGCTTACTATTTTTCAACATCGTGGGGTTATACGGCTGACGGTCAGGATGTGTGGAATACACCGTCAAAAATATCATATCTTGACAGCCGGTTTCAGATTACGGCAAGATCCAGAAGAAAAACAGGAATAAAAGGATATAATCTGTCAAATGAGCAGATTTTCAGAAACTTTATAAATAATGAGAGTTGCACAACATATGACAGTAAAGAAGAATGGTACCGCTGGTCTGTAAAGATTAAGGAAAAAAGCTTAAGAAGCCGTATAGATTCAGCTTTGAGTTCATGTTATGTGTCAAATAATGCAAATGTCCTCACTAAGCTGAAAAATGGAAAATACAAATCAAGGTCAGGTTTTGTTACGGGAAAGATAAAGAGTATTGAGATAACAAAGCGTGAAAAAAGCGGGATGGCATCAGAAATTATAATAAGAGGAAACAAAAACACTTATAAAGTATGTAACCAGTATAACATAAGAAAAGTGCTTGCTCCCGTAAGTGAGACGATAAAGCGAAGATATGGTACAGACATGGCAGGGTATTTTATGCTTCCAAGTGCAGCATTTTACATAGATGCAGTATCAGGCGGATTTAAGATAACCGGAGGAGGTTTCGGACATGGAACAGGTATGAGTCAGAGTGGAGCCGGCAACATGGCAAAGCAGGGCTTTAACTACAGACAGATATTAAATCATTATTTTTCAGGAGTTAAGGTGACAGCGTTGAAAGGTTATTGATAGCAGTATTTGAAATATTGCATAAAAATTATAAGGCAGACTTTACGGTCTGCCTTATGTTTTTGATATGATTTTAATTATATTTTTGAATTGTTTGACAGCTTTTTTTGCTTTTGCCGGTATTTTTTTTCGAGCAGATGATTTAACATACCTCCAAGAAAAAGTATATACATACAGGCATACAGCCACAACATCAGCAGAGCCATAGTAGTCATTGGTCCATAAAATTTTGAGTAATTATTGATGTTGTTTACATAAAAAGAATAGATGTATGAAAAGATAAGCCAGCCGGCACTTGCCACAAGTGCTCCGGGAATCTGGTGCGTAAATGTTGCTTTGCGGTTTGGAAGTATTACATACAACAACCAGAAAAACAAAAATAAGACCAAAAAGCTTATGACAGCTCTTACATTTATAATAGAAGCAAGAGGCTTTTCAGTAAATGGAAAATGCTGTCTGATATAATAATACAGTTTATTTCCAAATACGATAACTGTAAGTATTACAACAATGAGAATCGCAAAGACTACGGTATAAAAAAAGGAGTAGATGCGTATTATTATATAATTTCTTGTCTCATCAAGGTTATAGACTGAATTAAGACCCTGGATAAGTGATAAGAATGCCTTTGAGCCTAGCCATATGGCAACAATGATCGTAGCTGACAGTACGGCACCTGTCTGTACATTATATATTTCATTTATTATACTGCCAAGATAATTTCTAAAGTACTCAGGGACGAGTGCAGATGCTGTTTTAAGGAGCATACTTTCGGTAAATGGAGTGTACCGGAAAAGCGACAGTAAAAACATGAAAAAAGGGAAAAAAGAAAGAATCATAAAGAAAGCCGCCTGCCCTGCAAATGCAGATAAAGCAGCTTTCTTAAAGTGATTCATAAGTCTGTTAATTTTTGCATATAAATAACTAAACTTTGAGAGTAAAGTTCTGTTATCCGAAATATCAATTATTTTTTTATTTTTCATAAAAGCTATTCCTTTAAGTTATAATCGTGTTATATAATTTTATTCAACAGGCGTTATAAGACTGTAATCTCCTGACAAAAGGGTCTGTATAAGATCATTTTCAGTCTTTATATCGTACTCTGTGATTATACCTCCGAGAGCGAGGTCTTCTTTTTCGTGAAAATCACTTCCTGATGTCATGATAAGGTCATGTTCATATGCCCAGGCATAAGTTTTATCATTGTTGCTGTCGTGGCGTGGATTGCCGTTGAAAACTTCGGCACCGTCAAGAAGTGCAGGATTTACCGGTTCGCAGTAGGCTCTATTTGGATGAGCCTGAACGATAAGTATATTTTCATTGTGACATATTTCAGATAATTCTTCGAGGGAAAGATTGTATAAAAAAGGATGTGTATGGAAAAAGTCTTCGTTTACACCGTATAAAAGATAGTCATTGGGACTTTCCGTGAGTGTTACCTCACAGCCGAGCAATACATTTATATCATATATTTCTGCACAGCCAAGAGCTGTTTTGTATCCTTTTAAAAAATGTGAAGTGACTTCGTCAGGAGTTTTTGCACCGTTTTTTTCAAATACCCATTTGCTGTAGTGGTCGGTTATAACAACGGTATCATATCCTGCTTCTTTATACATTTTTATTACATCCTGTGCGCAAATATGTGCACAGGGACTTGTTTCGCTTGTGTGTGTGTGCATCTCAACTTTCATATCCGTATCAGCCTCCAATAAGCAATAAATTAGTAGTAATTCATAGTATAGCATTATGCGGCGGGCAAAACAACTATTATCTATTTGAAAAAAATGCATAAAATAATAAAAAAATCATTTTTTTAGTCGATTTTATGCTAAAATATATAAAAAGATTTTTAGGAGGAATAAAAAATGCATAGTTTTCAGGAAGTTTCAATTGATTACATGGATATGAATCCGTTTAAAAAAATAGGAAAGGACTGGATGCTTGTTACGGCAGGTGATGAAGAAAAAGCGAATTCGATGACTGCTTCATGGGGAGCAGTAGGAGAGATGTGGGGAAAGGATTCTGTTTTTGTGTTTATAAGACAGAGCAGATTCACAAAAGAGTTTATTGATAAAAAGGGTAAGTTTTCACTTAGTTTTCCGGGAGAAGAATACCGCAGGGATATGAAATATCTTGGTACAGTTTCAGGAAGAGACGAGGATAAGATGAAAGCCGCAAAAGTAAAAGTTGATTATTGTGATGGAGTACCTTATATTGACGAAGCAAATATGGTATTTATCTGCGAGGTAATGTCAAAGACTGATATAGAACCGAAAGATTTTCTTGACGAAACTATTGACGAAACATGGTATAAAGATAAGGACTACCATACTATGTATATAGCTAAGATTACAAAAATACTTGCAAGATAAGGCAGAAATACGACATAAAAATGGCAAAATAAGCCGAAATAAGGCAGGTATGTTAAATGTCTCATTTTTGGGGTAAAAGGTTTCGCTTTTGTTGTGTATTATCTTTTTAAAGATTAAAATACAATATGAATTGTGAACAAGATGTGAATGAATAATAATCACATTGTAAAATATTACACTAGATCATGATATGATAAGGGAGGAAATTTTATGTATTTCAGTAAATTTGCAAAAAAAGTATTGGCAGTAGCCGTCGCAGTAGCCGTTACTGCAAGCTCAGTTGTAGCAACACCAAGCACAAAGAAAGCCGATGCAGCAAGTTATAAAGCTTATCTTTGTCTGCAGACAGCGAAGTTTACATTCAGAAATCAGCATGACGATGCAAAGTTTTCAAACAAACTTCAGAACACGACAAACAAATTGTCAAAAAACAGTGTAAAGTTTAAAGACACCACAATGAAAAAAGGTAAAAAGACATACACTGTTCAGCTTACAGGACTTAATAAATGTATCGCAAAAGACAAGACATTCAATACACTCTATGTAGATACAAATATTAAAGGAAAAGACAAGAAAAAAGTTACTGTTACAAATGTAAAAGTTTTCTTTGACGGAAAGAAAGTTAAGACTATCAAAAAAGGAGTTTTAACACCTGATCCTGGTCAGACAGACGGATTTGTACAGCTTCAGATTATCAATATGTGGAACAGCCGTGTTGCCAAATTTAAGTACACTATGCCAAAGAAAACCATAAAGGTGACATATACAGTAAAGATTAAATAATTACTGCCCGTACATGAACTTGACAATGGCAATTAAAATTGTAGTGTATATTGAGTAATATATTCTGCATAAAAATGAAAACGCTAAAGTGGAGGAAAAGAATATGAGACTTTCAAAATTAACTAAAAAAGGAGTGTCAGTTGCATTAGCACTCTCAATGGTAGTAGCAGGAACAGCCGGAATGACTCAGAAAGCCAGTGCTGCAAAGAAATTTAAGACATATGTTATGTTTTCAGATGATAAGTGGAAAGTAACTGCAAATATGAATACAGCTAAGGGAGAGTATGACTCACCAAAGACTATTAAAGCTAAAAAAGGAACACAGAATGTTTCAATGACTCTTACAAAGAGTAAGCTTAAAACAGGAGCAAAAGAGAAAACATCTAAAGCAAGTGTATTTTGTGTAGATATTGAAAATGCGATGAAAACATATAAGCCAAGCCAGATTAAAATTTCAAAGGTAAAGATTTATGTTGACGGCAAAGCTATAAAAGTAAAGGCTAACAAGCTTAAACAGGGATATCTTGAGAAAGATCAGAAGAACAATAAATTCCGTCTTGAGATTTTTAATGTATATGGTAAAGGCGGCACAGGTGCTAAAAAGGCAAATTATCCTGTAGATCCTAATAAATTAAAATTTAAGAAGAGCCTTAAAGTAAGCTTCAAGCTCACATTTAAGAAATAGTTAAGAGTGATTTTTAAGAAGATTTTATGAATTAAGATTATAGGTACTTAAGCTTTTGTAATGATAATATTACAAAGTGTATTTTGGAAATGGATTGTCAGTAGGATTATATATTCATATGGCAGTCCATTTTTCTTGCATAATAATGAGTATAGTATTAAAATAAGAAAGCTGCATCCATGAAAGATGTTTATTGCAAAATTTATTATGTATGAAAGTAGGAGAGATATATGTCAGAACAGGGGAAATTTTTAGAAGAATTAGAGGCAGTCAAAAGTATTGCAGCTTCGCAGGATAATAAGCTTGCAAAAGATGAAGTGAAAAAATATTTAAGTGATTTAGAACTGTCTGATGATAAAATGGAACAGGTTTATTACTATCTTTCCCTTGCAGGAATAGAGGTTGAGGGATACAGATTTGTGCCAAAAGCAGTTGACTTGCAAAGTAATGAAAGTGATAAAAATGAAGATAAAGAGCTTTCGGATGAGGAAACCGAATCTGAAAAGCATAATGATAAAAAAGAAAACAATACTTCTCCAAAGGAGTTGTCAAAAAAAAGAGCAGAATATAACAATAAACTTTATATGGATGAAATAGGAAAACTTAACTATTATGATGACGCTGAAGAGAGAAATCTGATTCAGAAATTTATGGATGGTGATAAAAATGCCAGGAATAGATTTGTAGAGAACAGGCTTGCACAGGTAGTAAAAATCGCACGCAATTATGCAGACAGGGAGAATGTCAAAAAAGGGATAACAGGGATGGATGAACTTATTGCTGAGGGAAATGTAGGATTACTTGAAGCAATATCCGTGATAGAAGAAAATAAAAAGAATTTTGTTGATAATAATGTTCCAAATTTTGACAGTATAGATGGTGCTATATATATGGAAGTTACAAATGCGATAGAATCTTTGTTAGACACGGTGACTTCGGATAAAGATTGGGAATCAGCAGTTCTCGCACGCACAAATCTGCTCAATGAAGCGGCAAAGTATATGACTGAGGAGATGGGAAGGGTTCCGACAAAAGAGGAATTGTCAGAATATACCAAAATTCCTGTTGATGAGATAAGAGGAATAATGGGATTGTCAAAAGACACACAGCGTATTGCTGATACCACACCGGGTCATAAATCAATCTGACCGCATTGGCATACTACAGCAGTAAGATATAGTAAATAAAGGGTGCCCACAATATTTTGTGATTTATTGCAAAATAAACACAATATATTGTGGACATTTTTTCGCCCAGGTGCTATAATAAGTCTTGCGTTCTTTGAGAGAGTCATGTTGTATATGTGGAATACATATATAAATGCAGGTCAGGAAAAGAACATAGGGTCATGTAGTTATTTGACTATACATGACTGCATAGATTGGAGGAAATATGATGATGAAGGTAATCAAGAGGGATGGCAGAGTCGTTGATTATGACCGCAATAAGATAATTGTTGCGATCCAGAAAGCCAATGCGGAAGTTGATAAAAACGAGCAGGTAAATGAGGAGAAAATAGACTCTATTGTTGCCGGAATAGAGAACAAGCATGTTGACAACATGATGGTTGAGGATATTCAGGATATGATAGAGCAAAAGCTCATGAGTGAGGGAAAATTTGAACTTGCAAAGAAGTATATAATCTATAGATATACAAGAGAGATGGTCCGCAGGGCAAACACTACTGATGATTCCATCATGAGCCTTATAAAAAACAGCAACAAGGATGTAATGGAAGAAAACTCAAATAAAAATGCATATATAGCATCGACACAGAGAGATCTTATAGCCGGTGAGGTGTCGAAAGATCTTACAAAGAGAGTACTTCTTCCAGAGAAGATAGTAAAAGCACATGAAGAAGGAATACTTCATTTTCATGATATGGATTATTTTCTTCAGAGCATATTTAACTGCTGCCTTATAAATATAGGCGATATGCTTGAAAATGGTACGGTTATGAACGGCAAACTTATTGAAACACCAAAGAGTTTTCAGGTTGCGTGTACGGTCATGACACAGATAATTTCGGCGGTTGCAAGCAGTCAGTACGGCGGGCAGTCAGTTGATATAAGACACCTCGGAAAATATCTCAGAAAGAGTCATGATAAGTATGAAGCTCATTATAGACAAAAATATGGAGATACTATTACAGAGGATGTACTTGAGGAGTTTGTAAATGACAGGCTTATGGATGAATTAAAGTCGGGTGTGCAGACTATCCAGTACCAGATAAATACACTGATGACTACAAACGGACAGTCACCTTTTGTGACACTTTTCCTTAATCTTGATAAGGATGATCCTTACATAGAGGAAAATGCCATGATAATAGAAGAAATCCTTAATCAGAGAATAGAGGGTATCAAAAATGAAAAGGGTGTGTATGTTACACCGGCATTCCCTAAACTTATATATGTACTTGACGAACATAATTGCCTTAAAGGAGGTAAGTACGATTATCTTACAAGACTTGCAGTTAAATGTTCGGCAAAGAGAATGTATCCTGATTATATTTCAGCTAAGAAAATGCGTGAAAATTATGAAGGTAATGTATTTTCATGTATGGGATGCAGAAGTTTCCTCACACCTTGGAAAGATGAAAACGGAGAATATAAGTTTGAGGGACGATTTAATCAGGGAGTTGTCAGCATAAATCTCCCGCAGATAGCAATAATAGCCCAGGGCGATGAGGAAAAATTCTGGACATTGCTTGAAGAAAGACTTGCCTTATGTTTTGATGCACTTATGGCAAGACATCATGCACTTGAGGGAACATTATCAAGCGTAAGTCCTATCCACTGGCAGTATGGGGCAATAGCAAGACTTGGAAAGGATGAGCCTATAGATAAACTTTTACATGACGGGTATTCAACTATATCACTCGGATATATAGGTGTGTATGAAACAACAAAGCTTATGACCGGAGTAAGCCATACAAATCCAAAGGGAACAAACTTTGCACTCAGACTCATGAAAAGATTGAGACTTGCGTGTGATACATGGAAACTTGAAACAGGTATAGGATTTGGTCTTTACGGAACACCTGCAGAGAGTCTTTGCTACAGATTTGCGGAGATAGACAAAAAGAAGTTCGGTGTTATAAAAGATGTGACGGATAAGGGATATTACACAAATTCATATCATGTGGATGTGCGTGAAAAGATAGATGCATTTGAGAAGTTTAGATTTGAGAGCCAGTTCCAGAAAATCTCATCAGGCGGTGCTATCTCATATGTTGAGATACCAAATCTCAGAAATAATCTTGAAGCACTTGAGGATGTTGTTAAATTCATATACGAAAATATACAGTATGCTGAGTTTAACACGAAATCAGATTACTGTCATGTGTGTGGATATGACGGAGAGATAATCATAAATGATGACCTTGAATGGGAGTGCCCGCAGTGTCACAATAAGGACAAGAACAAGATGACGGTTATCAGAAGAACCTGTGGTTATCTTGGAGAGAATTTCTGGAATGTCGGAAAGACTAAAGAGATAAATTCAAGAGTACTTCATCTGTAAAATTTAAAAGCTGCCTATTACTTTTGGGTGATGGGGCTCTTTAATCAGGTGCCGGTGATGAATCTGGCATCTGATTGTGCGTAGCACAAATTTTATATGAGTAAGTAGCGAAGCAGATTACAAATATCCTTAAAAAGAAAGGGATGGATGACGGTAATGAATTATGCGGATATAAAAAGGATAGATGTTGCAAACGGACCGGGAGTGAGGGTATCCTTGTTTGTGAGCGGCTGCACACATCACTGTAAGGAGTGCTTTAATCCGGAAACATGGGATTTTGGCTATGGAAAGCTTTTTGATGAGAAAGCCGAGGACGAGATAATACAATATCTTAAGCCTGATTATATAAAGGGGCTTACGCTTCTTGGAGGTGACCCAATGGAAAAAGTCAATCAGGAAGCACTTATCCCTCTGCTTGAAAAAGTAAAAAAAGAATATCCTGACAAGTCCATATGGTGTTATACGGGATATGATTTTGAAAATGACATAAAAGAAAATATGCTTGAAAACTGCGAAGTGACAAAAAAGTTTATGTCATATATAGATGTTTTGGTTGATGGTGAGTTTAAACTTGAACTTAAGGATTTAAATCTTGTGTTCAGGGGTTCATCAAACCAGAGGATAATCATGGTAAAAGAGTCACTTGAGAGTGGAAATATCATTTTGTGGAAAGAACCGGCAAGATAAAATAGTAACAGTTCAGCCTTTCATTTCTTACATTCATAAACCTGCCAGCGAGCTGTCAGTCGCTGCTTTGCAGCTTTTGTTTATTTCATTTCAGAAATGAAAGGCTATTCTACCATAAAAAGTTACTTAACAATACAATGAACAAGCTCATTGTATTGCCAATTACCTTTTTATGACTGAACTGTTACAATAATAACATATTGACTATCCACAAATCTTTACTTTTTTCTTAATATTTATGTATATTAAACAGGTAAATCCCCGAAAAACATAAAGCACTAATTTTTTAAGGGACTGCCGCAATACCGAAACTTCATACACGATATAGAATTACTTCTATAGTATCTGCATAAAATTTTTACTGCGACAGTCCCCTTTTGTTTCTGTATCAGATTATATTTGTAAAATTACTTTCGCAATCTGATATATTTTTCTTTTTATATCACATAACTGCATTGCAAGCATTTGTTACTTTTTTTAGCAGCTCTCATCTTTCATTGTGAGCTGTAATTCTTTCATTGCCTTGGTGTCAATCTTTGGTGTTGAACGCTCTTTTAATGACTCATACACCTTTGGCACCATAATACTCTTATATGCCGGTCTTATTATCTTATCGACATTTATAAGTTCTTCCATACGGTGTGCACTCCAGCCGACAATACGCGCCATAGCAAATATAGGAGTAAACAATTCCTGTGGGATTCCAAGCATTGTATAAACAAATCCGCTGTAGAAATCGACATTTGCACTTACGCCCTTGTAGATGGCACATTCCTCACCTATGACCTCAGGTGCCATCCTCTCTATCATTGAATAAAGCTCAAATTCTTTTTTCTGATGCTTTTCATTTGCGAGCATCTCAACGAACTGCTTAAATGCTACAGCTCTAGGATCTGATATTGAATATACCGCATGACCCATACCGTAAATAAGCCCTCTCTTGTCAAATGCTTCTTTGCGGACAAGTTTTTTAAGATACGCTCTTACCTCATCCTCGTCAGTCGTATCTTTTACATTTGCCTTAAGATCCTGCATCATCTCAACAACCTTGATGTTGGCACCACCATGCTTAGGACCTTTGAGCGATGAAAGTGCTGCCGCAATAACGGAATATGTATCTGAACCGGCAGATGTTACTACCCTGGTTGTAAATGTTGAGTTGTTTCCACCACCATGCTCCATGTGAAGTACAAGTGCAAGGTCAAGAACCTTTGCTTCAACATCAGTATATTCCTTGTTTGGTCTGAGCATACGAAGAATATTTTCTGCTGCGGAAAGTTCATCCGATGGTCTATGAATATAAAAGCTCTCATCACACTCATAATGGTTGTATGCGTGATAGCCATATACGGCAAGCATTGGAAATACACTTATCAGCATAATACTCTGACTGAGCACATTTTCAAGCGAATTGTCCGTAACCTTATCATCATAAGAAGCAAGTGTAAGCACACTCTTTGTGAGTGAGTTCATAATATCCTTTGACGGTGCTTTCATGATTACATCTCTTACAAAGTTCGTAGGAAGACGCCTGTTCTTTGCAAGTACATCCTGAAATTCTTTAAGCTGGCTTGCTGCCGGAAGTTCTCCAAATAGCAGCAGATAAGCAGTCTCCTCAAAACCAAATCTATTATCCTGTCTGAAACCTTTTGTCAGGTCATAAATATTGTATCCTCTGTAAAAAAGCTGACCTTCACACGGAATGACCCTGTCACCGTCCATATCGGTAGCCTTAATAAGGGATATATTTGTAATACCGGACAATACTCCCTTTCCGTTTTTATCCCTGAGTCCCCTCTTTACGCCAAATTCATCGAAAAGTTTTCCATCAATGGAGTTATTTTCAATACATATTTTCTTATAACGCTTTGCATATTCTTCCATCATCTGTTCGTGACTTCCCTGAAGTATTCCATCCTGCATATATCACTCATCCTTTCCTCTTTATTTTGTCGTTATTTTTAAATTATAACTCAATTTAGTAATAACTGTCAAATTTGTCTGACATCTTTTAATAAACTTTTCATATTTATTAAATAAAAATTCTACCGCAACACATATTTAAAATAACAATAAAAGGTGCTACACAATGAATGACAGTACCAAAACTGTCATGAAAAAAGTAACAGTTCAGCCTTTCATTTCTTACATTCATCAAAGGCACACTTGAAAATATTCTTAAATACATTTATTATATTATGGATACATTTATTGTTTTATTATGAATATAAATATTTAAATTAAAAAATAAAAATCTAACTGATTTAAAGAAAGGCTGTGTATTATGTTAGAAAAAAAGACGCTTGAAAGTATCGTAAATGAAATTACTGATAATTATAACAATGAAGAATTGTTTTATTTAAAATCAGGACATTGTATGCCAAACCGTGATACTATAAAACATATCATCATGGGACTCAGACAGCTTATGTTTCCCGGATATTTCGATGATGAAAATCTAAATAAAACCGTGCCGGAGTTTTTTGTCGGTCACAATATCACAAAAATATACAACAATCTTCACTGCCAGATAAAAGCTGCTTTTATGCAGCAGGCAAAAGATAATGCCAATGAAAACGAGATTGAAGAACGAACAACAGATATATGTGCAAAGTTTTTTTCATCTTTCAGTCACATACAAAATCTTTTGTTAAAAGATGTAAATGCAGCTTTTGACGGCGACCCTGCCGCAAAGACAAAAGAAGAAATAATATTCTGCTATCCGGGTCTTTTTGCAATATTTGTTTACAGATTTGCTCATGAACTTTATAAAATGAAAGTTCCTTTTATCCCACGAATAATGTCAGAATATGCCCACGACCACACGGGTATTGACATAAATCCAGGTGCAACTATCGGTGAATATTTCTTTATAGACCACGGTACAGGTGTTGTTATCGGCGAGACAACGGAGATTGGAAATAATGTAAAAATTTATCAGGGTGTTACTCTTGGTGCACTCTCAACCAGAAGCGGTCAGTTACTTAGAAATGTCAAAAGACATCCTACCATCGAGGATGATGTTACAATCTATTCAAGTGCATCTATACTCGGCGGTGAGACTGTTATCGGAAAAGGCTCTGTAATCGGCGGTAACGCTTTCATAACAGAATCAGTACCTGCCGGCACAAGAGTAAGTGTAAAAAATCCCGAATTAAGTTTTTCAAAAAGAGGTCATCACACGGATAGTGAACTTCCACGATAGAGCTAATATAAAAAACAATAGAAAAATGAGGTTTTATATGAAAAAAAATTTAACGAAACTAATAATTGTGGCAATTTTGATTTCAACACTCAATCCCATTGCAAACACTTCACAGGCAAAAGCCAAAACCAAAAAAATCATATGTCTTTCTCTAAAAGGCAATACGCTTACATATGCAGATGCCGTCTGGACATATGAACTTGGAATTGAAGATGAAAACATTGTAGGCAGACCCAAAAAGCATACTATGAAACTTGCATCAAAAGTTTCATACTCTCTTTTAAATGCTGACAAGATGAAAAATTACAAAGTCAATAAAAAACGCTTTGTAAAAGCAATAAAAAGTGCAGAACCTGAACTTGCAAAAGATCACAAAATAAAATATTACTGGGGCATGGCTGCAAAAGTAACGCTAACCGGAAATAAAATCACAAAAATCCAGCAGTTGTATCAGGACTAAAGATAGAATAACACTAATCTAAAAAGATGAGAGTTTTCACTACAAACTCTCATCTTTTTAAATGTTAGCAAAACTACTTCCAATACTTATCAATTTCATCCTGTACTAAATCTTCACCGATTACGATAAATATTTCCTGTCCTTCTTTTATCGGCTTTATAACCGTTTCTTTTTTAGTGGCATTAAGTTCTATCCAGCCATCTTCATCAGACATAAAACCTTTAATTCTGAATACATTTCCACATTTTTCGTCAGAAAAAGTTTTATTTACACAATCTTTAAGCTGATTAACAGTCATATGTTTATTCATATAGTAAAGTGATGAAAATTCCACATCGTCTGCATTATATCTTTTTTCTATGCCCGCACCGACATACTCACAATTTTCAATCTTTTTATAATCATCTTCATTAAACTCATCCCACGGCTTTGCCATGACTACACTGTCAATCTTTCTGGTACAGTGAAATTCCTCAAGACTTTTATTTATATATGCAGTGACCTCCTGTATCTGTCCACCACCTACACCGTCTGTCTTGCTGAAAAGTATCTTTCCCGCATTAGCCGCCTCTGACGCCAGGATATATCTTGAACGCTCCGACAGGTCAAGTTCGAGGTGTGCATCAACTATCGTTATGACATTTCCTATCTGATACCATCTTTCCAGTGGATCTTCGTGCAGAGTATCAAAAAATTCGTCCATGTCAAACACACCTGACGGCTCGACCAAAACCCTGTCAAATCCCTGCATCCCCATGGCAATAAGTTTAGTCTTAAATCGCCTTCTGTGGCAGTCCGCATCACAGCCGCCCGCCACCATCTCAAGGTCACAGCTTTCACCTAGAATATCCTGCAAAAGCATCGCATCTACATTGACAGCACCGTAATCATTTTCAAGAATTCCTATCTTTAACCCTTTATCCGTGAGATATTTCACATATTTTCTGATAAAAGTTGTCTTACCTGAGCCAAGAAACCCCGTAATCAAATCTATCTTAATCATATTGCTCTCCCTTTTACACCGCAGCTTAAATTTATTAAACCGGTTATGAAGCTGCTTTTAATATCATTTAGATATATTAATAAACTACTCACAACCGGTTCACTTTTTAATTATGCGATTTTTTTAATAAAATCAACAACTATCTCAATACCTATCTGGGCTGCTTTTTCAGCAAATGTGGCATAATCCATTGCACCGCCCTCACCATCTGAAATTGTGCGAAGAATTGCAAACGGAACTTTATTTACATAGCACACATGACCGATACTTCCGCCCTCCATCTCTGCCGCTATCGCATTGAAACGCTCATGAAGTTTGTCTTTCTGATGCTTATCGTGCATAAACATATCACCCGTGGCGATAGTTCCGACCCTATACTTTCTCTCTTTTTCGTCAAGACACTCTTTTAATGTAGCCATCATCTTTTTATCACATGGAAGATAAATCTCATTTATTCCAGATAAAAGACCTATCGGATCACCGAGTGCAGATGTGTTCATATCGTGCTGTACAACCATATCCGCAACAGCTATTCCCATAACCCCAAGCTCCTTGCACAATGTTCCGGCAACACCAATATTTATAACCATATCGACATGGTATGTAAGTATCATAGCCTCCGTACAAATAGCTGCAAATACCTTTCCTACTCCGCTGACAGCGGCAACCACTTCCGTCCCACCTATAGTTCCTTTTACAAATTCTACGCCGCTTATCGACTCATACGACGGATTTTCCAATGTCTTTTTCAGATTGTCAATCTCAATCTGCATCGCTCCTATAACACCGATTATCATAATGTCCCTCTTTTCTCTGTTATTTTTACTCTGTCGGATAAGTAAACTCCATATTTGTCTGGTTTTCAAGCACCTCAAGATAAGTCCTGCACTCTTCCTTTGCAAGCTCTATATCAAGATTTTCATAATGTCCGCACTCAATCGCAGATTTTCCGAATACATCACCGTCATGCTCTATCGTCTGTTTAAGAATTTTCTTTGTAAGTTCAAAGACATCCTTTGCATCCATATCACGGACAAGAAGATAAAAACCTGTCTGGCATCCCATAGGTCCAAAATATACTATCTTGTCTGACACCTCGGAATTTCGTGCAAATGTCGCAAACATATGCTCAACTGAATGCATAACGGCATTGCTCATATAATCGCCTGCATTTGGCTTTCTCGTACGGAGATCATATGTCACAACATCTCCATCCTCCCTTGAGATATAAAATCCCGGCTCTAATACATTATGGTTAATCTGAAAACTTTTTATTCTCTGCATTATAAATACCTCCGTTTGTTATTTCTAATATGATATTATACACATTTCGCTTTAAAAATAAAGGTAAAAGCGGCTATCTACCTGTCATCTAACAGCACTTCTATCTTTTCTCCCTTTCTCATATTTATAAACAAAGCCCCTTATTTAATCAATTACATTCTAACATTGATATTCCAGCGTGTAAAGTATCGTTGATAAAAGAAAAACCGTTCCAAAAACAACCTTATTACTTCTCACACTTACAGTGCTGTCAGCAATTTTTACATTGGTTTTGAAACGATTTTCTATAATTTTTTATATAATGATGTAAGTTTCAAACGACTACTACATCATTTTAATACCACAAATTTGTTCATTTCAAGTGTTGAGATAAATGTTATGACTCTTTTGAGCATATCATTCTCCTCCTCTGGAAATGCTTCGTTCATTTTCCCTACTATATCATATATGGTTCTCTCACCGTCTATGCTTTTCCATACAACTGAACCATACTCGTCAAGTTTAATATGACTGACCGCCGGTTTATGAAAAAATTTCTGTGCTATCTTTGCATAAAATCCCTTGTGCGGCATATCGACCTCTACATTGCCGTCATCGAGTTCTCTCCACTCATGTCCCTCTGATATATGTGGTATCTTATCCATATAATTTCCTGAAACAACTTTAGCTTTTGGCTTTCGCTTCCGCATTAACTTCCGCCTTTCTTTCTAAGCCTTCTTCATTTTCTTTGTGGCAGCATATAAAAGTGATGCACAAAGAAGTATAAAGAATACTACGCTTCCGCCCTGTCCAAGACTTATTCCATAATTTCCAAGATTTATCTTGTCTGCTACTCCGATTACCGTAAGTATCGCAAGAATAATACCTACAAGACCCTCACCGGCAATAAGACCTGATGAGTAAAGGATTCCCTTGCTGTCGTCCTCCTTTATTTCCTCCTCTGTCTTATTCTTACGCTTTGTAACGATAAGTTTGATAAGTCCTCCAACCATGATAGGTGTTGAAAGGTAAATAGGGAGATATAAACCAATCGCAAATGGAAGTACCGGAATACCGATAACTTCTATCATGAGTGCAAGGAATACACCGATAAATACGAGATTCCACGGAAGATTTCCCTCCATAACACCCTCTGTTACCATCTTCATAAGTGTTGCCTGAGGAGCCGGAAGCTTGTCTGTACCAAATGTCCATGCAGAATCGAGAAGCATAAGAACTCCTGCGATTGCAAGACCTGCACATACAGCACCGATAAGCTCACCTATCTGCTGACGATAAGGTGTAGCACCTACGATATAGCCTGTCTTAAGATCCTGTGAAGTATCACCTGCCATAGCAGCGATGATACAGATAACTGTACCGATACAGATAGCCATTGTCATACCCTGGATACCTGTTTTTCCTGTTGCCTTAAGAATCATTGTTGCAATAAGAAGTGTTGCAATAGCCATTCCTGATACAGGGTTGTTAGATGAACCTACAAGTCCTACCATTCTTGATGATACTGTTGCGAAGAAGAAACCAAAAATGATAATGATGATTGCAGCGATAATGCTGATAGGTACTGATGGAATCAATACAAGTGCAAGTGCAACTAAAACGACAACAACCATTGCCCATTTGATTGAAAGATCTTTTTCTGTACGAAGATCTCCACCCTTATGTCCCAGACCGCCAAGAGCTTTCTTGAATGTTCTAATAATAAGAGGCAATGACTTGATAAGGCTTAAGATACCACCACAGGCAACTGCACCTGCACCGATGTATCTTACATAATTACTCCAAAGCTCTGCCGGTGCCATATCTGCTATAGCTTTTGTAGCAGGGAATAATATAGCACTGTCTCCACCCAATGCACCAATAGTATGCATAAGAGGCATGATTACGAACCATCCTACAATAGCTCCGCCAAACATATATGAAGCAACTCTTGAACCACAGATGTAACCTACACCAATGAGAGCAGGCAGTACATCAAGTCCGAATGCTGATCCCTTATAAACTGAAATATCCCAGCTTATCTCTGACGGGAATAAGATAAGTCCATCTGTTACAAACTTATAAAGTGCTGAGATACCAAGACCTGAGAATACAAGTTTTGATTTGCTTCCGCCTTCTTCACCTGCAAGAAGAACCTCTGCACAAGCTGTTCCCTCAGGGAATGGAAGATTTCCATGCTCCTCAACGATAAGTGCCGTACGGAGCGGAATCATAAATAAAGTTCCGATAACACCACCTGCGACAGCGAGAGCTGCGATAGTGAAGAACGAAGGCATCTGGATAGATGAATCTTCTCTTGCCCACATATAAAGTGCAGGAAGTGTAAAAATTGCACCTGCGGCTAACGATTCACCCGCTGAACCGATAGTCTGAACCATGTTATTTTCAAGAATTGAATCTTTCTTTAAAATAAAACGAATGACACCCATTGAAATAACTGCTGCCGGTATAGATGCCGAAACTGTCATACCTACTCTAAGTCCAAGATAAGCATTTGCAGCTCCAAATACTACAGCAAGAATAATACCGAGAATAAGTGCTGTCGGTGTAAATTCTGGCATGACCTTGTCCGCTGGGATAAACGGCTTAAAGTCATTTTTTTCTTTGCTCATAAAAAGTCTCCTTTTCCTTTTGTATAATAAAACTAAAAATGTTACATGACTGTTGCAACAATAACACATTATATATATGACCTCCCAGCATCATATACACAAAATATATTATAAGTACAGCCATTATATAATTATATTATAGACCAGAACTATTTACAATAGTAATTTTATCTTTTGATGTAAAAATTATACATTTAAATCCGCATTTGCCAACACTCTAAAAGCCTTTCTAAACTGTAAGCCGCATTTGCAGGACTTGTAGATGGAAGTTTTATTATCTCTCTTCCGGTTTTACCATACTGGTATTTCATATAAAGTTCGTATGCCTTGCCGCCATTTGCATATATCCTGTAAATGTCAGCATTTTCTAAAATAACCGACAGGTCAACGGGCACAACATTTTTTATCGAACTGTCACTCGAACCTATAATATCACACTCAGAGATAACATCCCACACGGCTATATGATTTCTGAGCAACATCTGTTTTTTCTCCTCAATAGTCTGCGGGACAATGTCCTCATCACATAACGCCGCAATAAGTTTCCAAAACCTGTTCTGCGGATGCCCGTAATAAAAATTGTTCTCCCTTGACTTCACCGACGGAATTGTCCCCAAAACCAGTATTTTTGAATTTTTATCAAAAACAGGCTCGAATTCATGTTTTATATGTGTGTACTCACTGTTCATCTTTCATTATCTCCCTATCTTTCAAATATTTTCTCATAAAAATTTCAGATTGTGAAACTATTATCGTTCTTTTTTATAATCTTTTTAAGTGCCGCCGCATTTTCATCCGAAAGTTTCAAATATACTCCGGCTTTATGTTCAGGCTCAATATAAACATCAATGTTATTTTCGTCAAGTATTATTCCAAATACGCAAAGCTCACCCGCATTATTTTCAACCGCCAGATAATAGCACTTATCAGGATTCTCTTTTGCAGTCATTACAAACTTCTGCTTATACATATCTCTGAGTTCAAAATAATTTCCTTTTGTAAGAAGTTTATAAAACTCATTTCCTGATTTTTCATCCGCCCAAACGGCAAGTCTCTTATCAGGATTTTCTTTAGATTTTGCCTTAAATCTTTCAAGCATTATCTCACGAATTGCACTTCCGTCTTTTATGTCCATAATCTCCTTAAAATATTCCTCCGGAGAAATTCCACTCTTTGCACCTGATTTTTTTCTGTCTTTTATACTATGTTCTTTCAGACTTTCAATTCCAACACATTTTCCGATATACATCGCATCTGACCTGTCTTTATATAAAATAAACTTTCTACTGTTACGCCCACCTATAAAATATATACTTCCAACTGAATACTTGCTGCCCTTTGGAGCATTTCCCAAAAACGGCGTCAGCTTCTTAGTCTTATCTGCTTTTTTCAGTTCAATTCCCTTTTGTGTAATCTTTTTTTCTTCATCCTCATTCAGTTGATAAAGACTGTAAAGATAACCATTTTCCGAATAACTCTTTGTATCAACACAGACCGCAGTATTCTGCTGATTATAATAATACCACTGCTGTTCTTCTTTTGTATTAATGCCGAGGTCTGCATCGTCATCACCCATCATTATATAATCCTGACGCAGAGCATAACGCTCCCTTGCGGTACTGCACACACTCTCAAGCACACTTGTCTCACCTGTCTGCTTTTGGCTTCCCATGTATATATAACCTATTGCAAGCCCTGCTATCAATACAAAACATACGACCGCAATACATATAATATGTGCCTTTGAGCGTGGATTTTTTATCGACAGCCTGCTAATGACAGAATATATCTTATCTTCAAAAATCTTATCATCATTATATTCAAAATCAAAATCTCTCATGGAATTTTCCAAATCCTTCTCACTATAAATCTTAAAAGCTTTTCTTATAATCTCATCACTGCCTTTAAATCTATTTTTTTCAATAACACTTCTTATGCTGCTACTCATAACGCTCACTCCTTTCTTCCTGTTCAGAAAATTGCGAAACTATCATAAACCTTAATTAAATTGTATAAATATAACAACATATAGTTAGTTTCACAATCACCAAAGACTTTTTAACAGCTTCTTTCTTCCACGGTTTATCTTCGACCGCACCGTATTATATGGAATTTCCAGTAAATCCGAGATTTCTCTCGGACTCATCTCATTTAAATAAAACAGCGACAAAACTTCACGGTAAGTAAAGTCAAGTTTATTTATCTCTTCCACAACTCTTTTTAACTCCATCGAGACAAGTATCTCATTTTCTATGTCAACATTCCCTGCCTGCTCTGTTATGTCCTCAATATTTATATTCGACTGTCTGCTTCTCTTGTTTTTTCTGTATATGTCAATGGCACAATGGCTTATGACCGTATATACAAAAGCTGCTGTTTTTGCTTCATCGTCAAAGTCTATGCAATCCGTATGTCTTGATATTGCTATTATGCTGTTTTGCACAGCGTCCTCAGCATCCTCACGCTGGTTTAAAATCTGCATTGCCCTGTAATACATTCTGCTGCCGTATAACTCATACACTTTTTCAAGTTTTTGTCTCTGTTCTTCTTCCCATTTTTTTGCTTTGGTGCCATTTGACATTTTTTTCACCTCCCCAGTGTACTATGTACTTTTTATTTCTAATATTTATAACGGCACGGATATAAAATTTGATGCAGAAATAAGTATAAAATTTATATCTGTATGCAACATTCCTGCCATAAAAAGAGATTTAACAATACAATGAATAAACTTCGATATTGCCAATTACCTTTTTATAACTGAACCGTAACATTAAAAAATGCAAATTTCATTTTATGGCTTTATCAAAGACAATTTTTCTTTAAAGCCCTATGAAATTTGCATTTTATTGTGTGTTGTAAGGATTATTTTTTATTTTTTCTATTTGCAGTATTTCTCTCTGAGTTCTTTAAGTTTACTCTGGTATGTTTCCTGCTGTTTTTTGTTTACAAGATAACCTTTTACCTGCTCTGCTATACTGTCGTACTCAGGTACTTCGCCCTCGTTTTTGTCATCGACCCAGATAAGATGGTATCCGAACTGTGTTTTTACAGGACCTATTACTTTGTTTAGTTCCCCGTCAAATACGGCATTTTCAAATTCTTTTACCATCTGGCCTCTGCCAAATGTTCCAAGACTTCCGCCTTTCTGTGCTGATGGGCAGGTAGAATACTCTTTTGCCGCATCTTCAAAACTTTTTGCTCCTGATTCGATTTCTTCTTTTATCTGATTTGCCTTGTCCTCATTGTCTACGAGTACATGTTTTGCCGTTGCAGATGCTTTTGATGCAAATTCTTTTGAGTGACCTAAGAAATACTCTTTTGCTTCTGCATCTGTTACAGAAATGTCTTTTAAAAGGTCTGCCATAGCTATCTGGCTTAATATATCTCTCTTTGCCATAACCATTGATGTTTTAAACATCTCTGTCTCGTCTTTCTTTTCTTCCTCCCCGTACATTGCAAAAAGGCAGATTTCTTCTAATCTTTCCTCGCACTGCTTACGGAACTCAGGCATACTTCTATACATCTGCTGTTCCTGCGGCATACCTGAAATAAATGTGTCGATATCGACATCTGTTATCGTGTAATTTCCAATTTTAGTATTTGTTTCTGACATCTTTATCCTCCGATTTTTTGACAAATGATAGTCACTATTATGAGGGAATACAACAAAAGTTGCAAGTGTTTTTGTGATTTTTACATATAAATCCGTAACAGTTCAGCCATAAAAAGATAATTGGCAATACAATGAGCTTGTTCATTGTATTGTTAAGTACCTTTTTATGGTAGAATAGCCTTTCATTTCTGAAATGAAATAAACCAAAGCTGCAAAGCAGCGACTGACAGCTCGCTGGCAGGTTTATGAATTGAGGAAATAAAAGGCTGAACTGTTACATAAATTCATTTTATTATTAATATTGATTTTATTCGTTTATGCGTATATACTATATATTATATAACAAACTAAGTAAGCGGATATTCACAATCTACTCTGTGACTTACTTGATAGTGTTAAATTACTCATATTTTACTTAGAAACGGAGATTTTCATGGATTATATATCAGTAAAAGAAGCAGCTTTAAAATTTAATTTATCAGAAAGACGCATACAAAAACTCTGTGAATCAGAACGAATTACAGGAAGTCATATGGTAAGCGGCATATGGCTCATCCCTGCAAATGCAAAAAAGCCATCTGATGAACGAATGTCAGAAGCACCTAAAAATAAAGATTATATAACATTAAAAGAATTATGTCATGAACTTAACATTTCTATTGCAACAGGCAGAAATTGGTTAAAATTAAACAAAATACAAGCTCAGTATTTTGAAAACAATACTCCTTTTTTTACAAAAACTTATGTTGATGCCCTTAAAAATGACATTTTTTCAGGTAAGAAAACCTTTTTAAAAAGCAGACGAAATAAAAAATTTATAAGTGGCAATTTCTTATACAAATCATATGTATCAGATACTAATTTCAATCTGCCCATATGTCAAAATTTACTTCATATGATAGATACCGAAAAAATTAATCTGAATTCCGAAAATATAATGTATATTATTGCTGAATGTGCTATACAGTTATTATTAAAAAGAAATACGAACACATTTTCAGATGATAGTAAACATTTTTTGTTACAGTATCTTAATAACAAACTTTTTATTTCAAAATATTCAAAATTAATAGATACACTTATTGATAATAAAGAAGCGGCTATTGCTTTTTGTAAAAAGTATCCTTCACTTTTCAATTTAAATTATAAGTATGAAAAAAACGAAGATGTGCTGGGACTTATTTATATTTCATGCAAGAATATAGGAAACAGAAAGGCAACCGGTTCTTATTTTACACCTACTTCTATCGTAAAAAAACTTATTAGCAGATTAAATTTCCAATCTGCTGATACCATTCTTGATCCATGCTGTGGTACCGGTAATTTTCTTTTACAGCTACCTGAACTGTGTAGTTTTGAGAATATATACGGAAATGATATAGACTTAATAAGCGTTAAAATAGCACGCATAAATATGGCTCTTAAATTTCCTGATGCTGCTCCTGATATTATATGCCAGCATATAACAAACATGGATTATCTTAATGTTTTTCCAAATGATAAATTTAACTTTGTCATAGGTAATCCTCCCTGGGGATTTGATTTTTCAAATGAAATGAAGAAGAATCTTATAGAAAAATTTAATGCCATAAACGGAAAAAATATTGAATCCTATGACATTTTTATTGAAAAGGCATTTAAAAATCTTACCCATAATGGTCATATAGCTTATATTCTTCCCGAAGCTGTACTAAATGTGAAATCACATATTAATATAAGAAAAATAATTTTACAGATAAGCTCTATTAACTATATAGAATTTTTGGGAAATGCTTTTGATGGTGTACAATGTCCATGTATATTCTTAGATTTAGTTTATACCGGACAAAATCTATCGACCGTAAATACTACTATTACTAATGGCATAGAAAAATTCACAATAAAAACAAAACGAAACATAACTGCTGATAATTTTACATTCATTACAAATGATAGTGAATATGCTATACTTGAAAAAATCAAAAAGCGCCCTGATATTATAATGCTTAAAAATAATGCAGATTTTGCACTGGGAATAGTAACCGGAAATAATAAAAAATATATATCAAATAATAAAACTGCTGACAATGAAATGATATTAAAAGGTTCAGATATTAGTAAATATCATATAAAGCAATCAGATAATTATATTATATTTACTCCTGAAAATTTTCAACAGGTAGCACCTGTCCAGATGTATCGTGCTCCTGAAAAATTGTTTTATCGTTTCATATGCAATCAACTTGTTTTTGCCTATGATAACAGACAGACACTATCTCTCAACAGTTGTAACATTGTAATTCCCAGAATTGATGGACTGCATATAAAATATATACTCGCCATCCTAAATTCACGAATTGCACAGTTTATATACAAAAAGGAGTTTAATTCCGTCAAAGTATTGCGAAACCATATTGAACATATACCCATACCTATAGTATCAGAGCAAAAACAAAATGAAATCATAGAACTAACTGATATTCTGATACGGGGTATCGATGATGAGCAAACTTATATAATATATGATAAACTTGATGATATTATATTTAATCTTTGGGCTCTTTCAAATGATGAGATAAATATAATAAAAAATGCCATTGATAATGAAAATATGTTTTTAACCCCATAATTTAATTGTTTAATATTACACGACAAAAATAGCTGACAGAACTGAAAAACTAGTGTACTGGCATGTTGCTATTTAGTTAAATGACACAGAATGAATTTTTCATTCTGTGTCATTTAACTAAAAGTCATCAGGTCAGTACACTAGTGATAATCCTTGAATAAATATATAACAATACCGATACTATCTAAATTTTAGTCCCCTTTCTACATACAACATCAAAAATTTTATCTTGTTCCACTAAAAATGGTCTTAATTCATCCTCTGTCATAAAAACCTGTCCCTCAAAAACCTCTATACCTTTAATACCAGTATTTTCATTTCTATGTTGTGAACCTAATTTACCGGTTTTTAAAAGTTCTTCACTTGTAAGTATCCAATAAACAATCTCGTCCCTACATACTCCTATCCAAATAAATACATCACAACACGACGGTTTCAACTGCTGATAGTGATACTTAAAATTATTCTGCCTTGCCTCATCATGTAGATAAGCCCTGCTTGTAAGGGGTCCATTAGTATTTGTGCTATTTGCCCTGCACGCCTTAACTTCTATTCTTATTCCTTCATACCACAAATCAAATTCTCCGTCAAAATCAGGATATAAATGTGCAAGATTTTTCTTCGTAGCCTTTTCAAACTCAGGTATTAATGAAAGAATATGTTTTTCTCCCCATGTTTCTCCAAATGTTCTAGGTGCCATATCAAATAAATACAGGTACTTATTTCTCTCCGTATATTCCATGCTTAATTTCAAATACTCTTCATAAGATATTACTCCTGCCGCCAAAAGATATGCCATTACTTTTCCAATTGAACTAAAAGGAAAAACCGACTTTTCACCACTGGCTTTTTCTATTATTTTTTCTGCATTTCCTGTTTTCTTCACCAATAAATCCAGTTCTTCTTTTAACTGCTTCATTTGTACCTCTCCTCCTGTAAATTCCAGCATTTACACTTTATAGTATAATATGCATATTATTCTTACGCAAGTATGTTTCTATCTTCTCAAACGATTTATTTATATAATAATATTATTTCATGCCATAAACATAAATAATCAGTCCAGTAGATATTCTTACTCCTTTTTGTTCCCTGCTCATAACACTATTAGCTGCTATCGCCATAATAACCCTCATTTCTGCACACATTTTTGCATAGTGTCAAATATAATATATTTTTAACTTTACCCTGTGAGATTTTCCCATAAAACCGTAGATTATAAATGACAGATAAAATACTTACCTGAATTTCTCTAAGTATCCAATGTCTGTCACAAAGAAATGACGTCTTTTCTAACAAATAGTCGCTTGCGACTCTTTCGCGCTTGAACGGAATGCGTAGCATTTACTTATTTTCCGCGAAATACGCATTCTCACGGAGTGTTTTTTGTGTTATAAAAAACATACTGCCGTTATAATACAACAGAATGTTTTTTCACATTTGATGATGCAGGGGATAAAATCAGATAACGATGCAGCGATATGCGGCATCAATTTTGAGCAAAATTCCTTTGAGCATGGCATTATTTTATGCTGCAATAATAACTATGTGCCGATTACGGCACAGAAACGAGGTTTACAATGCAAAACAAAAACAATGATATTTCCGATAAGGAAATAATATCATTATTTAACGAACGTTCCGAACAGGCAATAAGCAAGACAAGTGATAAATACAAAAATCTCTGCTTTAAAATTGCAAATAATATACTAAACGACAAACGGGACAGTGAGGAGTGTGTTTCTGATACATGGCTGGCTTTATGGAACAGTATTCCGCCCAAGTCACCAAATCCCCTTAAAGCCTACATATGCCGTATTGTCAAAAATCTTTCTCTTAAACGCTACGAATACAATTCGGCAGGCAAGAGAAAAAGCGAATATGAGGTGTCACTTGACGAACTCAACGATTGTCTGGACAAAAATAATGATACTTTAAAACAGATAGAACAAAAACAGCTCATTGAAACCATAAACATATTTTTGAAAAAACTGCCGAAAGAAAAACGCATCTTATTTATAAGAAGATACTGGTTTATGGAGTCTGTTAAACAACTCGCAAAAGATTATAAAATATCTGAAACAGGAATTTCCATGCGGCTTTCAAGAATGCGCAGCGAACTTAAATCTCATTTGATAAAGGAGGGTTATTATGACTGATAAAGATTTATTTAATGCGATAAATGAATGTGATGACAGTTTTATTGAAGAAACGATAAATGACTGTGATAAAAAATTTATTGAAAAAACGGCAAATAAATATGATGAAAAATTTACCGAAGAAACAACAAATGAACAGACCAATAATTTTAATAATAAACAAAAAGAAATAAATGGTTCGGCAATAACACCGGGAAAAAATTTCCGCAGACATGACAAATCTGATAAACCAAACAACAGACCGTCATTTATAAAAAGATGCCTGCCATTCACAGGACTCCCACTTATAAATGCCGCCGCCATCCTTATACTCGTGCTTGCTGTCGGATTTGGTGCTGCTGCCGCAACATCCGGCAAATTTCACAACTGGATTTTTACGGCATTTTCAAAACAAGACATACAAAAAGCCGAGCTTAACACTTCTGCACCCGACAAAATTTCTTCTGATAACGGACAGAGTACGGCTTCAAATCCTGACAATAACATAGACATAAAAGCCGACAAAAATAACCATCTGTCTCTTGGCAAAAATATCGACCTTGTCGGAGATAAAGAAAGTTTCATATACAAATATCACAAAAATGGCGATGACGAGATAGTAGACGAGGTATATTCCATTCAGGATAACGGTCTGTCAAAACTTGCGATAAAAACATTTTCAGGTACTTATTATGGTAGCAGCTTTTCTTTTGATTATTCTGTTATAAATAAAGAGATATTTGCATTTAACCAAACCGGAACTTTAGACAGCGTAGACTCTGTCATAGACGGCGATACTGTTTATGCCCATTTTTCAAAAGCCAAAGGTGATACTATACTAAAAAGCAGTGTCGCAAAGCTGAACCTTAAAACAGGAATAATAGACAAATTTACTGACGACACCAAAATATGCAACACTAAAATGTCTCCAAACGGAAAAATGATATTGTTTAATTACCGTGCTAAGGGATACTGGACATCCTTAGACACATCAACAGGCAAAGAGAGAAAAATCCCCGGCATAAACGGATATAACCACACAAACGAAATAAAATTTATTGACGATTACCATGTACTTTCACTCTCAATAAACACTACCGGAAGCAGCGAGCAGGCTTACACAAACCTTATAGACCTCACAACCGGAAAGACTCTGCACACTTACAAGGACTACGGAGAAATCAATGTCTTATGGAATTATAAATACAATGAAAAAAATAAATCATTGAAAGTTTACAATATAACAAATAAAAGCAGTTTCACAATTCCTGATATGAAATCAGAGGATATAGCTGCTGCAAACGGAAACTATGTACTTTTCGGTGAACTCGAGAAACTTGACACATTCTGCCTTTGCAACCTTGAAACACATAAATATATCAAGTTTACGATACCAAAAGAACTTCGTTCAGATATAGAAATGTACCTCTCCGCCGTTAAAAGCAAAATGCTCATAACCGACGGAAAGGATGCCTATCTTGTGCAGTGTCCGTAAACACATATCTACTTATTTCTTTCCTGTGCAAGATACTTTGACTCTTTTCCTGTCATATGCTCTATCTCTATACATATGACACACAATGCCTGTAGCTCAGAATCTATCTCCTTTTGCATTTCTACTTCAAATCCGTGGCGGTACTTCTGGGCTATAAGTTTTGTAAGTCCTTTTATTTTGTGATTAAATTTCAATACTATCTTAGCATAAATTTTAATAAATTGTTTTGTTTATGTCTAAACTGCATCTACACTATATCTAAATTTTGAACTTAGCAACTCCCTCACTGAGTTTATTCGCTCTCTCCTCTGCCGTCTTTGAGTTGTCATTGACAACTGAAGACCTTTCTGCAATCGAAACAGTCCTGTTTGCTATGTTCGTCGTTCCATTAGCACTCTCCTCAGTGGCAATGCTTATACCCTTTATCGAATCAAGTATTGATGAGATAGATGCCAGCAATTCTTCTGATGTAGCACTAAAATCTGATACAAGTTCGTTTACACTTGTCGCATCTTCATTATAAAATCCAGCAAGCTCATCAAATTTATGATAGCTGTCAGTAACATCCGTCTCAACAAATTCAAGCATTTGCTGTGCATCACTCTTAAGATTTTCAACTGCATTTTTTACGGCATCCGTCACACCCTGTATATTTTCAACATTTTCTTTTGACTGTTCAGCAAGTTTTCTTATCTCGTCTGCAACAACAGCAAAACCCTTTCCTGCCTCACCCGCTCTTGCTGCTTCAATAGATGCATTAAGTGAGAGAAGGTTTGTCTGTTCTGTAATTTCCATGATAGAATCGGCAAGTACATTTATCTGGTCTACAACTTTTGCATCCTCCATCGCTTTTTCAAGTTCACTCTTCATGGCTTTTTTTGTCTGACTTGCTTTCTGTCTTATAGATGCCACATTTTCTTTACCTTCTTTTGCTCTCTTATATATCTGTTCAACATGATTTGCACCATCCTGTGCTCTCAATGCAATATTTTTTGCCGCATCCTCTATCTCATGCGACATCGAATCTATACTCTCTGTCGTAGCTGCCGTTTCTTCCATTGATGCCGCAACTTCCTCTGTCGTTGCAGAAACATCCTCTATATCAGAATTAAGCAGTCCCATATCATTTGTTATCTCACCTACTACATTCTTTATGTCACCTGCACCTGTTTTCACATCACCTATCAGTCTTGAAAGATTTGCACGCATAGACTCAAGTCTGTTTGCCAGAATACCAAAGTCATCTCTCCTTTTTAAATACTTATCATCTATTTTGCTTGTAATGTCACCACTTTCAAGTACACCAAGCTCTCTGCCAATAGCTTCAAGCGGCTTAACTATATTTACGATTATAAGGATTATAATTGCAATGAGCACAATTCCTATCGTACCATTTACGGCAATATAGATTTTTGTCATGTTGTTTGAATATTTTGTCAGTTCATCATGTCTGACCGCAACTGTTTTGTCTATATCGTCCGTATAATTTCCTGTTCCGATGACCCAGTCAAATTCCTTATAATAATATGTATAAGAACGCTTTGGTGAAGGCTCTGTCTCTCCCTCCTTAGGAAAATAATAGTTGGTATATGCCTCGTTATTCTTAACAGAATCCTCTATCATCTGTTTAACCATGGTAAATCCCTTTGAGTCTTTTGTATTCATACGGTTTGTTCCCTCAGTGTCACTTCCAAGAAGAACTACATTTGTTCCGTCAGACTGGTCTACCCAGAAGTAGCCGCTGTCACCGTATCTCATATCACGAATCTCATCAGCAGCATTTTTCTTAGCAAGCTGTTCTGTAAGAATCCCGCTCTTATACTGACCGTAATAGTGTTTTGCGACAGATACTGCCGCCGTAACTTCCGATTTGATGCTGTCATCATATGAACTTCTTATACTGCCCTCTATCTCAGCTACAGATTCGTTGTTTTGATTTTTCATGCATATGGCTGAAAATATAGTCCCAAATAACAAAATTACAAGAACCCCTGTCATAATAAGTAACATTTTAAACTTTACTTTAATGTTTTTCATATTATACCTCATTTCTGCACACATTTTTTGCATATCAAGTTTGTGTCAAGTGTGCACAGACACAAACTTGTGTGTGAAAAATTTATTTTTCACACTACATTTTTACTCTAATATAAAAAATACTATATCTGCATAATTAACACAGCACATAATCAGTTTTGCAATCACTTTAAAAATTAAATATCCTGTCAAATGACTTAAGAATATTAAAATTGCCTTTTGCTGTTACGGAACCTGTCATAAATGCTTCCTGGAGTGTTATCTCTCCGGAAATAATTCTGTCTATGACAATATGATTTGCTTTAAGCGTAGCTGTTGCATCCGGCTTTTCTCCATAGTAGCAGTTTAATTTTGAATTGTCCATATCAAGTACCAATGTCTGACTTTGGTCTGATATATTTAATGCAAAAGAGATTGCCGTATCGGGAATAGGATTAAAATGTGTTCTAAATGCATTAATATATTTGTCGTCATCCCCGTTTTTATTCAATATGTTTGCAAATAAGGATGCAGTATCAAGTTCCGTATCCTTATCTGAAGTGGAAGTGTCTGTATCATCATCCATAAGATTTTTGAAAAGCTGAGTAAGTTCTTCAATATCTTCTTTCTGCCTTTTAACATAATTATCATCTGACACATACATCGAAAGTTCTTCACTTTCCTGTGGTGTAAGAGTCATAGGTTTGACAGCCTGTGAAGTCTCTACAACGGCATTGCTGCTCGATGGAAAAGTTACCATTTTTTTTGTAAATGTACGGTAAAAGTTCTCAGCCTTTTTCTCTATCAACATTCCATAGTCATTGTTGGTTTCAAAATCAACTGAACTGCTTACATATGCACATATTCCGTCACAAGGTGTGCCGCCGAGTATCTCCCATGCTTTAGTGAGCGTCTGGTAAGCTTCTTTTTCACCATAAGTTGTCGAAAGGACAACGGGCATCATATAGAGTCTGCGTATTGCATCTTTGTCTCCGTAAAGCCAGCAGGCATCAAGAAACTGCTGCAAAAGACCTCCAATACCAAACCATTCGACAGATGCGGTGATTATAACGGCATCTGCTTCCTTTAAGGTTTTTGGAAGTACGGAAATACCGTGCTTATCTTCGTAAAGATTATAGCGTTTGACATTTACATTAAGTTCATCAAATACGGTTGTAAGTTTATCCATAACATATATTGACGGGTCATCGATAAGACCTCGTCCGCCATAATAAATATTTATTGTAGTCATATGTTCCCTCATTTCTTTGTTGTTATGATGTGCAAAACAATTTATTTTGTTTATTTAACACTATCAGGAAAATATTTTCCGATATGTTGGGATAGCAATTAATAGTGTTATGAGCAGGTAGCAGAGCCGATTGCAAAATCCGCTTAACTATATTTTTTGCGTTTTATGCGTAAAGAATATAAAACAAATGCGACTAAAAAGCCGGATACTATTCCGCCGATATGTGCGGCATTATCAACTCCCTGACTTGTAAAACCGCCATAAAGACTTAAAAATGCCACAAAAATAATCTTCATAAGGTCAAGACTGTGTGCATGGAAATAATTTATCAGTATGACGGCTATCATCCCGCCGGTCATGCCAAAGATAGCACCCGATGCTCCGACTGACTGCACATAGTCATTATTTGACATATTATAAAGCATAGATGTTAAGCCTGCAATAATACCTGATGAAAAATAAACAATAATATAATTTATTTTGCCGACTGCAAGTTCAAAATAGCTTCCGATAACTAAAAGCACTATCATATTGTTGTATAGATGGTCGATACCGGCGTGCACAAACATTGATGTAAAAATACGGTAGTATTCTTTTTTATTGAAAAAAAGATCCCAGCCGAGTGCAAATTTATCGGATATGTCTTCTGAACCCGGAGTGGAGATTATTGACATGATTATAAATACAATAATATTTATTGCAACAATTCCTAAATTTACAGGGGCAAGTTTAACATTTACTTCTTTGTCCAGTATGGAAGATGATTCATTGTCAGAAGCGGAAACATCTAACGGCTTTGTGGCAAGCATATTTTCAATGGGGTTTCTTAAAGTAAGAAATTCATCACAAGCCGTTTCAAATATCATAAGCTGTTTTTGTGACGGGATTATGCGCCAGCAGCTTACATTATCAGTTAAAAGTCGTTTGATACAGGTATCATCTTCGCTTATCAGAAGATACAAAAAACGGTATCTGAGACTATTATTATTTGTGGCAAAAGTTCGTATCTGTCTTGAAATATTTTCAAATTGTTCCCTTGAATATAGATTTCCCTTTGTCTCATCGACGGTCACGATGGCAAGAGTTTCGTCATCACTGACTTTTATGTTTAGAAATATTCCGGGGGTATTTAATATTATCGGTTTAAAATCATTTTGAACATAAATGCTGCTCAACAAATCTGTCATAAAAAACCTCGCTTTAAATTTGATTTAACAATATCATGAAAGTGGCAGAGTGGATTGCGAATATCTGCCGGACTTTTAAAATTAGTATAGCACAAAAATACTTACTTTTGAACTTTTGTCGAAAATCTATACTAAATGACGCATGATTAGGGGTAGAAAAGGGGCGGACAAGGTCGTACTATATATTCGGTACCAAAAAAGAATAAAAGACTGGAGGGAAGAACATGAAGTTTTTTCTGGAGCATTATGATGGTGTGCTTTTGATGCTTGGAGCAGGTGGTATCACAATTTTAGCAAAGACTATAGTGGCGTGTATATATACTGAACTTTTGCATCAGGTACATCATATTTCTACAACTAAGAATAAATGGATGAAAAACACGATTTCTAAATATGAGACTACATATAAGATGAATCTTAAGATAAATGATACAAAGAGTTTTGTTTTTATGCAGATGAAGGATGTAAAGTATCTTGGGATAAATCTGTATAATCTGAAAAATACCGGAATATATGGTGCGGCAGTCACAACGGTAATCTATGTATTTTACATGATCGGGGGATATTATGAGAGTGCGTCAGTGCAGTGGTATATAAAAATGTCGATTGCGTCAGGAACGGTGCTTCTTGCAATTTTTATTTCTGAACTTTTTTTGCAGTTAAAAAGAAAGGACAGGATGTTAAGACAGGAATTGTATGATTATATTGAAAATAATATGAAACCGCATCTTTTAAAAAGTATGGTTCAGTCTCAAAAAGCTGCTGATGAAAAGAAAAAACAAGACGAGGCAGAAGCGGCAGTGGCAAATGAGAACAATTCTTTACAGAGTGTTGATGCAGGGCAAATGAGTGATAAAAATAAACTACAAGAGGGAGCCGCTTGTCAGAAAGAAGCTTTTGATGAAGATGCTTTCGACCGTGAGGAAATTGAATTGTTTGAGGAAATTATGGAGGGAATATATGGAGAAGAAATATAGTATTTCAGATGCATCAAGGCAGGTTGAAGTTGAAAACCATGTTTTAAGATACTGGGAGGAGGAACTTGGATTAAACATACATAGAAACTCAAAGGGGCATAGATTTTATACGGACAGGGACATAAAGATACTCCGTGATGTTAAGGATTTAAAGGAACAGGGATTTTTGCTCAAATCAATCAAACTTATTATACATGATATTGATAATGTAAGAAAAATGAATCCAAATGAGCAGTATAAATTGCGTGAGGAGTTAAACCAGAAAATTCAGGATGAGGAGGAAAACAACTCCAATAAAGCAAAAACTGTAAACGGTTTTATGATTTCAAGAAGTCAGTCTGTGCAGACGGACAATGTTGTGCAGTTGGAAAACAAAAATATGTCAGGAGCTGCCGGACAGGTACTTAATATTCAGAAAGGCGAACTTGGACAAACGGCTTTTAAACAGGGGGAACAAAGAAGTGTTGCCGTACCTTCCGAGGAAAAAATAAAAAGGTTTGAGCTGATGCTCAGAAAAATGGTTGCAAATGTCGTGGAGGAGGGGCAGAAAGAGTCTGAGCAGAGAATATCGGACAATGTATCAACAAAACTTATGAAAGAGATAAATTATATAATGATGCAGAAAGACGAGATGGCGGCAAAACAGACAAAACTGCTAGAGGAGATACTTCAAAAAATTCAGTCACAGAGTTTGGAGGAGGTAGCAGCGACAAGCCAGATAAAGCAGCTTAAGACAAAGGAGAAGAAAAAAGATGATAAAAAGGATAAGGTTAAGGAAAAAGGTAAAAATAAAAGAGGACTCAGGATTTTTGGGTAGCATCAGTTTCTTATCATTTACCCACAAAACTGTCAAAATCCGCCGATTTATATATGCAACAGTTCAGCCCCTCATTTATTACATTCGTAAACCTGCCAGCAAGCTGTCAGTCGCTGCTATGCAGCTTGTGTTTACTTCATTTCATAAATGAAAGGCTATTCCGCCCCAAAAAACAAGTCAATAATACATTGAGCAAGCTCATGTATTATTGACTTATCTTTTTTGGGCTGAACTGTTACTTATGTATTGAAAACAATTTTTTTCTCTTGACATACCACCACGCAATTTAGTATCATGTTGAAAGATAAAGACTAGGAAAAAGAGGAGTACACATCGTAGTCCATCAGAGAGAACGGTTCACTGGCTGAAAGACTGTTCAGGCACGAAAATGTGGAATGTAGCTTTGGAGTTGTGGATATGAAAGCCGTTTTTTTGACAAGTTGTGGATATGATTGTGTGAGACAGTGATGCACGATCATATGAGAAAAAGACAGCGGTTTAAAGTCAGAGAAAAACGGTCATTAGTTTTCATCGGGTCATTCCGTTAAAGATGCAGAGATATATTTAAACAAAGATAAGCTGCATTTATTTTACTATGTATTATGTGCAGTGATGATGGTTTAAACATTAAAAAAGGTGGTACCGCGTGTATTGATTATTCGCCCTTTATCCGTATTTATACGGGTAGAGGGCTTTTTATTTTAGAAAGGAAAAATTATCATGGCAAAAGAATTAGAGAAAAACTATAACCCTGCCGACATTGAGAAAAGAACTTATGATAAGTGGCTTGAGAAAAAATATTTTCATGCAGAAGTAAACAGGGACAAGAAACCGTTTACTATCGTTATGCCGCCACCTAATATCACGGGACAGCTCCACATGGGACACGCCCTTGACAATACTTTGCAGGATATTCTCATCCGTTTTAAGCGTATGCAGGGATATGAAGCACTCTGGGTTCCTGGAACCGACCATGCTTCTATCGCAACTGAGGCAAAGGTTGTTGAAAAACTTGCTAAAGATGGAATTAAAAAAGAGGACATTGGACGAGAGAAGTTCCTTGAGCATGTATGGGACTGGAAGAAGCAGTACGGTGGTCGTATTGTTGAGCAGCTTAAGAAGATTGGTTCTTCATGTGACTGGGACAGAGAGCGTTTTACGATGGACGAGGGATGTTCTAAGGCAGTTAAGGAAGTTTTCGTAAAACTTTACAATAAAGGGCTTATTTACCGTGGTGAGAGAATAATCAACTGGTGTCCTCATTGCCTTACATCTATATCAGATGCGGAGGTTGAGTATGAGGATCAGGCAGGACATTTCTGGCATCTTCGTTACAAGACTACAGACGGAACAGGCTATATAGACCTTGCAACAACAAGACCTGAGACACTTCTCGGAGATACGGCTGTAGCAGTAAATCCAAAAGATGACAGATACAAGGATATGATAGGAAAGATGCTCGACCTTCCTATTGTACACCGTCAGATTCCTATTATTGCAGACGAATATGTAGATATGGAATTTGGTACGGGTGTTGTTAAGATTACACCGGCACATGACCCTAACGACTTTGAAGTTGGACTTCGCCACAATCTTGAAGTTATAAATGTACTTACTGATGATGCAAAGATAGTTGCAGACTATCCTAAATATGCAGGAATGGACAGATATGAGGCGAGAAAAGCAATCGTAGCAGACCTTGAAGCAGAGGGAGCACTTCTTAAAGTAGAAGACCATGAGCATAATGTAGGAACCTGCTACCGCTGTCATACAACAGTAGAGCCAAGAGTCTCAAAACAGTGGTTCGTTGCAATGGAAAAACTTGCAAAACCTGCTATCGAAGCCGTAAAAAAAGGTGATACAAAGTTTGTTCCACCTCATTTTGATAAGACATATTACCATTGGTTAGAAGGAATAAGAGACTGGTGTATTTCCCGTCAGCTCTGGTGGGGACATAGAATTCCCGCATTTTACTGTGATGACTGTGGAGAACTTGTTGTTACTAAGGAAGATGGCTGCACTTGTCCAAAATGCGGCAAACCTATGCGTCAGGACCCTGATACACTTGATACATGGTTTTCATCAGCACTCTGGCCTTTCAGCACACTTGGCTGGCCTGAAAAGACAGAGGAGATGGACTATTTCTATCCTACAAGCACTCTTGTAACAGGATATGACATTATATTCTTCTGGGTTATCCGTATGATGTTCTCAGGACTTGAGCATACGGGAAAAGTACCGTTTGATACAGTTCTTATCCATGGACTTGTTAGAGATAGTCAGGGAAGAAAGATGAGTAAATCGCTCGGAAACGGAATTGACCCGCTTGAAGTTATAGATAAATACGGTGCAGATGCACTCCGCTTTACGCTTGTCACAAACAACGCTCCGGGAAATGATATGCGTTTCTACTGGGAGAGAGTTGAGGCAAGCCGTAACTTTGCAAATAAGGTATGGAACGCTTCAAGATTTATCATGATGCATCTTGGAGACAACGAGATTACAACACCTGAGTATGACACTCTCAAAGTTGAGGACAAGTGGATATTGTCAGCGGTAAACACACTTGCAAAAGAAGTTACTGAGAATATGGAAAAATATGAACTTGGTGTAGCCGTTCAGAAGATAAATGACTTCGTATGGACAGAGTTCTGTGACTGGTATATTGAGTTTGTTAAGCCTAGACTTTTTGCAAAGGATGAGGATAAAGAGTCAGCCAACGCTGCATTCTGGACACTTAAGACGGTACTTATCAACTCGCTTAAATTACTTCATCCATATATGCCTTTTATCACGGAAGAAATATTCTGCACACTCCAGTCAGAGGAAGAGTCTATCATGATTTCAAACTGGCCTGAGTTTAAGGATGAGTGGGACAATAAAGCTGCTGAGAATAAAGCAGAGCTTATGAAAGCACTTACAAGAGGAATAAGAAACAGAAGAAGTGAGATGAATGTAGCACCATCAAGAAAAGCTAAGGTATATATCGTGGCAGATGATGATGCGACAAAAGAGACACTCACATCACTTGTATCTTCATATCAGCACCTTATCTCTGCGTCAGAAGTACATGTACAGTCTGACAAGACAGGCATCGAGGACAATGCAGTATCAGTAGTTATAGATAAAGCAACAATCTATATGCCACTTGCAGACCTTGTTGACCTCGCAAAAGAAAAGGAGCGTCTTGAAAAAGAAAAGAAACGCCTTGAGGGAGAGCTTAAGAGAGTAAACGGAATGCTTAACAATGAGAAATTCATGAGTAAGGCACCGGAAGCTAAGATAAATGAGGAAAAAGCAAAACTTGAGAAATATCAGGCAATGATGAGCAAAGTAGAAGAAGAACTTGCTGCATTATAATGAGATGATGATGTAAGTATCAAAAGAAAAGCCCCTATAAGATTGCAGCTTATAGGGGCTTTTTCTGACAAAAAATACTTGACACATCACCCTTGATAAGCCTAACCAGGCAAGGCGAAATTGATGTAGTCTGCTAAATGATGCACTATAGATTGGCTGCTAAATTTTACAGGATTAAAATTTCTTAGATATTTTATCAAAAATCACGAAAATGATAATGAAAAATAAACGGAATTTTGTCTAAAGTTTTCAAATCTTATCAAATCTCATTATTTTGGAATTTTTATTGTGAAAAATACACAAAAGATAAGGGACAATATGTGAAAAATACAAATAGAAATCAGTGAACATAATTGTTATTATCTAAAAAACGAAATATTGCTTATTAAATGCAAACAAAATATAATGGAAGGAAGAAAAACATTTATGGGGAAAATTGATGTAGCGACAAAACAATATATGTCGCATAAAAATGTAATAGCAGATGCCTTTAATTTTTATGTGTATGACGGTGAACAGGTGATAAAACCTGAAAGACTGCAAAAGATAGATACCGTAGAGTTTATGATGCCATATGGAAATGATGCCAAAGCCGCCGTACAGAAAATGAGAGATAATCTTATGGTATGGGAAAGTGTTACAGATGGAGATACAGTATATGTTGTTCTTGGCACGGAAAATCAGGATAAGATACATTATGCAATGGCTGTTAAAAATATGCTTTATGATGCATTGCAGTATGCAAAACAGGTAGAAGAGGCAAAAAAATCATATCGTGACAAGAACAAAACTGCGGATATTAAATTAAGCTCAGAAGAATTTTTATCGGGATTTAGAAAACAAGATAAGCTGATGCCGGTGATAACATTAGTTGTTTATTTTGGGGATAAAAGCTGGGACGGAGCTAAAAGTATCCATGATATGTTTTGTGTAAATGACGGGCATATCTTAAAATATATCCCGGACTATAAAATAAATCTGATAGAGCCGGTAAAGGTTTCCGATAATGAATATGAAAAATTCAAGACCGATTTGGGTTCAGTGTTGCAATTCATCAAGCACCAGTCGGATGAAGATGGAAGCTGGATTAAGGGAAAACACAGGTTTAAGAGTGTTGAGAGAGAGGCGGTGGAACTGATAAATATGATAACGGGTGCAAATATTGCCGGCAATGAGAAAGAAGAGGTGGTTGATGTGTGCAGAGCATGGGAAAATTCATTAAAAAAAGCAAAAGATGAGGGACAGCGTGAAGGAAGACTTGAGGGAGTGCGTGAGGGAGAAATCCATGGAAGACGTGAAGGAAAAATTGAGGGAAAAATCGAGGCATATGTGGATTGTGATATGACTATACCTGAGATTGCAAAGAAGGTGTCTAAGTCAGAAGAATATGTTAAGGAAGTTATTAAAAAAATATCGGCTGCTTGTCTTTGAAGATTTTAGTATAAAAAAATATAAATTTTTCACTGTCAGTGTTACCATGAACGGCGATTCCCTACTTGCATTTATAAGGCAACTAATATATAATTTTATTATAGTAGCGGTATTATAGCAAATTATCGCTGTTATTAAGGAAGGGAGGAGGGTATCATGGAAGATAAAGCAAACGCAGAGGTTCTTGGCGGAGGAGAGGTTACATTTTCAGATGACGGATCTGAGGCGTACCTTTGTATCATTACAACAGATAAGACAAAATCAGACTATACGGTTGAAGATCTTGCAAAGAGACTTAAAAATGCAGGCGTAGTAAATGGCATTGACAAAGCAGAGTTACAGAAGGTAATAGATGAAAGGATTTACAATGTACCTGTCAAGGTTGCTGAGGGAAAAAAGGCAGTTGACGGGATTGACGGCTGGTATGAGTTTTTATTTCAGACTGAGATAGACACGAAACCTAAGATTTTAGAAGATGGTTCTGTGGACTATTCTGAGTATGGAGATGTGCCTACTGTTGAAGAAGGTCAGAAAGTTGTTATATATCATCCGGCAATACCTTCTGAAGATGGTGTTTCCGTAAGAGGAGAGACAATCATTGCTAAAAAAGGTAAAGAACTTGCACGACTAAATGGCAGAGGTTTTATCTATGACAATGAAAAAAAGGAGTACTATGCAAAGTACGATGGAAAGATAACATATCGTGATGACAGACTTCAGATAGAGTCTGAGCTGATTATAGAGGGCGATGTGTCTTTTACAACAGGAGATGTTACATTTCAAAATGACATTCATGTTCGTGGAAATGTTCTTACGGGAGTTAAAGTTATATCTGAACGAGGAAGCATTATCGTAGATGGTTATGTCGAGTCAGCGGTACTTAAGGCGAAAAAAGATATAGTGCTTAAAAACGGAATGCAGGGCAACGGCAAGGGATACCTTGAGGCAGGGGGGAATGTTACCGGAAAGTTTTTTGAGCAGGTGCAGATAAAAGCTGTCAATGATGTAAATGCAAATGCCATTATGAATTCTGATATTGAGTGCGGTCAGGATGTCATTGTCTCAGGAAAGTATGGAATAATAATAGGCGGAAAGGTATCTGCAACCAGGTATATTCATGCTACTATTATCGGAAATATGTCTGAGGTAAAGACTACGATAAGTGCAGGTGTTGACGGTGATCTTTTTGCAAAACTGACAAAGTGTGAACAGGATATGTCGGCGGTGAATGGAGAACTTGCCAAGATTACAAATGTACTGGGTCAGATACAGATTCTTATGGAAAAGTCCGATAGAAAGGATCTTGGGGATAAGAAGATGGCACTTATGCGTACAAAGATAGAAAAAGATACGAGATTAAGTGAATTGACAAAAAAGAAACAGGATATTGTTGAGAAGATGGGAAAAGCAAATCTTGCAAAGGTTACGATTGAAAAAGTCATTTATCCGGGAAATGTTATTGTTATAAATGGTGTGAGAGCAGTCGTGACTGAGGAAGAACATCATGTTGAGTATGCAAGGCGGGGGGCAGGAATCATAGTGTATAAGATTGGGGAATAAAATTGCACTCTGGATGTCTGTGTCATGAAAAGACATTATAAAAGTTTGTCAAAGAAAAAGCAGATGGTGAGTATGCAATACATAAAAAGATTGTCGCAAGTTGCGGCGGATAATAGTTGATGAATATCGGGAGGTAGTGTAATATGGATTTTGAAGCGGAATTGGCAAAATTTCAGCCTAGTTTGGAGATAGATCAGGCAGAGGATGCTATTTACGGAAATAATACAACTGATGTGACGGATTTACTTCAGAGTATTTTAAAGGATGAAAAAGCAGGAAGAAATACAAAGAAAAATAAATCAGCAGGATGGGTGGAAGAATAATGAATTGTCCAAGATGCAATGTCAATGTAGCTTTTAGCAAGAAAAGGTGTGATAATTGCGGTCATGATCTGAAGAATTACCGTAAGGTTGTCAGCCTGTCAAATACTTATTATAATAAGGGACTATCACAGGCAAAGGTCAGGGATCTGTCAGGTGCCGTGTCATCCCTGAAACTTAGTCTTCAGTATAACAAATTAAATACAAATGCAAGAAATCTTTTAGGATTGATATACTTAGAAGAGGGCGAGATAGTTGCTGCTTTGAGTGAGTGGGTCATAAGCAGGCATTATCAGGCAGAAAACAATGATGCGGAGGATTATATCAGACAGATACAGTCAAATCCAAACAGACTTGAAACATATAATCAGACTATAAGGAAATATAATTCAGCATTGAATTCTGCAAAACACGGTGACGAAGATATGGCTGTTATCCAGCTTAAGAAAGTTGTAAATCTTAATCCTAACTTTATAAGAGCACACCAGCTTTTAGCTTTGCTCTATATGATGACTGGAAAAAAGGATAACAGGGTAAAGGCGTTAAAACTTCTCAGACATATAAGTAAAATTGATGTTACTAATACTACTACACTCAGGTATATGAAAGAGTTGTCGGATGTCCATTTAAGAGGAGAGAGCCAGAGAGTACAGCCGAAACCATCTAAGGAACAGCCAACGGAAAGAAGAACTTTACCAAAGGTTGATCCGGATGCATATAAGACAATAACTCCATATAAAGAGGAACGACCGTCTATAATGCCTTTTATAAATGTGGTGGTAGGAATGGTTATAGGACTTGCACTTATGTATTTCCTTATAATTCCACATATGAAATCAAAAGATGCAAACAGTGCGAATAATAATTTTAAACAGTACAGTGAGCAGCAGGCAGCAGATGATAGTGATTCATCATCTTTAAAGAGTAAGAATGAGTCTTTGCAAAAGGAGATTGATGGTTTGAAAAGCCAGTTGAAGGAACTTCAGGGTGATATAAATACCGAAGATGGAAAGACCATACTAGACATATATGATGATCTTTATAGTGCGGCAAGTTCATATCTGGCAAACGATAGTGAAAACGCTGCAAAAAAACTTTTAAAGATTGATGAAAATACACTTAAAAGTGAATATGCAAAAAAGGTGTACAAGAGAATAAAAGAAAATACATTTGCAACTATGTCGGAAAAATTATATCAGCAGGGATATACGCTCTATAGCAGTGGTGATTATGGAAATGCCATAAAGACATTGAAAGAGGCTGTTAAATATGACGAGACTAATGTGAAGGCACTTTATTTCTTAGGCAGAGGTTTCCAAAAACAGCAGAAATATGATAAGGCAAAGAAGTATTATGAGACTATTATCAATGATTTCCCTGATTCAGACAGAGTTGCTCTCTCTAAAGCGAAATTAACAGAAATGGGTTATTAGTCTTTAAAATATAAGCATATCTGTTTTGATTTGCAAAATGGTTAAGAGAGATAAGTATGACAAAGACAGAGGTCTGTCGTTTATGTGACTTAAATGTTGCATACGGCAGACTTTTTATTTTTGTAAAAAATATATATTTGCGAAATTGGTTATAGATAGTGTTAGTTGCACAGACATAATAAAATATGCTCTCGAAAGTATTCGTTTTGAGAAGATACCGGGAGTACATCAAATAAGAAGAGAGGAGTGTGTATATGCTGCATTACGAAATTCAAGGTGATAGTCTGATTATTTATATTAAAGATGAACTTGATCACCATGCGGTTACTTACTTAAGGGAGACTTCCGACAGGCTTATAGAAGCCGGAAATGTAAAAAATATAGTTTTTGATTTTAAAGATGTAAGTTTTATGGACAGTTCCGGGATAGGACTTATTATGGGAAGATATAAAAAGGTTATGTTTATCGGCGGAAAAGCGGCAGTTACAAATGTGGGAAATGCTGTTGACCGTATATTTAAAATATCAGGATTGTATAAGATTATAGAAAAATATGATACCATACAGGAGGCTTTATATGAGAATAGAATTTGAGAGCTGTTCGAGCAATGAGGCATTTGCAAGAACTGTAGTTGCGGCATATATAACAAGGCTTAATCCCACTCTTGAGGAGTTGTCAGATGTAAAGACGGCTGTTTCGGAAGCGGTGACAAATGCCATAATACATGGCTATGAATCGGGACCGGGAAGTATTTTTATGACTTGCAATATACATAATAATGATGTGGAAATAGAGATAGAAGACTTCGGGGTCGGAATAGCTGATATTGATAAAGCTATGGAACCGTTATACACGACAAGACCTGAATGGGAGCGTTCGGGGATGGGGTTTGCTTTTATGGAAGCGTTTATGGATGAGATGAGAGTGGAATCTGAGGTATCAAAAGGAACTAAGATTTATATGAAAAAGAAAGTAGGAGCAAAATAGCATGCATGATGAAGTGAAATGTTTGCTAAAGAAAGCCAGAGCAGGAGACAGGGAGGCAAGAAATGAACTTGTAAAGAAAAACATGGGACTTGTCTGGAATGTTGTAAAAAGATTTACGGGCAGGGGATATGATGCGGAAGATATATTTCAGATAGGCTGCATAGGACTTATAAAGGCAATTGACAATTTCGATATGAGTTTTAATGTCTGTTTCTCAACATATGCAGTGCCGATGATAATGGGCGAGATAAAGAGGTTTTTGCGGGATGATGGGATGATTAAGGTCAGCAGGACATTGCGGGAAAATGGCTGGAAGATAAAAAAAGCGGCAGAAAAGATAAGCTATGAAAAAGGCAGAAATGCAAAGATAAGCGAGATTGCTGCTGCAACGGAGATAACGGAGGAGGATATTGTACTTGCACTTGATGCAAATTCGGAGATTGATTCTATTTATAAGAGCGTTTACAGGGATGATGGCAGGGAGGTTATGCTTGTAGACCAGATTGTGGCAAAAGAAACAGTAAGTGACAGAGAAAAGGAAAAAGTTATAAATCATATACTTATCGACAATCTTATAAAAAAATTAAAAGGCAGGGAGAAAAAGATAATTGAGTACAGATATTTTAAGGAAATGACGCAGACGCAGATAGCGGACAAACTTGGCATAAGTCAGGTTCAGGTCAGCAGACTTGAAAAGAAGATATTGAAGCGTATGTATATTGAATTAAATTCATAAGAGTTGATGCAGAATAATTCAAGTAAAGATTATTATAGTTTTGCAAATGCCTGTTAAACTTATAATAGAAGAGACATTGTTTATGTTTGTGCAATATAAATAAATATTTAAAAAGGGGCATTTTGTGAATAAACAAAAAATAATAAGCCATACTACTGTTATCATGAAGTTAAGGTTCACATCTTTAGTGTGACAGATAACATCACAAAAATATTTTGGAGGTTTGTGAAAATGATGAGAAACAGAGGATGGCTTATTGCCGTTATTATAGGAATAGCACTTATGACAACAGTATGTTATTTTACGATACAGAGAAATACACGCACGGAATATACAAACGGAAGGATTATTTAGACAGACTTATTGAAATATATTTTACTGAGCAAAAGATAATGATGTTTTTTAATAAAAGTTCAAGAAGAAGGCTGAAAACAGAAATGAGGGCTAAATATGAGTCAGGTTGAAAATAAAACGCTTTATATAAAAGCGTCACAGAGCAAACAGGTTACAAATAAGAGGATAATTCTTTCTGATGTACTCGATATTATATCGCTTGACAATGATGCGGTAAAACGTGCCGGTGATATTGTTCTCCATACGGTAAAAGGTGACAGGAACGAGAAAGTTATTTTTTCTATTACAAAAGTGATAAATATGATACAAAAGGAGTGCCCGGCATTTAGTATCGTAAACATAGGTGAACCGGATTTTGTGGTCGAATATAAGATACCCGTGAAACCAAATCCGGCATGGGAGTACACAAAGCTTGCCATAACCTGCATAATCGTTTTTTTCGGAGCAGCATTTACTATTATGACATTTAACACGGATGTAAGTGTAGGTGATGTTTTTGATGATTTTTATAAGATAGTAAAGGGAGTGGACAAGAACTCGGGAAGCATACTTGAAATATCATATAGCATTGGAATACCGATAGGGATATTGTGTTTTTATAATCATTTTAAAAGTGACAAGGTGCATGATGACCCGACACCTGTTCATATTGAGATGCGAAAGTATGAGGAAGATATGAACAAGGCTATCATAAAAGATGCGGATAGAGAGGAAACTATAAGAAAATAAGAGGAGAGATATGGAGATAATACAGGAAGTGGCACTTGCCATTATAGGTTTTGCCGGAGGTGTTTCGGTGGCAGCGGGAACATTTGCTCTTATCACGGCACTTGGCATAGTTCCGAGACTTGCCGCAAGGATGGGAGTTGCAGGTCATGTGTATAAACTTGAGAGTGTTATAGTGCTTGGAGGGACGATAGGAAGTCTTTTATCCGTATATCATTTTCCAATGAGGATAGGGGATGTTGGACTTGTCATATTCGGCATATTTGCGGGAATTTTTGTGGGATGCCTTTCAATGGCACTCGCTGAAGCGGTCAAGGTTTTTCCTGTGCTGTGCCAGAGAATAAATTTAAGTTATGGCATTTATCTTCTTATATTTATGATGGCAGCGGGAAAATTCCTCGGCACATTATATCAGATGTATTTTGAACGCAAGTAGCGAAAGTGGATTGTCAATGTCCGTTTTACAGGAACAGAAAGTAATATTGTGATTTTAGATAATATTTATGAGGATTTGGGTGAATGTTTGATACTATATGTCACAATATGCACTAATGAATGGTTTTGCAGGTAACATAGAATATGTCGGCAGCATAGAAACGAGGTTAAATATGAGTGAAAAAAACAGTAATGAACCCGGTATTGGGGCAGTTTTAAATGAGAAAGATAAAAACAAACAGAAAGAAATGTATAATAAATATGTGGAAAACATGACGCCAAAATCAAACGGATGGTTAAATTGTCTTAAAGCATTTATTGTAGGTGGAGCAATCTGCCTTATAGGTGAGATATTGAACCATGTATATATGTCATTTGGAAATGATAAGGAACTTGCAGGAATGTTCACCACACTGACACTTGTTGGGGTGAGTGTCATACTTACGGGCTTTAATATTTATCAGAAACTCGGACAGTTTGCAGGGGCGGGAAGTATTGTTCCGATAACGGGATTTGCAAACTCAGTTGTATCTCCGGCAATAGAGTATCAGGCAGAAGGGGATGTATTTGGTGTGGGATGTAAGATATTTACCATATCGGGACCGGTAATCCTCTACGGAATATTCAGCAGTTTTTTGCTGGGGGTCATATATTGGATAATGAGTATGTAAATATGCCGTAACAGTTCACCAGCAGGTTTATGAATGTAATAAATTAACGGCTGAACTGATATGGTATAACAAATAATTATAATGGCGGTTAAATGTATAGATATGCATTTGACCGCCATTTTGTTTTTTGCTAGACTATATAAAAAGGGAATTGTGAAAAGAATTATATTTGCACAATTTATACACAAATAAAGGTGGCTTCGTAAAAAACAGATTATATAAAAAGGATGGAGATGCGATATGGGAGACAAACTTAAATTGCCGGTTGGAATAGATGATTTTGAGAAAATCCGCAGAAATACTTTTTACTACATTGACAAGACAAAATTAATTGAACAATTATTTGTTAATTGGGGTGAAGTAAATCTTTTTACGCGTCCACGCCGTTTTGGAAAGACGCTCAATATGAGTATGCTTAAATGTTTTTTTGAGATTGGAGCAGACGAAACATTATTTAATGGACTATATATATCCGGAAACAGGCAGTTATGTGAAGAACATATGGGAAAGTATCCCGTAATTTTTTTGTCTTTAAAAAATGTTGAGGGATTGACTTTTGAAAATGCAAAATATCAGATGGCTGAACTGGTAGGCAGAGAAGCAGAGAGGTTTGGATTTTTAAAACAGAGTGAAAGATTAAGTGAAAATGATAAAGAAGTTTATCTGGCATTGACAAGGAAAGTAAATGGAAAGTATGTGATTGATGATGATATATTGTATGCGTCATTGCAAACATTATCTGAGATGTTATATAAACATTACGGAAAGAAAACAGTAATATTGATAGATGAATATGATGTACCTTTGGATAAGGCTTTTGGACATGGATATTACAGGGAAATGGTTGCTCTGATACGTGCCGTGTTTGGAAAGGCACTTAAGACAAATTTTGCATTGGAGTTTGCAGTACTTACAGGCTGTCTGCGTGTATCAAAAGAAAGCATATTTACGGGATTAAACAACTTTAAGATACTGTCTGTCACAGATACAAGGTTTGATGAGCAGTTTGGTTTTACCGATAAAGAAGTAAAACAACTTTTAGCTTATTATCATATTGAAAACAGATTTGAGGAAACAAAGCGGTGGTATGACGGTTATCACTTTGGAAATGCAGATGTTTACTGCCCGTGGGATGTAATAAACCATGTGGACAGGATAAAGGACGATGCCAATGCCGGACCGGAGGCTTATTGGATAAATACCAGCGGAAATGAACTGGTGAAAAGATTTGTTGACAGGGCAGGAAAGACAACAAGAAACGAGATAGAAAGGCTTATAGCAGGCGAGTCGATAGAAAAGCATATACGCTTAGACCTTACATATGATGAGATAGACAACAGCATTGACAATCTGTGGAGCGTCTTGTTTACTACGGGTTACCTGACACAGACAGGATTGACAAAAGACGGTGCTTACAAGCTTGTGATACCCAACAGGGAAGTAAGGGAAGTATTTAAATTACAGATTAATGAGTGGTTTAAAAAGTCGATATTTTCTAACACTGACCGTCTGCAGGCTTTCTGGAAATCATTTGAGGAGGGAAACACACTAGAAATAGAAAAATACATTAACAGGGTGCTTAGCAATTCGATAAGTGTATTTGATACAAAAGCAAGAAAAGAAGAAAAAGAAAGCTCATATCACAATCTTCTGGTAGGCATACTTACCGGTAACGATGACTGGCTTGTAAAATCAAATGCAGAAGCAGGAGAAGGCTTTGCTGACATTATAGTAGAAACGGATGACCCGGATGCAGGTATCATAGCCGAACTTAAATATACAAAAGACTTTAAAGAAATGGAAACGGCTTGCAGTAAAGCATTAGAGCAGATAAAAGACAGGCGGTATCAGGAATATCTGTTAAATGATGACAGGCGGGATATTTTGCTTTATGGAATTGCATTTTGCAAAAAGAGATGCAAAGTTATCGCTGAAAAGATGAAAATATAAAAATTTGATTATTGTTATGGTAATCAAAGTAAAAAAATGGTAATATGATATAAAAGGGTAAAACAGATTGCAATGCATCAATCCGTTGCATCTGTAAATAGGCATCTTATCATTTTTTACAAAAAGGGGGAGAAGCTATGTGGTCAAGAGTTGAATTAAAAACACAGGCAAAAAATCTGTTAAAACTTAATTACTGGCTGTTTGTGCTTGGAGGTATCATACTTTCATTTGTCACGACCGGACATATAAGCGGTTCAGGTGGTTTGAAACTTAATTATAATGCTAACAGTAAGAATATTTCTGATATTAGTAATAGTATTGGTGACGCATTTCCTTCAGACCAAAAGGATATAACATATGATTTTAAGGACTCGATAAACGAAATCACCGGAAGTATAACGCCGTCAATCGCAAAGACTATTATTGCTGTCGTGATAGGCAGTATAGTCATTGCACTTGTTGCAGCTTTGATAGGTATAGCGTTATCTGTTTTTGTGTTTAATCCAATCCAGGTAGGTGCAAAAAGATTTTTCAGCAGGAGTTATGAGGCAAGATGTGATATGGGAGAAATCTCATATGGATTTAAAAGTAATTATTTGAACATTGTAAAAATAATGTTTTTCAGGTCATTATTTACCGTTTTGTGGGGACTGCTTTTTATCATACCGGGTATTATAAAGGCATATGAGTATTCGATGATTCCATATCTTTTAAGTGAAAATCCTGATATGGATATGCAGCAGGCTTTCGATGAGAGCAGAAGAATGACTTACGGTCAGAAGTGGCAGATATTTGTACTTGACCTGTCTTTTATAGGATGGAATATTTTAAGTTCGTTTACGCTGGGATTGCTTGGAATATTCTTTGTATCTCCATATATGTGTCTTACTAAGGCAGGACTTTACCGCAGACTCAGAGGGTACAATGATTATAAGTATTAAAAAAAGGGTATTAAAAAAATGTTGAAAAAATTGCAAAAAATGTTGAAAAAATTGCAAAAAATGTTGAAAAAATTGCAAAAAACTGTTGACATAATAAAAGGCGTATGCTATTATCTAATAGTCGCGTGTGAGCGAGCACTTAATATAGGGGTGTAGTTCATCGGTAGAATAAGAGTCTCCAAAACTCCAGAGGAGGGTTCGATTCCTTCCACCCCTGCTACCAAGAAGTCTATCCGTTTTGGATAGGCTTTTTTCGATTTATCAGCTATATATTTTGTATATATTTTTGGGGGAAAGTGAGGTATAGACTATGAATAATAGGAAGTCCTTTTATGATGTAAGTTCTTTTTACAATAAAAAGGCAATATTAAAGTGCAGTTTCAAAGGGATGAGATACCAGGTTCAGGGAGTTTCAAAAGAAGATGATGAAAAAGTGCTTCAGGCAGATGTGTGGCCGGAGCCGTTCTGTTATGAAAAGACACCGCTTGACTTTCATACCGTTAAAGAATTTGAGTATAGCGATGACGGACTTGATAAGGTTTATGAATGGATATGTGAGCAGTATGAAGCCAGAAAAGACGAGTGGGATTTTGCACTCAAAAATCCACTCGACAAAGCAAAACAGATGGGACTTATGTAGTAAAAGTTTTGGATTTTTAGTTAGACAGATAGGATTTGTGAAATAAAAGTAATATGCTCATTACAAGCACATCATAAATGTGAACAGTAATTGATAATGTAATAAGATTGGAGATGACGGTATCGTGGATTATAAGAAATATCTGATAGAGGGATTTTGTCCGGTTGACAAGTATCATTGCCTGATGCCTGTAGAGTATGAGAGTTATGAGGAAGATGGTGCTGTTGCCGGGTATCATAAAAAAAGAATGGTGTGCAGACACGCACTCGCAGGCTCCTGTGAAAATGAGGGAGAGTGTAAGTTTTTTGAGGACGCACCAAAGACACTTGGCAAAGATGAGAAGTGGTATGAGCAGTAATTGTGAAACTAATGATATGTTGTGCTGATTGTGAGGATATAATAATACCGCAGACATATTTGCACTATGCCGCGTTAGCGGCAGTATGGATGGCAATAAAAATATTAAATGTAAGTAAAAGACACTGAATAAATGAAATTAAGAGGTTTAAAATATGATTTTACTTGTTGGAATAAATGCCAAGTATATACATTCAAATCTTGGGATATACTGTATTCAGGCATATGCGAGGAAACATGGGATAGATGATAGTGATTTTCAGATAAAGGAATACACAATAAATCAGGAGATTGATTTTATATTGGGTGATATATTCCTTGAAAAGCCTAAAATGATAGGTTTTTCATGTTATATATGGAATATTGACATTGTTGCCGGAATTTCTAAGGAAATCCACAAAATAATGCCGGATGTGCCTATATGGCTTGGAGGTCCGGAGGTTTCATATGACTGTGATATGCAGCTAAAAAAATATCCGTGGATAAAAGGCATAATAAGCGGCGAGGGCGAGGTGAGTTTTTACGAACTTATAAATCATTATCTTGCGGAAACGGTGGGAAATATTAATGTTGGTTTAAATATACCGGGATTGTCTGATATTAAGGGAATAGTCTACAGGGAAGATGCGGTCGCATCCGGTGTAGATAATATAGTCACAAATCCTCCGAGGGAGAATATGTCTATGGATGATATTCCGTTTCCATATACAAAAGATGCAGGATTTGACATTGACACTCTTAAAAACAGAATAATTTATTATGAGACAAGCCGTGGGTGTCCTTATGGGTGTAGTTATTGTCTTTCTTCGGTAGATAAAAAGGTAAGGTTTAGGAGTATGGCACTTGTCGAAAACGAATTGCAATTTTTCCTCGATATGAAAGTGCCGCAGGTAAAATTTGTTGACAGGACATTTAATTGCAATCATGAACATACAATGGCAATATGGAAATATATTTATGAGCATGACAATGGAGTGACGAATTTTCATTTTGAACTGTCAGCAGATCTTCTCACGGATGAGGAGATAGAATATGTTAAAAATTTCAGACCGGGGCTTGTGCAGTTTGAAATAGGAGTGCAGACGGCTAACAGTGAGACATTAAAGGCGATTCATAGGAATCCTGATCTTACAGTCTTAAAACAGAAAGTTGCAAAGATAAGAAAACAGAGAAATATCCACCAGCATTTAGATCTTATAGTAGGTCTTCCGTATGAGGATTATGATTCTTTTAAAAATTCGTACAATGTTGTTTATGAGATGAAACCGGATCAGCTGCAGCTTGGATTTTTAAAGGTCTTAAAGGGTTCGCCGATATATTATGACAGAGAAAAATTTGCTATAGTATATCATGACAGAGCACCGTATGAAGTTCTTTTTACCGACTGGGTATCGTATATGGATGTACTTAAATTAAAGCGTGTTGAGGATATGACGGAGCGTTATTACAACAGTATGCAGTTTGAGGCATCACTGCCGTATATTATTTCATTTTTTGATACACCGTTTGATTTCTTTATGCAGATAGGAAATTTTTATAAAAAGATGGGATATGAAGGAATACACCAGTCAAGACTTCAAAATTACGAGATATTGTTAGAATTTGTACTTGATATATGCAAGCCTGATAAAAGAAAAGAGGAAGTGTTAAGGCAGCTTATAATATATGATATTTATGCGAGGGAAAATCTTAAAAACAGACCCATATTTGTGGGATATGAGTCAGAGATACCAAAAGATGAAGTCAGGACATTTTACAAAAAAGAGGAGTCAGAGCATAAGTATCTTAAAGGATATGATGGAAATGACTGGAAACAGCTTCACAGGATGACGCATCTTGAACAGTTTGATATTGACATACAGGATTATCTGAAAACCGGAATCATAAATGATAAAAAAAGCAGACTTCTGTTTGATTATAAAAACAGAAATCCGCTCGACCATCAGGCATCGATATATAAAATTGCTTTTAGCTACTGACAGCAGAAAATATAAATGATATACTATATTAGTAATATACTAATAGTTTTGGAGCATCTGATTGAGTTTATTTGTGATAGACTCTTTCAGATATGCATCGGAATACTGAATCTTGTCGATAAGTTTTTGAACTTTGTCGATATCGTCATTTTCAAGATATATTTTGGCAAGTCCAATGTAGCAGCCTGATATGTCACAGTTAAGTGTGTTTATGGCATACTCAAATATCTGTTTTGCACGGTTTTTGTCACCGTGGTTTAGCAGGTATGTGCCCCATTTATTTAACAGACTTAAAAATTTAAGATAGTTCTGGTCATAGAAAGAGAGTATTTCAAAATTTCCGCGTCCGTATGCAAATTTTATATCAGTGTTTGTCATACCGGAAAGATTTATCATTTTTTTTGACATAACATCTGATATATCTTTCTGTATCTGGATGAGCTCCATATCATTTGTCTGTTCGTTAAAAGGCAGTACCTCTTTTGGAACGGATATGTATTCGAGCATTGAAATATCTTTGTTTCTTGAAAAGTCAGCTTCGTGTTCACGCTGCCAGAAATCTTTGTTTGAGGTTTCGTTTTTGTCCTGTTGTTTTAACTTGACGCGAAGCCACAATAAGAATACAATAAAGCATATAAAAAATACAGGCATATTTTTTTCCTTTCAGATAAATTAAAAATCGGCACTGTTCACATAACAGTTGCGGAAAATAACATATTATAGTGTATGGAAAATCATACAGAATGGAGGGTCTATATGAATTTTTTCAATAAAAAAAACCAGCAGAAGATTGCAGCAGTTATATGTATAATATTGGTTATAGCAATGGTTCTGCCAATCGTATTCCAGTATTTACAGTAAATGTTTTCTGTTTTTATAAGTGTTTTGTGCTTATTGTATAAAGAAAACAATGGCAATGGAATAATAATTACATGGTTATATAGCTGTAAATAAAAACAGACAAAAGAGTCAAAAGGGCTAAGGAAAACATTCTTTATGCGAATATTTTGACTCTTTAGTATTATATTAAGCATAATCAAAAAAAAATAAAATGTCAAATTAAATGATATTAGGGTCAAAAGTAGATAGCGATGCATATTTATATGCAAATTGCTATCTACTGGCTTGACCCACCAAACACTGACATGAAGCAGATTTGCTTGCAAACATGCGAGAATGGAGGTGTTTGCAGGATTGCGAAAATTGCGTAGCAATGAAGCAATCCTAAGCATCAGTTAGGGTCAAAATACCTTTTGACCCCAACATCATTAAATGAAAAGGTTGATGGATAATTATGAAAAAAAAAGAAAAGAAATCGTGTATTATATTGTCGGGGATGGTTGTTGCAGCAATTATTGCGGCAGTTCTTTTTATTGTAATGATAAAGAAAACAGGTGGAAACACCATAATAGAGGGTGCAAATATAAATGGTGTTGATATTGGCGGACTTACAAAAGCAAAAGCACAGAACAAAATTGATAAATACATCGCAGAACTTAAAAACAGACAGGTTATTATTAAATATGGCAATGCAGGAAAGGAATCAAAGACTACTATTGATAAACTTGGATTTGAGGTAGAAGATAAAGATTATGTAGATAAGGCTTATCAGATAGGAAAAAAAGGAAGTATCTTTAAAAAATTCAAAGAAATCGTAAGCTGTTCAAAAAAAGATGTGACATATAAGCTTAAAACAAATCTGAATGAAGATAAGCTTAGAAATTTTATTAAATTAAAAAGCAAGATTCATAATAAAAAGATGAAGAATTCAAGATTAAAGATGGTAAAAGGAAAGCTTAAGGCGACAAAAGACCGCACCGGTTTAAAGGTTAATGTTGATGCTACTGTAGATAGATTTAGTGAAAAATTAAATAGTGATTTTAATGACAAAAAGCTTGTATTGGATGCTGTCGTAAGTATAAAGAAGCCTAAATATACAAGAAAGATGTATTCAAAATGTACGGATCTGCTCGGTGAATATTCTACGGATTACAGTTCATCGACGGCAGACAGGTGTAATAATGTTCAGACGGCGGCAGAACGCATAAATGGAACTATTCTAAAGCCGGGGCAGACTTTTTCAACAGTGAAAGTTATAAAAGAAAGAACAGTTGAAAATGGTTATAAAGCTGCACCGGAATATGCAGGTGGAAAAGTAGTATCAGGTGTCGGAGGAGGTGTATGTCAGGTTTCAACAACGCTTTATAATGCCGTTATAAATGCAGAACTTGAAGTTGTTGAGCGTTCTCCTCATTCAATGGTCGTACATTATGTGAATGTGTCGAGGGATGCGGCAATATCAGGAAATTATAAGGATTTGAAATTTAAGAACAATACAAAATCACTTATATACATTGCGGCTTCAGCAAATGGCGGGGTGCTTTCGTTTAAAATATTTGGTGAGGACACGAGAGAAAAGGACAGAAAGATTGCATTTGAGTCGGAGATAGTAGAGGAAAAACATCCTGAGGGTGAAGTTGTAACAGTCGATACGACTAAGCCGTCAGGATACAGAGAGATAACCCAGTCAGCACATACGGGATATAATGCAAAATTATGGAAGATAATCTATATAAAAGGTGTTGAGAAAGAGAGAGTTCTTGTAAACACAAGCTCCTACAATGCAGAACCACAGCATGTGACAGTTGGAAAGCAGCAGGAAGTTAAAAAGGAAGAAAACACAAAAATTGATAAAAAACAGAGTGAACAAAAGAAAACAGAAACTAAGAAAAATACTGAAAAAAAAGAGGAAGATTAAGAAGAAAGGAATATAAAGACAGATGGAAATAGGAAAAGTACCAGAGAATGTTTTAAAGAGAGCGGTATTTAAACAGATAAGACACAGGAGAGAGGAAGTTATATTGCATCCGGGAGTAGGTGAGGACTGTTCGGCTGTAGCAGTCGGCGAGGATGAAGCACTTGTATTTTCGACAGACCCGATAACGGGAACGGACAAGGGAATAGGAAATCTCTCTGTTCATATTACGGCAAATGACCTTGCATCAAGCGGTGCAGAGCCCATAGGGATAATGACGACGATAATTCTTCCTGATGGCACAAGAGAGATAAAGTTAAGGCGGATAATGGAGGAGATTGAGACAGCTTGTTCTAAACTTAAAATAGAGGTGATGGGCGGTCATACTGAAATCTCGGATGCCGTGAACAGACCGATAATAAATGTTACGGGTGTCGGCAAGGTGAAAAAGGGTAAACTTGTTTCAACAGGCGGCTTAAAGCCGGGGGATGAGATAGTTATGACGAAGTGGGCAGGACTTGAGGGAACTTCGATAATAGCTGCCGAAAAAGAGGAAAAGCTTCTTGAGACACTGCCACAGGAACTTGTAGATGTGGCAAAGGGATTTAAAGAGTATCTCTCTGTAATACCTGAGTCAAAGATAGCGATGGAAGTTGGTGTCAGTGCAATGCATGATGTTACGGAGGGTGGTGTTTTTGGAGCACTTTGGGAACTCGGTGAGGCATCAGGGGTCGGAATTACGGCACATCTTGATAAAATTCCGATAAAGCAGGAAACTATCGAGGTATGCGAGGTGTTTAAAATAAATCCGTATATGCTGATATCGAGCGGAAGTATGATGATAGGCTGTGAAAAAGGCAATCTTCTGGTTGAAAAACTAGAGGAAGCAGGCATAAATGCGGCGGTCATAGGAAGAGCAACCGAGGGTAACGACAGGATAGTTGTGAGCAGGGACGAGACAAGGTATATCGGTCCTGCGGGAAGTGATGAACTTTATAAGATTTAGATGCACATACCAATTTAGTTTATTGCAATTTTACTTAATAGAGTTTGAGTATAAGAAATGGAGGGCGTATATGAATAGTGAGCTTAGAGAAAAGATTTTGAATACGATTAGCAAGAACAGCCGTTATTCTGCTAAAGAACTGGCGGCGATGCTTGGAAGTGATGAGACAGCGGTTACAAATGAGCTTAAGCAGATGGAGCAGGAGAATGTCATTTGCGGTTATCCTACACTTATAAACTGGGATAAGACTGACTGTGAGAAAGTGACGGCTCTTATCGAGGTTAAGGTCACACCTCAGCGTGATATGGGATTTAACAAGGTTGCTGAGAGGATTTACAAGTTTGACGAGGTCGAGAGTGTCTATCTTATGTCAGGTGGTTTTGACCTTACTGTTACGATTTCCGGTAAGAGTATGAAAGAAGTTGCGAGATTTGTTTCCGAGAAGCTGTCAACACTTGAGTATGTAAACAGTACAGCGACATATTTTGTGCTTAAAAAATATAAGGAACATGGTGTCGAGATGACAGGTGAGCACCATGAATCAGAAAGGATGTTAATTATACCATGAGAGATGCACTATCAGGTAAGGTTAAACAGATTAAGCCGTCAGGCATAAGAAAATTTTTTGATATAGTAAGTGAGATGGATGATGCCATCTCACTCGGTGTCGGTGAGCCGGATTTTGATACACCGTGGCATATAAGAGAGGAGGGAATTTACTCTCTTGAAAAGGGCAGAACTTTTTATACTTCCAATGCGGGTCTTAGTGAGTTAAAGATTGAAATTTCAAAATATCTTGACAGGCGTTTTGATTTAAAATATGACCCGTCAGATGAGATTATGATAACGGTCGGCGGAAGTGAAGCTATTGACGGAGCACTCAGAGCCATGCTTGATGCAGGTGATGAAGTGATACTTCCACAGCCGAGTTATGTTTCTTATGAGCCTTGTATCGTACTTGCCGACGGAGTTCCGGTCATAGTGGAATTAAAAGAGGAAAATGATTTTAAACTTACAAGAGAGCAGCTTGAAAAAGCCGTGACGGACAAGACTAAAATCCTTATCATGCCGTTTCCAAATAATCCTACAGGTGCGATAATGACAAAAGAGGAATTACAGCCAATTGTTGATTTTGTCATAGAGCATGACCTTTTTGTGATTTCGGATGAGATATATTCTGAGCTTACATACAGTGGAAATCATGTGTCTATCGGTGCATTTCCGGGGATGAAAGAAAGAACCATCGTTATAAACGGATTTTCAAAATCATATGCGATGACTGGCTGGAGACTCGGCTATGCCTGCGGACCTAAAGTAATACTCAAGCAGATATTAAAGATACACCAGTTTGCCATTATGTGTGCTCCTACAACAAGTCAATATGCAGCTATAGAGGCACTTCGCCACGGTGATGATGATGTGGAGAAAATGAGAGATGAGTATGACCGGAGGAGAAGATTTCTCTTAAATGCGTTTGATGAGATGGGAATAGAGTGTTTTGAGCCATATGGTGCATTTTATATGTTTCCAAGTATAAAGAAATTTGGGATGAGTTCTGACGAGTTTGCGACAAGACTTCTCAAAGAAGAAAAGATAGCGGTAGTGCCGGGAACGGCTTTTGGTGACTGCGGCGAAGGATTTTTGAGGATTTCTTATGCATATTCGATAGATGACCTGAAAGCAGCACTTGAAAGGATAGGGAGATTTATAGAAAAACTTTAATTTTATAGTTTTCACTATCTATTGACAAATATGGAAACAGTTACGACAGATAAGATTATAGATAAGTTTTAGTTATACGGGGAGGAAAATATGTTAAATATAGTTTTACTTGAACCTGAGATGCCTGCAAATACGGGAAATATCGGAAGAACCTGCTGTGCGACAGGCACAAGGCTTCATCTTATAGAGCCTATGGGATTTAAGATAAATGACAAGATGCTTAAAAGGGCAGGTCTTGACTATTGGGACAAGCTGGATGTGACGGTTTATGACTGTTATGAAGATTTCCTTGAACAAAATCCTGATGCGGTTAAAAAGATGTATATGGCAACCACCAAGTCAAAACAGGATTATACGGATGTGCAATATGAACCTGATGCTTATATCATGTTTGGCAAGGAGAGTGCAGGGATTCCTGAGGAAATTCTTGTTGAGTCGCAGGATACGGCTATAAGAATACCGATGAACAAGAATATCAGGTCTTTAAATCTGTCAAATTCAGTTGCGATAGTGTTGTATGAGGCACTGAGACAGAATAATTTCTTTGATATGCAGCTTGAGGGAGAACTTCACAGGCTTCATTGGAAAGAATAATAGTAAATGTTTAGTAAAAATAAGAATAAATATAGTGATTTTTAACAGAAGTTTACTTGAAAATTTGTGAATATCGGAGAAAAAAACAAAAACACAAAAAAGTTATTGAAAAAAAAGTCAAATCATAATAGAATGGTTTACGATATAGAAATGAGAATTATGAAAGAAATTAATGCACATTTCGTATTTACATACAAAGCGTGCATGTAAGACGTTCCGAATTGTAAAATTATAAATATAATTCGTTGCTGTTTATATATGCAAATGGTGACAATAAATGTGCACTCAAAATTCTTCGTCTTGAGAAGATACAGAGAGTACATAGCAAATGGAATGGAGGATAATAAAATGAGTGAGACAAAGGGTAAGATTGCGGTATTGACAAGTGGAGGAGATGCTCCGGGAATGAATGCTGCAATTCGTGCGGTAGTGCGTACAGGTATTTCTAAAGGATATGAAGTATATGGGGTCAGAAGAGGATATAATGGTATCCTTAACAGAGAGATGGATCTTCTTACTTTCCATGATGTTTCAGAGAAACTTCAGCATGGTGGTACATTCCTTTTTACAGCGAGAAGTGCTGAGTTCAGAGAGGAAGAGGGAAAGAAAAAGGCAGCAGCAATCTGTAAGGAACTTGGTATAGAGACACTTATCGTTATCGGTGGTGACGGATCATTTACAGGAGCTAAGAACCTTTCAAAATATGGTGTTAATGTTATCGGTCTTCCTGGAACTATAGACCTTGACATTGCATATACAGATTATACTATCGGATTTGACACGGCAGTAAATACAGCTATGGAAGCTATCGACAGACTTCGTGAGACATCAAATTCACATGAGCGCTGCAGCGTAGTTGAGGTAATGGGACGTTCAGCCGGTTATATTGCACTCTGGTGTGGTATTGCAAACGGTGCAGAACAGATTCTTATACCTGAGAAGTTTGACAACAACTATGATAAACTTATCGAGGAGATAAAGAATAACCGTGCAAGCGGTATGACACATCAGATTATTGTAAATGCTGAGGGAATCGGTCATTCATATGGTCTTGCAAAGAAAATTGAAGAGGCAACAGGTATCGAGACGCGTGCTACTATCCTCGGACATTTACAGCGTGGAGGAAGTCCTACAGCAAGAGACAGAGTTTACGCTTCAGTTATGGGTGCATACGCCATTGACTGTATCGAAAAAGGCAAGAAGAACAGACTTATTGGTTATAAAGAAGGTCATGTCTATGATGTTGACATTGAGGAAGCATTCCAGATGACAAAGAGTATTGATGATTATGAGTATGAAGTAGCAGGTATTCTTGGAACAAGATGCGAATACAAATAAGATCGCAAATCTGATATCATATAAAGAATATCAGTAAACATAAAAATTAAATATTTAAATATGAACAGAGTAGGAAGTCATGCGTTAAGTACCAAAGGATGGGAAGTTGTCTTTGGGCGAAAAGAAAATGTCTGTTGTTGTACGCACTATAGTGTGCGGACAGGAACTTAGTTCTTGCGGTATGGCTTTCGCATCCACTGTCAGAAATGAATGAAAAACACTCATTACCTGAATAATGGTTTACTTTGAGTGTTTTTCTTTGTATAACTTACTTTAAAATAAAATACAATAGATTTGTTTGGGTGAATTATACTGGTTTCGGCTCCGTTATTACTGTTCACACCTGTGGTGTGAATTAGGAGTGCTCCGTTCATTAGAAAGGGCAAAAAATGAAGGAAAAGAAAATTAGGATTTCAGTAAGAGACATTACACTTATGGCTATGCTTATAGCTATTGAGATTGTTTTATCAAGGTTTTGTTCCATTCAGGCATGGAATGTAAAGATTGGTTTTGCATTTATAGCTCCGGTTACGGCTGCTATTCTGATGGGACCGGCACAGGCTGCTGTTGTTGCGGGAGTTGCGGATGTGCTCGGAACACTTATGTTCCCTATAGGACCATATTTTCCGGGATTTACGCTTAACTCATGCTTAAATGGTCTTGTATGGGGATTGTTTTTACATAAGAAGCCATCTATACCAAAAGCAGCGATAGCCGCAGGAATAAACCAGTTTATAATAGGTTTATTTATTACAACATTTTGGATCTCAGTGTTATATGGTTCACCATATTTATCATTATTACCTGTAAGACTTACGCAGGCGTGTATTCTTTTTGTAGCACAGTTTGTAACTATATCAGTGCTTCAGGAAGTTTTGTTTAAGAGAATAAAAGGTATATTTCAGGTTGGTGTAAGTGCACAGTAAATAAAAAATAAAAATAATGATAAAACAGATTTGCGATATAAATAAATAAAAACGGCTGTCGTGCTTATTGTTAAGCATGGCAGTCGTTTTTATTTGATAGGGAAATCGCATATTGTAGTGTTGTATCAACTTTTTTAGTATGAGGGATTTTTATTATTCGGTATGTTTAGGCAGGGAGAAGATAAATTCCGTACCTACACCTTCGGTGCTTATAACATTTATGTTTTCACCATGGTTTTCGATGATTTCTTTAGTAATGGGAAGTCCGAGTCCTGTACCTTTTTTATCTTTACCGCGGGAAAGGTCAGTTTTGTAAAAGCGTTTCCATACTTTTCCAAGACTTTCTTTTGGAATGCCTATACCGTGGTCTTTTACTGATATAAATACTTTTTGATTTTTTTCTCTTGTATGTATCTCGATAGTTGAATCGTCATTGCTGAATTTTATTGCATTGTCTACGAGATTTTGTATAACCTGCTCGATTTTGCTTTGATCGGCATCTACAAGTGAAGTCTTGGCATCAAAGGTTATATCAAGAGAAATGTGCTTTTGGGTGCAGCGTTGTTCAAAGGTTGCGAGACAGCGTTTTAATTCCTTGTTTATATCAAAAGTCGATATTTCAAGGGGAACTCCCTTGTTTTCAAATTCACTGAGTGACAGTAGATTGTTTGTAAGTTTTGTTAATCGTTCAACCTCAAAAAGTATTATGTCGAGATATTTTCCCTGCATTTCCGGAGGAATAGTACCATCTGCCATAGCCTGTGTATAACCTTTGATGGATGTGAGTGGTGACCTGAAATCATGCGACACATTTGCAATAAAGTTTTTCTGATATTCATTTGTATCTTTCATTTTTGTCGCAAGATACTGTATTGCTCCGGCAAGGTCTGTATGGTCATGACCTGCATATTCAGGCATTTGGTAGTCATAGTGACCGGCTGCATATTCCTTTGCTGCCTGCTGCATACTCTTAAGAGGAATAACAGTCTGCAGATAAAGAAAGAGGAGTGCGATAAACAGCAGAGCCGATATTATGATATAGCATATAAGTATCGCATCCACATTCTGCACTGTCTGTGAATGCAGCGTGTTTACTGGCAGTGACAATATGATGTAAAAGCTGATGTCAAGTCCTGATGTAACGGGATATACAACACAGAATGATCGGTCTGACAGCAGATTGTCAGCATTAGTGCTGATTACCGTCTGCTTTGAGAGCAGAGAGGAATCATACTCATTGATATTATAGCCTTCTTTATTTTTTTGAATATCTGAATCAATGATTATTTTTCCGTCAGTTTCGCTTATCCAAATGCGTATTCCGGTTGCATTGTGTATTGCACAGAGCTGTTTTCGGATAGATGTTATCGAACTTTTAACCAGATAGGCATTGGCAAGATATTGTGATTTTATCTCCTCTGCTTCGTCGTATATATTTGTCTCAGCATTATCAAGTAATCTCTGGTACATAAGTTTGTGACCATAGGTATTTAACAATCCAACGGTCAATACTACAAGCAAGAGATAACAGATTAAAAATTTAAATCGAAGTGATATTTTTATTTTAGACCGCATAAATTTCCTCCCGGGATGTAATATGTACTCTTGAAATATTCTGAACGAAGAATTTTGGGAGTACATTAATCATTGCCGGCTTCATCATAGATTCTGCCGGTAATTTATCATTCCCTGTATTCAAATTTGTAGCCGATGCCCCATACGGTTTTTAATTCCCAATTCGGATGAGTTTCAAATTTTTCACGAAGTCGTTTGATATGGACATCGACAGTGCGGGTATCTCCAATGTAATCATAACTCCATATATGGTCGAGAAGCTGTTCTCTTGTAAATACCTGGTTTGGATGTGATGCAAGGAAGTACAAAAGTTCAAGCTCCTTAGGCGGCATTTCAATACGTTTGTTTTTGTAAGTTACAGAGTAATCAGTCTGGTTGATGACAAGGTCCGGATAAGTTACACATTCTTTTGGAAGACTGTCATCTGAAGTTTCTGAAACGGCAGGAGCAATGCTGCGCCTTAAAACGGCTTTGACTCTTGCGACCATTTCTTTTGAGTCAAACGGTTTCATGATGTAATCGTCTGCACCTAGTTCAAGACCCAGTACCTTGTCAAAAGTCTCGCCTTTTGCCGAGAGCATTATAACAGGAAGTTTAGAGTCTTTTCTTATTTCCCTTAAAACTTCATAACCGTCAATGCCGGGAAGCATTATGTCTAAAAGTACAAGGTTAGGTGCGTACTCGGAAACAGCTTTTACTGCAGATTCCCCGTCGTTTACGATATGAGTATCAAAACATTCTTTTGTGAGATAAAGTCCGATAAGTTCTGCTATATTTTCGTCATCATCAACTATAAGTATTTTTTGTTTCTGTGCCATATTTTTTCTCCTTTTTATTTAAAATTAACTATTGTAACACCCATGTCACCCTCTCCAAATTCGCCGAGCCTGAAAGATTTGACATATTTAGTGCGTTTGAGGTGATTGTGTGTAGCCGTCCTTAAGGCTCCGGTTCCTCTTCCGTGTATAATGGTAACTTGGCTCATATGTGCAAGGTAGGCATCATCAAGATATTTTTCAAGTACAGGCATTGCCTGGTCTACAGTCATACCGATAAGATTAATTTCCCCTTTGATACCGGATGCCTTATTCATGCGGATTTTACCACTTCCACTGTGATTGCCTGTATTTTCAGGCTTTTTCTGCGGAAGAAGTTCAATATCTTTTATATTTACCTTTGTCCTTAAAAGTCCTGCCTGAACAAAAAGGTCACCTTTTTCGTTAGGAAGTGTGCTCACTGTGCCGTTTGCACCAAGTGAGAGTACCTTTATATCTGCACCAATAAACAGGTCAGACGGTTTAAGCTGCTTTGATTTCGGCTTATTATTTTTTACTTTTATCTTTGACTGCTTTGAATCCATCTTTTCACGCAAGGCAGCTCTTTGAGCTTCCATTTCCTTTATGTGTTTATCGCTTGATGCCCACTTTGTATATTTTCTGATGGTCTCGTCGGCATAGTCTTTGGCTTCTGCAAGGATGCGGCTTGCTTCCTCGTTTGCGTGTTGCAATATTCTGTCTTTAGAATTATCTATCTTTTCATTCTTTTCTTTGAGGGATTTCTTTAATTCAGAAATCTCTTTTCGGCTTTTTGAAACCATTTCGTGTTCTTTTTCAAGTTCTACTCTTGTCTTTTCAAGTTCTGCGAGAACATCCTCAAAATGCTTTGCATCGGATGCGACATGATTTTTGGCATCTTCTATAATATCGTCGGTAAGACCGAGTTTACTAGATATGGCAAATGCGTTACTCTTGCCCGGAACACCTATCAGAAGCTTGTAGGTAGGTTTAAGAGTAGTTACATCAAATTCACAGCAGGCATTTTCAACATCAGGTGTCTGAAGTGCATAGAGTTTTAATTCACTGTAATGTGTTGTAGCCATGACAGTGGAATGTCTGTTGTGAAGATTTGAGAGTATCGCCGTTGCAAGAGCGGCTCCCTCGACCGGGTCAGTTCCTGCACCAAGCTCATCAAATAATACAAGACTGTTTTCATCAGCTTTTTCAAGAATAGATACGGTGTTTACCATATGAGATGAAAATGTACTAAGACTCTGCTCGATACTTTGCTCATCTCCAATATCAGCGTAGACTTCGTTAAAAATTCTAAGGCTTGAGCCGTCAAATGCCGGGATATGAAGTCCGGCCTGTCCCATAAGTGTAAACAGACCTATCGTCTTAAGTGAAACTGTTTTACCACCGGTATTTGGTCCTGTTACGACGAGAAGTGAAAAGTCGCGTCCAAGATGCAGATTTATCGGGACAACTTTTTTGGGGTCGATAAGAGGGTGTCTGCCATCCTTAATATCTATATATTTTTCCTTTGGAAAAACAGGTCTTGTGCCTTTCATATTTTTTGAGAGCATTGCTTTGGCAAAAATGAAATCAAGTTCAGAAAGTATTCTGAAATCCTGCTCGATAAAAAAACTCTGCTCAGCAGTCTGGTTGCTTAAATTAGCAAGTATTTTTTCAATTTCTTCCTGTTCGTCGAGTTCAAGCTGTCTTATTTCATTATTTAATTTGACAACGGATGCCGGTTCAATAAAAAGTGTTGAACCGGTGGCTGACTGGTCGTGAAGCATACCGTTAAATGAAGAACGGTATTCAGCTTTTACCGGCAGACAGTATCTGCCGTTTCTCATGGTTATGATGGCATCCTGGAGCATACTTCTGCTGCTGCCGTTTACAATGGAGTTAAGCTGGTCATGTATTTTACCGCCTGCAATCTTCATGCTGCGCCTTACATGGCTTAATCCAACACTTGCATCATCAGCAATCGTGTTTTCATCAATGATACAGCGTCGTATCTCTTTCATCAACGGGGAGAGAGGTTCTATAAGCTGGTAGCGTTCATTTAATGAATCGCCTGTCTCATTATTTTCATTAAGATTTTTCCTGAAAAAGTTTTTAACACTTCCTGCTGTTGATAAAAGACTTGATATGTTAAGTAATTCACCAATGCCAAGTATTGAACCAATCTCAAGTCTTTTAAGACTTGCCCGTATGTCCTTTACACCGCCGAAAGAAACCTCACCCTGCGTGAGTATATGCGTGAGAGCATCACTTGTTTCCCGCTGTGCTTTGAGGATATATTCTTCATCATCAGTCGGAAGAAGATTTTTACAATACTCCTTCCCAAGTGGTGATGCAGCATATGACTCAAGTTTCGCTATTATTTTATCATACTCAAGAGTATGTAATGCTTTTATATTCATGTTTGTTCTCCGTTCATCTGTTTCAAAATTACGGACAAAAATATCCATCTTTATTTTACAACATATTATAGGTAGTAATCAAGTACACAGTAATTTTTTACGATTTGTTAATATTGTATTCATAAATATATGGTAGATTTATACATAATGAGTTAAAAATAATGATTATTTTTGGTTAAAATGCAAAATTCTTATATGATAACAGAGGTATATATATGACAATTCATAAAAAGCCTGTAGAGGAGAAGGAGCATGATTCTGAAAAGTACCGTTTTATGAAAGAACAGGTACGGCCGCAACAGAAAAAAAATGCAATAAAATATGCTCAAAAAGCGGTGTCGGTAATAGTTCTTGCATTAATCTTTGGTTCGGCAGCCGGAGCCGCATTTTATTTTGTTCAAAGCAGACTTGGTGCGGACATGGATTTTAGGGATTACCTGGTAGAAACGGTAAGACCGGAGGCAACAGGTCAGGATGATGACATAGATGGAAGTAAGATAGTGAGACGCAGTGTAAGTCAGTCAGATATTGATTCAATTACAAATTATGACCATGTTTCAAAGAAAATGGCGGCGATAGGCAGCAGTTATAAATATGCACTTGTAAAAGTTAAAGGTGTCATGGCGGATAACAACTGGAAAGATGTAAACAGTGATGATGGCGGTGTGACTTTTGGGGCAATATTTAGTTTTACAAGAAATGAATATATCATAGTTACCGATTCAAGTGCTGTAAATGGCACAGACGAGGTATCTGTTGAATTTTTTGATGGTACGGAAGTTAAGGCATCCGTGATAAATATTGACAGTAATATCAATATTGCGGCATTGCGTGTAGATAAGACAAATATTCCTATAGCAACAAGAAGAAAAGCTTTTCCGATAAGTGTTGGAAGTGTGTCAGGTACAATAAATGGATCTAATGTTATAGCGGTGGGAGCACCAAATGGTATAATGTATTCCGTGATGCTTGGAAAAGTTATCAAATCAGATATCGAAGTGTCGATTATTGATAATCAGTTGTCGATGTACTCAACGGATATGGTAAGCACATCAATAAGTAACGGTATTATTTTAAATACAGATGGTAATGTGATAGGCATCATAAACAATCATTATACAAATCTTACAGGAGAAAAAAATATCAGTTTTGTATCGATAAACAGTATAAATGATATGATAGAGCTTCTGATGAGAGGAAAAAATGTCGCATATATGGGCATGGAAGGAAAGGATGTTGATTCTGCTGCTGCGGCTGAGCATAGCATATCCAGAGGGATATATGTGACGGCGGTTTATTCAAGTTCACCGGCATATGCAGGCGGTATGAGAGTTGCCGATGTGGTCGAAAAAATTGACGGCATATCAGTAAAAACAGTATATGCATTACATAATGTGCTGATGAAGCATAAGAGTGGAGATGAGATAAAGGTGGAAGTATCGCGCAAAGTGAAAAATAAAAGAAAAAATATTACATTGAGTATTACATTGAGTTAAAGAAAATGCTTTTACAAATAAGATATGTTTGTAAAAGCATTTTAGTTTTTTACGTTTTGTTTTGCACTTTATATTTAACGGCTTATATTATCTTCTTTAATTATCTGGACAAGTTTATGACGAAATGCTTTTTCATATACATCTTCATCGTGGAATGCAAAACGGTTAAAATCAAACTGGCTTTCAAGAATCATTCTTCTTGTAAAAAGAGTAAAATGTTTTTGGGTATGTGCCGGCCAGAATATACAGATGCATCCGTCAGCATTTGCCTCAGGAATATTGAAACTTTTGGCAAATTTTGAAACAAGGGCTCTGTCTGTCATAAATACATGGGAATATTGTCCTATAACCTTTGCAAGTCTTGTTCCGTTGATTGTAAAGGTGTTCATGTCATAGCCGTCTTTATATTCTTCATTTTTTTTCTGTCCGGTATTGGTATCATCTTCAGATAGCTGCTGTGCTATAGCTATGATAGGAAGTTTTCTTTCCGGGTTTTTTATAAGGCTGTAAAAATCTGAATAATCATTATCGTCAGTTACAAATACGGCTTTATTGCCGAGACGGATAACATCTACTATACCGGTTTTGTTTGAAAGATCAGACAGAAAAGACGGTTTTAAAAATGTTTCTTTCTGGCTGATGCTTCTAGGCAGATCTTTTGAGGTCATATGATAAAAATGTAGTCTGCCGTCATCAAGCTTTGCTATTGAGGTGTGGATATGCCAGAGAGTACCGATGTGTTTACTGTCGATATAGCTAATCTTCATATGAAAAGTAAGGTCATCAACATCATATTGTATCTTTAACTGATATCCGGGCAGTTTGTTTTTATATGAAATTACTTCCTCGGGCATATCTTCAAATACCGGATTCATTTTAAAACGTGCCCATTTATATACGATTGCACAGGAGTTTATAAATTCAGTTTCGAGTGTCCTTGATTCCTTGTGGAGCAGTGGAAGTTCAAGGTGAAACAAAATGTTTGACTCAAGTCTTGCGAGTGTTTCTTTTTTGTATATGCGGCTGTCATGCGGCTCATCTATCTTGTCACATACAAGTCTGATAAGCTGATTTTTAACAAGCTTATTATTAACAAGTTTGATTATAAGATTGTAATCTATAACCGGATTGTCAAGTTTTAACAGTTCACGGATAAGGATTATCCTCGGACATTTATAAAACTGTTTTGCAATCTCTTTGTCCTGATTGAATATTGCAATTATGTCAGGGTGGAGATGAGCCGAGTCCTCAAGTTTTATGCGGAAATGGCTTTTAAGCATCAATTCCCAGTTCATGTTTTTATAGTGATTGTAAGAGAGTTCTTCAAAAAGCTTGACTAAAGACCAGTCACTAAGTTCAAGATTTGCAAGTATGCAATTTAACATACGGGAGAGTTCCTCGCTGCCTTTCCAGAACTGGTCATCACTGATACGGCTTTTATAACGCATATCATGTTCTATTTCGTGCCATCCCTCGAAAAATACTGTTCTGAATTGCGTTTCAAATGTGGTATCAATAGGCAGCGACCACATTTCTTTTGTGTAGAGATTAAAATATTCGGCAGGGTATTTAAAAACACCGTTTATCTTTGTGGCGCGAAATTCATCGGACTCAAAGAAGTTACGCGACCACTCATCTATCATCTGAAAAGTTCTTTCCATAATATCGCGGCATATACTAAGGTCATCATAATAGTAAAGAATTACACGAAGCCCGATAAGATCCTGTATTTTCTTAGGATTGTTTAAAGTTCCATATTTGCCGCGGTACAGTTTTGAAGCTATCGACTCGACCGATTTTACACGCGAAAATATACGGAAATACAGACCACATGAAGTAAGGATTTCCGTTATTGCATTTGTGATATGTTCACACAGTTCGTTTAATTTTTCAAAATCAATCTCCTGTTCAATGATTGCTTCAAGTTCTTCTTTGCTGTTATAATTTTCCATGTTTACAGACAATAAAATGTTCCCCCTGCTCTAGATAGTTATAATTTGTAACAGTTCAGCCTTTAATTTATTATATTCATAAATTATGCTTACATATAAACTCACAAATACGCTCTTTCAGAGTTTCTACACTTGCTTTTCTATGAGGCTCATTATATTATACCACAAAAAAAACGCTTGTGTATTGTTTTTTTGACCGAAAAAACTTATAATGATATAAAAGTGGGGCAGTATGCCTAAAAAATGTTCTCTCGGAAATCTTTATTCAGAAAATACAGAGAGAACATAAAACTAATATGGAGGATTTTAATGACTGAATTTAATTTTGATGCAAAACTTAGTGCGGCTGAGCTTTACGCATTTTCGATGAGACACACCTATAAGAGTATGTCAGGAATTTTTGGACTTATCATTAGTTTTGGAAGTCTTATAATATGTGCAGTGAGATATAAATACCTTGACAAAACTGCCATTATGGCTCTTATAATAATAGGTCTTATATTTACCGTTATACAGCCGCTTATGCTTTGGAGTAAGGCAAATGCACAGGTGAAAAAGAACAAGAGTATAAATGCTAAACTACACTATAATATAAGTGATAACGGTATTACTGTTTCGCAGGGAGAACAGGAAGCAGATGTAAAGTGGTACGATATAAGAAAGACGGTTATTGTAAAGGATGCTGTCTATGTTTATATGTCACCGGTGAGGGCATTTATATTTACAAAGAAACAGTGTGGTGATGATTTTGGTTCACTTGTCGGCTTTATACAGGAAAAAGTAAAACAGTACAAAGACTATGAACCGGAAGAAACAGAGGAAAACGGAGGAACTGATGAGTAAAAAAGTTGTGGTAAGCCAGTGTGAGAAAGACACATTTGAGCTTGGAAAAAAACTTGGAGAAAATTGCAAACCGGGGGACATAATCCTTTTAAATGGTGACCTCGGTGTCGGAAAGACCGTTTTTACAAAAGGTTTTGGCAAAGGACTTGGTATAGACGAACCTATATGCAGTCCGACTTTTACCATTATGCAGATATATGAGAGCGGAAGACTTCCGCTTTATCATTTTGATGTTTACCGTATTGCCGATGTATGTGAGATGGATGAGATAGGATATGAGGATTACTTTTTCGGAAAAGGAGTATGCCTTATAGAGTGGGCAGGTCTTATAAGCGAGATAATACCGGATGAGCACATCAGTGTCACCATAGAAAAAGATCTTGAAAAAGGATTTGACTATAGAAATATCACGATAAAAGAATAAGTGAAAAATGTATAAAATAATAAAAAAGAAGTGGAGATAGATTATAGAGATGAAGATATTAGGAATTGACAGTTCAGGGCTTGTGGCTTCGGCTGCTATTGCCGATGAGAAAAATATCATTGCGGAGTTTACCGTAAACAATAAACAGACACATTCGCAGACACTTCTTCCGATGATAGAAAAAGTTGTTGATATGTCAGGTATTGAACTTGAACAGATAGACGCCATAGCGATTGCAGCAGGCCCCGGTTCATTTACGGGACTCCGTATAGGTTCAGCAACGGCAAAGGGGATAGGACTTGCTCTTAAAAAACCGATAGTTTCAGTGCCTACATTGGAGGGAATTGCCTACAGGGTAAGTGTTTTTGACGGACTTATATGCCCTATAATGGATGCAAGACGAGGTCAGGTCTACACGGGTATCTATAAAGCGGATGGTGACGGACTTACCTGTCTGTCAGAGCAGAAAGCCGTTGATATACATGATATTTTAAAAGAACTTGAAGAATATGATGAAAAGGTCATATTTTTAGGTGATGGGGTAGAGGTTCACAGTGAGACAATAGAAAATGAGTTAAAAAATGAGTTTGTTTTTGCACCGGTACATCTTTCAAAACAGAGTGCGGCAGCAGTAGCAGTTCTTGGCAGCATATATTTTGAGCAGGGAAAGGCAGAAAGTGCAGACGAGCACAAACCTATTTATCTTAGAAAGTCACAGGCTGAGAGAGAAAGAGAAGAAAGGTTAAAAAATCAGGGTTAAAATTGAGAGATTGTTTTAATATAGATGAAATGTCTGTTAAAGATATTGATGAGACGGTTCATTTAGAAGAGATTATTTTTTCTCATCCGTGGAGTAAAAAAAGCATAGAGAGTACATTGTTGTCATCAGATAATATCTGCCTTGTGGTATATGACAGCGAAAAAAATATACAGGCAGGTTATTGTATTTTTACGACATCATTCGAGGATGCCGACCTTTGCAGGATAGCAGTCCTTAATGACTACAGAAGAAATCATCTTGCAGACAGAATGTTAAAAAAGGCATTTGAAAAACTTGAAACAAATGGAGTTAAGAGAGTTCTTCTTGAAGTCAGAGAGGGCAATAATGCCGCAATAACTCTTTATAAAAAATATGGATTTGAACAGATAGGTAAAAGAAAAAATTATTATAGTGAACCGGCAGAAGACGGTCTGGTGTTCGAGGCTTCGCTGTCTGCCAGCTATTACCACTGTACATTATAAAATTCCGGGCGTATTATAAATGCATATATAGTGATACAAATAACGCATCAGATGAAATGTCAGGAGGAAACATGAAAGATATATATTGTAATGTATGTGGAAAAAAATTATTTGTAGAAAAAGGAATATTAAAAGAGGACGCATTTGAAGCGAAAAAACAGTGGGGATATTTTTCAAAAAAAGATGGTATGCTCCACTCGTTTGTCATATGTGAAAAATGTTATGATGATATGATTAATAAATTTGTGATACCGCCCGAGATTACGGAGGTTCATGAATTGTAAAGTGATAAGACGGTTCATTCTCAAAAAGAAATTATTTTTTTATAAAAATCATTGCAAATAATTGTATCGTTATATAAAAGTCCTCTGGAATGTGAGGAAAAATGTTAGATTTATGTTTACTTGGGACAAGCGGGATGATGCCGCTGCCGGGAAGATGGCTTACGGCACTCATGGTGAGATTTTCAGGGAGCAGTCTTTTGATAGACTGCGGAGAGGGAACGCAGATAGCCATGAAAGAGGTGGGATGGAGTGCAAATCCCATTGATACGATATGTTTTACACATTATCATGGGGATCATATAAGCGGGCTGCCGGGTCTTCTGCTGTCTATGGGAAATTCAGACAGAAAGGAGCCGGTAACGCTTATTGGTCCAAAAGGTCTTGAAAAAGTTGTAAATTCTTTGAGAATAATAGCTCCGGGACTTCCGTTTAAATTGAATTTTATTGAACTTTCTGAGGACTGCCAGACGATAGATATAAACGGGTATCATCTTACAGCATTTAAAGTAAATCATAATGTAACCTGTTATGGATATACGATAGATATAAAAAGAGGTGGAAGATTTTTCCCTGAGCTTGCAAAAGAAAATGAGGTTCCGATGAAATTGTGGAGCAGACTTCAAAAAGGTGAGATTATAGAGTTTGAGGGAAAGGTCTATACACCGGATATGGTTATAGGTCCTGAGCGAAAAGGAATAAAAGTTACATATTGTACTGATACAAGACCGGTGAAAAGTCTTGTGGAAAATGCAAAAGAAGCAGACCTACTCATATGTGAGGGAATGTATGGCGAGAGTGACAAAAAACAAAAAGCAGTAGAGAAAAAGCACATGATGTTTGGCGAAGCGGCAAAAGTGGCGAGAGAAGCAAATGTTAATGAGATGTGGCTTACACATTACAGTCCTTCACTGATACATCCGGAAAATTATATGGGACCGGTAAGAAAGATATTTAAAAATTCTTATCCGGGAAAGGACGGAAAGAGTGTTACACTGTCATACCCCGAAGATGAATAAAACAAAAGTTATTCAAAATGTGCAAAATGTAAAATTCTCAAAAATTAATGTAATTATCTAAATAATCCGAATATATTATATATAAAGTGCATAAGTGTGCAAGAATTATAATACAAATGGCAAGATAACAAAATACATCAGCACATTGTATAAAAAGGTGCGGAAAAGAGGGAGAATATGGATAAAAATAAAAAAAAGATTACGAGTGCATTTTTTATTATGCTTATTATCGTTGTGTTAGCTGTTACCGGATATTATGTGATAAACAAAAAGATAACACAGGATGCGGCAGATGAAGTAAAACTTCCAAATACAGAGTACGGAAAGCTGCTCGCAAAGGATCTTGATACTGCTTATCCAAAAACACCGACAGAGGTTGTAAAATTGTACTGGCGTTTTAATCAATGTATGTATAATGAGGATGATTTAAGTAACAGTGAATTTGAGGGACTTTTAAAACAGCTTAGAAGGCTCTATGATGATGAATTTTTAAGTCATTCAGACAATTCATGGGATAAAATGCTTAAAAATTTTAAATTAGATAAAAAGAAATATAAGAGCAACAAACAAAAGATTTCCTCATATATAGTACAGGACAATGATGATGTAAAGTTTGGAGAGGAAAAAGGAAAAGAGTGTGCCATACTTTACACGAATACACTTGTAAAAAAAGGGTCGGACAGAGTAAGACTTTATGAGAAATTTATGTGTCGTAAGGATTCATCAGGAAATTGGAAAATATTAGGATGGAGTAATGCGGCAAAGGAAGGAAAAAAATATTTTGACAATTCGGAGGAATAAATGAAAGACGATATATTGATATTAGGAATAGAAAGTTCCTGTGATGAAACTGCAGCAGCAGTGGTTAAAAACGGCAGAGAGGTTCTTTCAAATGTGATTTCTTCTCAGATAGCGATACATACTCTGTATGGCGGTGTTGTACCGGAAATTGCATCGAGAAAGCATATTGAAAAGATAAATCAGGTTATAGAGCAGGCACTTGAGGATGCAAATGTAACACTTGATGATATAGATGCCATAAGTGTTACATATGGTCCGGGACTTGTCGGAGCTTTGCTTGTCGGTGTCGGTGCAGCGAAAGCTATCGCATATGCGGCAAAGAAACCACTTGTCGGTGTTCATCATATAGAGGGACATATAGCGGCAAACTACATAGAACACAAAGACTTAGAGCCGCCATTTCTTTGTCTTGTGGTATCAGGAGGACATACACATCTTGTGCGTGTACTCGAATATGGTAAATTTGAGATAATTGGATGCACACATGATGATGCAGCAGGGGAAGCCTTTGATAAAGTCGCAAGGGCGATAGGTCTTGGTTATCCGGGTGGTCCTAAGATAGATAAACTTGCAAAAGAGGGAAATCCTCATGCAATAGAATTTCCGAGAGCAAAGATAGATGGAAGTAAATATGATTTCAGCTTTTCGGGAGTAAAGTCAGCCGTTTTAAATTATCTTAACGGATGTGAGATGAAAAACATAGAAGTAAACAGAGCAGATGTGGCAGCGTCTTTCCAGCAGGCAGTGGTTGATGTGCTTGTTGAGAGAGCGATAGATGCAGCAAAGCGTCTCGGAGAGGATAAGATAGCCGTTGCGGGAGGAGTTGCATCAAACTCAGCACTAAGAGCAGCAATGAAAAATGGATGTGAAAAAAATAATATTACATTATATTATCCGTCGCCGGTATTCTGTACTGACAATGCGGCTATGATAGCGGTGCAGGGCTATTATGAATATATGGCAGGTACAAGAAGTGGTCTTGACTTAAATGCCGTTCCAAATTTAAAGATTGGTGAGAGATGATATGATTATATGGTAACAGTTCAGCCTTTCATTTCAGAAATGAAAGGCTATTCTACCATAAAAAGGTACTTAACAATACAATGAACAAGCTCATTGTATTGCCAATTCTCTTTTTATGGCTGAACTGTTATATTTTATATGACTTTCTGGTAGTTCATATCTTGACAGCTTAATGCAAAAAGTATAAAATTATATTGTTGTGGTATGTAATATGGATAAGATTTTTTTGATTATATGTATATTATTTACAACACAATGAATATTTATAAGGAGGGCTCCTGTTCGATGGAAGTGGTTATTATAATAATAGCCATTGTGCTTCTATTGGTTGGGATTATCGTTACAGCGCTTATTACAAAAAATGTCGCTATTGAACAATATAAAAAGAGCGAAGAAGTAAAAGTTGGCAATGCGGAAGAAAAAGCACGCGGAATCATAGATGATGCTTTGAAAACTGCTGAGACTAAAAAGCGTGAAGCACTTCTTGAAGCAAAGGAAGAAGCGATCAAGACGAAAAATGAGATTGAGCGTGAATCCAAAGAGAGAAGAGCAGAATTGCAACGATATGAAAAACGCGTATTATCGAAGGAGGAAACTCTGGATAAGAAGTCAGATGCACTTGAAAAGAAAGAAAATAAGCTGAATGCAAAAAATGCTGACCTTGACAGGCAGAAAAAAGAGCTTGAAGAAATCAAGGCAAGTCATTTGCAGGAACTTGAAAAAATTTCGGGACTGACTACTGAACAAGCTAAGGAATATCTGTTAAAATCTGTTGAAGAAGATGTGAAACATGAGACTGCCGTTCTTGTTAAAGAACTTAACAAGAAGGCAAAGGAAGAAGCTGACAAGAAAGCAAAAGATTATGTGGTTACAGCTATACAGAGATGTGCCGCAGACCATGTTGCAGAGACGACTATATCAGTCGTACAGCTTCCTAATGATGAAATGAAAGGCAGGATAATAGGTCGAGAGGGAAGAAATATCCGTACTATCGAAACTCTTACCGGAGTAAATCTTATTATAGATGATACACCGGAAGCAGTAGTATTATCAGGCTTTGATGGTGCAAGGAGAGAAGTAGCAAGAATTGCACTTGAAAAACTTATTGTTGATGGAAGAATACATCCGGCACGCATTGAGGAGATGGTCGAAAAGGCTAAGAAAGAAGTCGAATCAATGATGCGTGAAGAAGGTGAAGCAGCTACATTAGAAGTTGGAGTGCATGGTATTCATCCTGAACTTATCCGTCTTTTAGGAAAGATGAAATTCAGGACAAGTTATGGACAGAATGCACTTAATCATTCGATAGAGGTTGCTCATCTGGCAGGGCTTCTTGCAGGTGAGATTGGTGTGGATGTCCGTACAGCAAAGAGAGCAGGTTTATTACATGATATTGGAAAGAGTGTTGACCAGGAGATGGAGGGTACTCATGTTCAGATAGGTGCAGATCTTTGTCGCAAGTATAAAGAATCTCAGGTTGTAATAAATGCAGTCGAGGCACATCATGGTGATGTTGAGCCTGAATCTCTAATTGCGTGTATCGTACAGGCCGCAGATACTATTTCAGCAGCTCGTCCGGGTGCAAGAAGAGAGACATTAGAAACATATACAAACAGATTGAAACAGTTAGAAGATATTTCAAACAGCTTTAAGGGTGTTGAAAAATCATTTGCAATCCAGGCAGGCAGGGAAGTACGTGTTATGGTTGTACCTGACAAGATCAGTGATGACGATATGGTATTGCTTGCAAGAGACATTTCAAAGCAGATTGAGGAAGAATTAAAATATCCGGGTCAGATTAAGGTTAATGTAATCAGAGAATCCAGAGTTACAGATTATGCTAAATAGACACAGTGGACTGTAAAATTAAGGAATCGTCTTATGGACGGTTCCTTTTTCAAACTAACAAAAAATGGAGATAGAATGGTAATAATTAAAAAAGAAAAATTTACTTCGGAGAAATCTGTTCTGTATGTAAAGAATAAACAGACAGAAGAAAAAAAAGTTGTATCTGAGGGTACTGATACAGATGTTTTAAATAATGATATAAATTTGGAGTTTGGAATAGCTGTCGATATTGGAACGACGAGTATCGCAATAGGAATATTTGACATAAAGAGTGGGTCACTTATAGGAAATCAGACACGGACGAACTGTCAGACAATGTACGGCAGTGATGTTATGATGAGGATAATGCATTGCATAAACGGAAAAGAGCAGTTGTTACATAATATTCTCATAGAGCAGATAGAGGATATGACAGGGAGTATCTTAGATAACAACTTTAGCGGACATAAAAGCAATATACAGTCTAAGATAAGCAGTAAGATTGTAAGTAAGGAAAGTGATAAAATACCGGATATTGTGATTAAGAAAATGGTTGTTGTGGGAAATACAACAATGTGCCACATATTTTTAAATAAGGATGTGACAGGTCTTAAAGGTGCACCATTTAGCGTTGCATATGAGGGAGTGTACAGGACCAATTCATACGATATAGGTTTTAAGATATATGATATTGATGAGGTTATCGTGCTTCCTAATATTATGGCTCATGTCGGTGCAGATGCGGCGGCAGTGCTTTGCAAAGAAAAAATGTATAAAACAGGTATAAATGAAATTGCGATAGATATAGGTACAAATGCGGAGATTTTGTTAAATTGTTCAGGAAAAGTATTTGTAACTTCGACAGCGGCCGGCCCGGCATTTGAGGGTAAAGGCATCCGCTCAGGTATGCGTGCCGCACCGGGAGCAATAAATTCAGTGAAGATAAGCAGGGTAAACGGAAATATCATACTTGGTATGCTTGATGATGGAAAAGCAGAAAATCCGAGAGGACTATGTGGTTCGGGGCTCATAGATGCAATTTCAGAGCTTATGAAAGCAAGACTTCTTAAAAAAGACGGATATTTGTTGACAAGAGAGGAAGCCTTAAGGCAGAATGTTAATATAAATCTGTGTGAACATTTAAAAAGTGATGATAAGGATGGAAACTGTTTCATATTATCAGAAGAAAATAATATAGTAATAACACAGAAAGACATACGAAATGTCCAGCTTGCTAAGGGTGCGATACAGGCAGGCTGCGAGATATTGCTAAAAAAGGCAGGTATCGGTTTAAATGATATAAACAGTATAAAGATAGCAGGTGTGTTCGGAAAATATATCCATGTATCGCAGGCGATGAACTTCGGACTTTTTCCAAAATATCCTGAAAAGCTTGAGATTGTTGGAAATGCGGCAGGAGATGGAGCAGCAATGGCACTGTTCGAGGATGGATTTATTGATGAGATGGAAAAACAGGTTAAAAAGGTTCATCATGTTGAGCTTGCCGGTGAAAAAGATTTTCAGAAAAAATTTATGAATGCAATGGAGTTAAAAGAGTGGTATTATAATTAGTGAAATAAATATTACTATGAAAGATGGCGGGGCAAAAGCTATTTTGTCCTTGTATCGCATGAATATAAAACAGATAAAGAAAGGCAGCATATTGAAAAAGTGCTGTGGGAAATGGAGGGCAAACATGAGATTAGGATTTATTGGAGCAGGAAACATGGCACAGGCTATGATAGGAGGAATACTTGCAAAGGAAATTGTAAAAAAAGAGGATATTATCGCATCAGCCGCTACACAAAAGACTATCGATAAAGTTGCAAAAGAATTTGGAATAAATGTAACACTTGATAATAGAGAGGTTGCAAAAGCTGACATAGTATTTCTTGCCGTAAAACCGTTTTATTATGAGGAAGTAATAGACGGGATAAAAGATGTTGTAGATGAAAAACAGCTTATAATAAGCGTTGCGGCAGGAAAAAGTGTTGAATGGGTTGAAAATGCATTTGGCGGAAAGAAAAAAATTGTCAGGATAATGCCTAATACTCCGGCACTTGTAGGAGAAGCGGTGACGGCTATATGCCCAAATACGAACATAACAGATGGTGAGAAACAGGAAATAGTAGAACTTATAGCTTCATTCGGGCTTGCCCAGATAGTGAGTGAAAAGATAATGGATGCGGTTATTGCCGTAAGCGGAAGTTCACCGGCATATGTATTTATGTTTATCGAAGCAATGGCAGATGCGGCGGTAGCAGAAGGGATGCCAAGAGTGCAGGCATATCAGTTTGCGGCACAGTCTGTACTTGGCAGTGCGAAGATGGTACTCGAGACAGGAAAGCATCCCGGAGAGCTTAAGGATATGGTATGTTCACCGTCAGGAACGACGATAGAAGCAGTAAAAGTTTTGGAAGAAAAAGGGTTTAGAAGCAGCATTATCGAAGCAATGAGTGCCTGTGCCGACAAGTCTAGAAATATGTGATTGCGTCATAGATATAAAGTTTGAGCATATGATTTATCTATAGGTATGTCAGGAGACGGACTTCATTGGATAAATTAAAAAATAGAAATATCAGGTTCAGATATAAAAAAGAAATTTTTGCGGTGGTTTTATGTATCATATTGTGCGTAAGTCTGCATTATATATGCACGTGGGAATGTGTAATGAAAACAGAGTGCAGATTTATGGCACAATTTGAGAATAATAAGAGCAGAAAAGTGGCAGCGGACATTATAAAGGAATGTAGTGTTTTTCCAGCGGCAAAGAATGAGAATGTCAATAGAGAAGATAAAGTGAATTGTTATTATGAAAACGGGTATGGTGACGGCAGAAGCTTTGGCGGAAAAAGAAAACACGAAGGCATAGATATAATGTCATCAGTAGACAAAAAATGTTTGTTTAAGATAAGGTCTGTTTCAGATGGGACCGTAGAGAAAAAGGGCTGGCTTAAACTTGGAGGTTATAGGCTGGGAATAAGAAGTGACAGTGGGATATATTATTATTATGCACATCTTGCTTCGTATGCAGATAACATAAAATGCGGGGACAGGGTGAAAGCCGGTCAATTTATAGGATATATGGGAAATACAGGATATGGAGATGAGGGGACAAGTGGAAAATTTCCGGTGCATCTTCATTTTGGAATATATATAAAGGATGGAATAGGAGAAAGCAGCATAAATCCGTTTTATCTGTTAAAAAAACTAGAGAAATGCCGGTGATAATAGTGTGAAAAGTCATATACAAAATATTATTCACACATGGGATTTTTATCTGTGCACACTGGATATAAATCTTATTTGTGAAATATATTTCACACTATGCACAAAAAATGTGTGCAGAAATGGAGATTAAGATGGAAATACAGCTTTGGAAAGAAATATTAGAGCCATATGGTCAGGCAGTGGATGAGCTTGTGGTAAAGTTTAATCATATAAAGAGAGAATATCAGAATGGAAGGATGTATTCACCGATAGAGTCGGTTTCAGGACGAGTAAAAAGCATAGCGAGTATTATGGAAAAAGCTCAGAGAAAGAATGTTAAGATAGAAGAAATCGAGGAGAAGATAGAGGATATAGCGGGAATCAGGATAATATGCCAGTTTGTCGAAGATATAAATACAGTTGTAAAAATAATAAAAAAGCGTGGTGACCTTGAGGTCAAACAGGAAAAGGATTATATCACAAACAGTAAACCGAGCGGTTACAGGAGTTATCATGTTATCGCATATTATACGGTTCAGACTATATACGGTCCTAAAAAGCTTGAAGTGGAAATTCAGATAAGAACGCTTGCGATGAATTTCTGGTCTACAATAGAACATTCACTCCAATACAAATATAAAGAACATATGCCACAGGAATTAAGGAAAAGACTTTTAAGTGCGGCAAATGCAGTTGAGGTTCTTGATAATGAGATGGCTTCTGTTCGTGAGGAGATAATGGATGCACAAAATCACAACAGGCAGAAAGCAAATATTATAGCGGACATAGTCAGAAGTATAGAAGAACTTTATTATGTCGCAAATAAGAGAGAAGTCGAAAAAATTCAGGATGAATTTTATAAGATATATAAACAAAATGACATGACAATGTTGAAGCGTTTCAACAAGCAGCTTGATATAATAGCAGAGACATACAGGGCACAGAGCCTTGAAATTTTAGGGAAAGGATATTAAAAGATGAAGATTTCAAGAGGTGAACTTGGATATTTAGAGTACAAAAAAAAGAAAGCGGTTTTGGGAACGGTGGCAATGGCAGTTATCGGTCTTGCTATATTTATAATAGGATTGTTTTTAAATAAAATGTCAAATAAAAACATATTTACGGTCGTTGCTGTACTTTTTGCACTTCCGGCTGCAAAATTTCTTGTAGCTTATATAGTTGCATTTCCGTATCACACTGTCGGAAAAGAGAGATTTGATAAGATAAAAGCTCATGTTACAGAGGGGATGACACTATACACAGACCTTGTCATAACATCATCCGAAAAGGTTATGAGTCTTGACTTTGTGGTTGTTGGAAATAAGCAGGTAATAGGTATTACAAGTGACAAAAAAGTTGATATTTCCTATATAAGAAAATATCTTACGGACGGTGTTGCAAACTGGGGCGATGATTACAAAGTCAAGATAGTTGAGAGCGAGAAATTGTTCATAAATGAGCTTGATAATGTCAAGAGTGTTGATGTGGATGAGGAACAGGAAGATAATGTGAAGTCTTATATTGTTTCACTTATTGTGTAAAAGAGAGGAAAGAAATATGAGAGAGATTAGCATCACTTCGGTTGATGAGGGACAAAGACTTGATAAGTATCTTGCAAAGTTTATGCCGGAGGCTCCTAAAAGTTTTTTTTACAAGATGATGCGAAAGAAGAATATTGTGTTAAACGGGAAGAAAGCGGCAGGTATGGAGAAACTTGCGGCAGGTGATGTTGTGAAACTTTTTCTTGCGGATGATACGATTGATAAATTTAGGGGCATTGCCGGTGCAGAAAAACAGTATATATCAAAGGCTGATACTACATCAAAGAAGCAGAGAGTTAAGCTTGATATTATCTTTGAGGATGAGGATATTCTTGTTGTAAATAAGCCTGTTGATATGCTGTCACAGAAAGCAGATAAGAATGACATTTCACTTGTAGAGCACATCACATGGTATCTTGAAAGTCAGAAAGACAATGAAGATAAGGAATTTCAGGGTTTTAAACCTGGGATTTGCAACCGCCTTGACAGAAATACGAGCGGTCTTATTGTTGCGGGAAAATCAATAAAAGGTCTTCAGAGCATGAACGAACTTTTCAGGGAGAGAAAACTTAAAAAGTATTATCTCTGTATCGTAAAAGGAAAAATTACCAAGTTTAAGCGTATTGACGGTTATCTCACAAAAAATGAAAATCACAATACGGTTACTATCTCAGATAAAATGTCAGAGGGGGCACACCGCATTATAACAGAGTATGAGCCTCTCGGACAAGGTATGTTTCAGGATGGATATTACACATTGCTTAAAGTTCATCTTGTGACCGGAAAGTCGCATCAGATACGAGCACATTTAAAGAGTATAGGTCATCCTATTATTGGAGACTCAAAATATGGCTACAAGGATGTTTACAAGATTTTTAGAAAAGAGTTTGGACTTAGACACCAGCTTTTGCACGCATGGAGACTTAAACTTGGAAATGATGAAAAAGTACCTGAAAAATACAGGGATAAGGTTTTTGAAGCGGCACTGCCTGATGAATTTTTGAATATTCTTAAAGGTATCGGGATAGACAACAGATATTTTTGCAAGTAAAAAGGTAAGGTATTTAAGAAAGGAAATATAAATGGGATTGTGGAATTCGAGAGGACTCAGAGGTTCTATGCTGGAGGAGGCGGTAAATTTCACAAATGAAAAGTACAGTCAGGAAAATCTTGCACTTGTGCAGAAAATACCGACTCCGATAACACCGATAGAGATAGACAAGCAGAGCCGCCATATCACACTTGCATATTTTGAGCAGAAAAGTACAGTCGATTATATAGGTGCTGTTCAGGGCATACCGGTGTGTTTTGATGCGAAAGAGTGCAGGACAAAAACATTTCCGCTTCAAAATATACATAGTCATCAGATGGAATTTATGGCTAAGTTTGAAAAGCAGGATGGAGTTGCTTTTTTTCTTGTTATGTTTACAGGTGAGAACAGGTGCTTTTATGTGCCGTATCGTGATATGAAAGTATTTTGGGACAGAGCAGGGAATGGTGGCAGAAAGAGTTTTAAAATGGAAGAACTTAGAGAAGAATATGAGATAGAGATTACAAATCAGGTGTATATTCATTATCTCACACAGATAAATATGGATCTTGCGAAGAGGGAGGAATAGTGTTAAAAATGAGTAAAGAGATGAAAGAAGGACTGATTTCTCAGGGAGTAGATTATAATACGGCACTTGAGAGATTTATGGGAAAAGATGATTTGTATGAGAGATTTCTTGTAAAATTTCTTGACGATGAAAATTTCAGTAAACTTGGAGAAAATATTAAGGCGGGAAATGTTGGGGAGGCATTTAAATGTGCTCATACCTTAAAAGGCTTGTCAGGAAACTTAGGATTTGACAATTTATTAGAGGAAGATGCCCGGATTGTTGAGATTTTAAGAAGTGGTTCTTTAGACGGTGTTGAAGAATTATATGAGATACTTAGAGAAAAGTATCAAAAATTATGTGATACAATAAAAAAGTGTGAGTAGGATTTTGAAAATATCATATAATCAATATTAGATACACTGTTATAAATTAAATATATTATATATAAAAGCTGTATATCATTAGAAATATATGATATACAGCTTTTTGATACTATCAGGAAAATAGTAAAACAAGCCTGCGAATATATGCTTGGTATTTACGGAGGCAGAATTGTTTTGTTTATTATGACTTCATATCTGTTTAAAGATGAAGTACACGCTCTTTTATCTCCTGTGTTCTGCCCTGATTCCAGAATTGGGTGCCGATATATCCACAGGTTCGTCTTGCGACATTCATCTTATTCTGGTCGGTATTGCCGCAATTAGGGCATTGCCATATAAGTTTGCCGCTTTCATCTTCGACGATTTCTATCTGACCATTATAACCACAGCACTGGCAGTAATCACTTTTAGTGTTAAGTTCGGCATACATAATATTGTCGTAAATATATTTGACTACTTCAAGTACGGCATCAATGTTGTTTTCAAGGTTTGGAACTTCAACATAGCTTACTGCTCCACCCGGAGAGAGTTTTTGGAACTGGGCTTCAAATTTTAATTTATCAAAAGCGTTTATAGGTTCAGTTACATGAACATGGTAGCTGTTTGTGATATAATTTTTGTCAGTGACACCCTCAATTATGCCAAATCTTTTTTGTAAACATTTGGCAAATTTATATGTTGTCGATTCAAGCGGAGTTCCGTATATACTGAAATCAATATTTTCCTCAGCTTTCCATTTAGTGCAATAATCATTAAGTTTCTGCATGACTTCGAGTGCAAAAGGGGTTGCATCGGGCGAAGTGTGCGATTTTCCGGTCATATAGCGTACGCACTCGCAAAGTCCGGCATAGCCAAGCGATATTGTTGAATAGCCATTATATAAAAGTTTGTCTATTTTTTCGCCCTTTTTAAGTCTTGCTAAGGCACCGTTTTGCCAAAGGATAGGTGCAACATCTGATAATGTGCCTTTGAGTCTGTTGTGGCGGTACATAAGTGCTTTCTTGCAAAGCTTCATGCGTTCATCAAATATCTGCCAGAATTTATCCATATCTTTTTCTGATGAACAGGCTATATCTACAAGATTTACGGTAACGACACCCTGATTGAACCTGCCGTAAAATTTAGGTTTACCGTTCTCGTCATGATAGACCGTAAGGAAAGAGCGGCAGCCCATACACGGATAACAGTTGCCGTCTTTAAGGTCAAGCATGACTTTTTCAGAGATATAGTCGGGAACCATTCTTTTTGCGGTACATTTTGCGGCAAGTTTTGTCAGATACCAGTATTTTGAGCCCTCTGTGATATTATCTTCTTCAAGCACATATAGAAGTTTTGGAAAAGCGGGTGTGATGTAGATGCCTTTTTCGTTTTTCACACCGAGGATACGCTGGTTCAATATCTCCTCTATGACCATTGCAAGGTCTGTCTTTGTTCTCTCGTCTTTTGCTTCATTGAGATACATAAATATAGTAACAAAAGGAGCCTGTCCGTTTGTAGTCATAAGCGTGATAACCTGGTATTGTATCATCTGTACGCCACGCTTTATCTCGTCTTTAACTCTTATCTCGACAACTTTTTCAACCTGTTCATGAGTATAATTTATTCCTGCGGTTTCAAATTCAGCAGTTACCTGTTTAAAATATTTTTTGCGGCTCACATCGACAAACGGAGCGAGATGTGCAAGTGAAAAACTCTGACCGCCATACTGTGAACTTGCTATTTGTGCGATACTCTGTGTTGCGATATTGCACGCAGTGGCAAAACTTTTTGGTGTGTCTATCATAGTCTCGCTTATGACAGTGCCGTTCTGGAGCATATCCTCAAGGTTTACAAGGCAGCAGTTGTGCATATGCTGTGCAAAATAATCTGAGTCGTGAAAGTGGATTATTCCCTGTTCGTGTGCTCTGACAATATCCTCAGGAAGTAAAAATCTTTTAGTTATATCCTTGCTTACTTCACCAGCCATATAGTCACGCTGGACGCTGTTTACAGTAGGGTTTTTGTTGGAATTTTCCTGCATGACTTCCTCATTGTCACATTCGATAAGACTTAAGATCTGTTTGTCAGTTGAATTTGATTTTCTTACAAGTGCCCTGTTGTAGCGGTAGGTTATATACTTTCTGGCAAGGGCAAATGCACGCTTGTTCATTATCTGGTCTTCGACAAGATCCTGTATCTCTTCAACATTTAAGGCACGGTGCATTTCTTCGCATATACTTTCAACATTTGATGCTATTTCAGCTATCTGTTCTTCTGAAAGGCGTTCCATAGTCGGAACTTCTGTATTTGCTTTACTTATTGCAGCGATTATCTTATCTGCATCAAACTCATTTTCTGAACCGCTTCTTTTAATGATCTTCATAATATTCCTGCTTTCTTTAATGGATTTCATGTGCTCTGAATGTTACATGATGTAATACATATACCGGTGAAAATCAAACCGGCAGTCAGTCTTTATTATTTTTTTTGACTTTTGTATTTATATATCCAATCATCTCCTTTACTGATATTGATGATTTATTTTTTGGAATAAATCGCATAGTTGGGAATGCATCCACAATACGCCTGTTTCCCATGAAAAAGTGTTTGTTTTTTAACAGAGAACGGCTTTTTTCACGGTAATCACTTAATTTTTCTTCAATAAGGCGTAGCTTAGGTTCTTCAATAACAGTTTCTTTTAAGGATGCAAGTTTTTCACGGATATTTTCTATTTTTTCACTTAGACCGATTTTTGCCAAGAGGTCATCTTTCAATGAGTTAAGCTGTAATTCCTGAAACTGCTGTTCAAGTTCCTGTCTGAATGTGTAAAGTGTTTCCAACTGTTTTCTGAAATTAACAGTTTCAATAATTGTGTATGTCAGATCGGCAAGTGAAATCAAGATAAGAACTGCAAGTATTTTTAGCCCTGTTGCCTCGGGTATAAGACCAATAAGCCATATTGCAAACGGTTCAAGGACATCAAACAAAAATAAAGTCAGAAATCCCCAGAACATAGAGGGGATAATGGCAATCCTGCCGTTTAAATTGTAAGGGGCTTTTGAGTAATCCCACCATTTAGCATGAAAAAGTTTTTCAAGCATATAAGATGTGAGGTATTCTATAACAGTAGCAATAAGCATGCCGAGAGCGTATAGTAGTGACGGGTGACTGGAAATAGGTCGTAAAAGTACATAAACAAGAGTAGCACCCGTACCGTATAAAGGAAGCATCGGACCGACGAGAAAGCCTCTGTTGACAGGCTTTCCGGTTCTTATCGAAACAAAAGTGCTCTCATAAACCCAGCCTAAAATGCTGAAAACATAGAAATCCATCAGAATAAAGTAAATGGAAAGCCCCAGTATCATAAATAACCTCCAAATATATTTTAGAAAAATACAATTTAAGACAGATTTTTCCTTAAAATCTTAATAAAAAGTTTTAATATAATGGTAGCTTTTTTGTGGGTGATAGTCAATACTTGACATTTGGTGATAAAGGTGTTATCGGGCAGGAAATTTCGTAGTAACAGTTCAGCATTTAATTTTCGTAGTAACAGTTCAGTCTTTCATTTCGTATGTTAAAATGTAAAAAATATCTTGACATTAGTATTGAAAGTAAATATAATCAGATACATCTGGGGAGCTTAATGCTGAGAGGGATTTTATCCGACCCATATGACCTGATACAGTTAGTACTGTCGTAGGCAGATATTGTTTATGTGGATTACGGTTTAAAATTTTTGAATATTTATATATAGATAGTTATAAATATTAAAGATTAAAACTTCTGTTTAAATGGTTCACATATGTTTTAAATATTTTGCATGGTCACTCCGGAGACTGGTGTATTACATCAGTTATCCGGAGTTTTTTATGTATAGGGAAATGCTCATAACATAGCGTGATGCCAACAAGAATTGTTTCATAATTCTTGTTGCAAAACGCTGGTTTTGCCATGTTTTAGGTCAACAGAAAAATAATTACGCACAAAAGATGTGTGCAGAAATGAGGTAAAAATGGAATACGCTACACAGATGGATGCCGCTAGAAAAGGTATTTACACAAAGGAACTTCTTGCAGTTGCTGAGGATGAAAAGATTGATAAGGATGAGCTTATAAAGCTTGTTGCAAAGGGACAGGTTATTATTCCTGCAAATAAAAATCACAAGTGTTTAAAGCCGAGTGGAATAGGAACAAAACTTAGAACAAAGATAAATGTCAATCTCGGAACATCGAGAGACTGGACTGATCTTGACATGGAGATGGAAAAAGTTAAAAGTGCCGTTGATATGGGGGCAGAAGCTATTATGGATTTAAGTTCATGTGGCGATACACAGGTATTCAGACGCAAACTCACAAGTGAATGTCCTGCCGTTATCGGAACTGTTCCGATTTATGATGCCGTTGTTTATTATAAGAAAGCACTTAAGGATATTACTGCAAAAGAGTGGATTGATGTCGTAAGAATGCACGCTGAGGACGGTGTTGACTTTATGACTATTCATTGTGGAATAAACAAAGAGACCGCAAGAAAATTTAAGAGAAATAAAAGACTCATGAATATAGTTTCAAGAGGTGGCTCTATCATTTATGCATGGATGGAGATGACAGGAAATGAAAATCCGTTCTATGAGTATTATGATGAGGTACTCGATATATGCAGGCAGTATGATGTTACAATGAGTCTTGGTGATGCCTGCCGTCCGGGATGTCTTAAGGATGCCACTGATGCGGCACAGATAGAGGAACTTATAGCACTTTCTGAGCTTACAAACAGAGCATGGGAAAAAGATGTTCAGGTAATGATAGAGGGACCGGGACATATGCCGCTTAACCAGATTAAGGCAAATATGGAAGTACAGCAGGCAATGTGCAAGGGAGCACCATTCTATGTACTTGGACCGCTTGTTACTGATATAGCACCGGGATATGATCATATAACAGCAGCGATAGGTGGAGCAATAGCAGCTACATATGGGGCATCATTCTTATGCTATGTAACACCTGCTGAGCATCTTAGACTTCCTGATGTAAATGATGTAAAAGAGGGAATAATCGCATCAAAGATAGCGGCCCATGCTGCCGATATAGCAAAAGGAGTTCCGGGAGCAAGAGACTGGGATGACAATATGGGACAGGCAAGAAAAGAACTTGACTGGGAAAAGACATTTGAGTATTCGATAGACCCTGAAAAAGCAAGAAATTATCGTGCATCAGCAAAGCCTGAAAAGGAAGATACCTGCTCAATGTGCGGAAACTTCTGTGCAGTAAAGAACATGAATAAGATTCTTGACGGAGAAATTGTTTCTATATTTGATGAATAATTTTAGGGGATTGTGAAACTTAATCTAAGTTGTAATGATTATGAGGATATAACAGTTGTTATATCCTCATAATTTTATATGAGCAAGTAGTGAAACAAATTGCGAATATCTGCTTTACTAACATTACAAAAGTTTCGCAATTATATTATTTACATTTTTGTTATATTTTTATGCTTATCAGGTGTTATAAATATCTCATCTGCCGTTTTTAAAATTTCGTCCCATTCACTTCTGGCGAAGTCATCATATATTGCGACTGTTTTGCAGCCTGCGGCTTTTGCCGAGCGTATTGAATATAGTGCATCTTCATATACGATTGCATCTTCGGGTTTAAAGCCTAGAGAAGCAGCTACATTTATAAAAGTTTCAGGAACAGTCTTATCTGTCTCAAAATCCTGACATGAAAAAAGTTTGTCAAAATATTCTAGGATGTTAAGCCGTTTAAAGGCAGCCACGGCACATTGTACAGGTGATGCCGATAAAAGGATAATTGTCTCACCGGTTTCATGAATTTTTTTCAAAAGTTCTGCCATATCCGGTTTTGCCGGTATTTCATTTTTATATTTATTAAAAGAAAAATCATAAATATCTTTGATTATATCGTCTATCGTTTTATTAAGTCCGAGTTCTATAAAATATTTTGCGGCATTTTCAAGTGTGTATGCCTCTATAAGTTTGTTTACATCATCGTCATGTGGAATATCATATGAGTCAAGATAATCCGATGCTATGGTAGACCACATTGGCATTGAGTCGAGTATCGTACCGTCCATATCAAAAATATGCAGCTTGTGAGTTGGGTTCATTGTTACCTCCAAAATTTTTTTATTTAACTACATCTTTCATAATTGAAACAAGTTCTCTAGTGGCTTCGCCGGGGTCATCTGCTCCAAAAAGTGCGGAGATTACGGCAACTCCGTCAATATCGGTTCCCTTAAGTTTTCTGACATTAGAGTGGTCGATACCACCGATTGCGACAACTGGAATGGAAATGCTGCTGCATATTTCCCTAAGTGTGCTAAGTTCAAGTGGTTTGGTGTCTTTTTTTGTGCTTGTGTTAAAAACCGCTCCTGCACCGATATAGTCAGCACCGAGTTTTTCTGCTTTCTTTGCAAGTTCAACACTTGGTGCCGTCATACCTATTATCTTGTCATCACCGAGAAGTTTTCTTGCTTCAATATAATCCATATCTTTCTGACCGATATGCACACCGTCAACACCTGACTCGATAACGGCATAAATGTCATCGTCTATCACAACGGGAACATTATATTTTTTTGCAATCTCTTTAATAAGGACCGCCTCTTTTACAAGTTCATCATGTGGCATATTTTTCTCGCGTATTTGCAAAAAAGTGGCACCGTTCTTAAGAACTTCATCAACCTGCTGTTCAAGTGTTTTTTCACCTGTCCAATGTCTGTCTGTTATTGCATATACAAGCATGCTTTCTTTATTTGCTTTCATTTATTTATCCTCATTTCTCATTTAATTTACTCGCAGTATCTTCTCAAAACGGGTTGTTTCGGCTGTATTCCCGATAAACTGTTTCTATTTTCTCGTCGTACACACCGTGTACGCATACATACTTTGTATGTATTGCGAAAATGTCATTATATATCAAAAATCCATTTCAAAATTCTTCGTTCAGAAGATTCCGAGAGTACATTTTATCATTTTTAGCGAAGCCTGTTACATTCATAATGTTCATGGGTTTCGAGGCAGTTTAAAATCGTATCAAAATGCTGTTCGGGACTGCCTTCATCAAGAACAAGGTCGAGAGTGACTGCAATATTATTCAACATGGTATCGTTTAAATATTGCCTGAGACTAAGGAATATCAGCCGCTTGTCATGGTAGCTGTCGGCATCAAGAAATATCATAAAGCCTTTGGCAGCTATCTGTTTATCGGAAAGTCTGCCGGTTAATTTTCGCTCAACCTGTCCAGATAAAAGAATATCGGTCATTTCTTCATCTGATATGGAAATATCATCAGATATAAAATCGTCCTCACTTACCTGTGGTGCATCTGTGTTTGAAACGACATTTGGTGAAGATATTTTGATGTCATTTTCACTATTATGTAAAAATGTCGTGGTATTTTTTATATCGTTGTCCGCAGATTTGATAGTTTCGGTTTTATTCTTATTATATGTGTTGATGTCAATATCAGGACTGTCATCAAAATTTATCTTTTCAAAACGGTAAGTCTGCCCGGCATCAGGATGTTTTGAAGTGTCAAGTTTTTCGGTAAACATTGACAGTGGGCGTACCCAGACTTTAAAAGGAGGGTACATTGCCTGATAAACCACCATAAGACTTTCGTCTTCACTGTTTGTTGCAATGGTGCGTATCTGGTATATCTGTCCTTTAAAGTGTCTGTAGAAATCTCCTTCGTGTATATTTATATCTGTCATTTTAAACACGACCTTTCAAAATAATTAACTATAGAATGTAATTTTTATTTTATCACAAAATTCATGTCAGGTGAAACGAAAAATAAATTAAAAAAAATCCATATTTTGTGAATGTTTTTGAAATCTTATGAAAAATCATTAAATCACAATTTTTGTTATAAGAAGTGCACAGAAAACTTAGGAATGATTTGTGAAAATATTACATAGAAATGTATTTGCAAAAACAATATAATACATTACACTTATAGCATTGCTGAAAAAAATGATTGACAAGTATTGAAAAACAATATAATATAGATGCTAGGAACATCTGTTCGTAAAAGGAGGATTAGAAGATGGCAAAACCAAATATTGATGAAAATAAGTTAAAAGCGTTAGAGTCAGCTATGGCACAGATAGAGAGAAACTACGGAAAGGGTGCGGTCATGAAGCTCGGAGACAATGCACATCTTAATGTGGAAACTGTACCGTCAGGTTCCCTTTCACTTGACATAGCTCTTGGAGTAGGCGGTGTTCCAAAGGGCAGAGTAGTTGAGGTATATGGACCTGAGTCAGGTGGTAAGACTACGGTTGCACTTCATATGGTCGCAGAAGTACAAAAAAGAGGCGGTATAGCAGGATTTATAGATGCAGAGCACGCACTTGACCCGGTATATGCAAAAAAGATAGGTGTCGATATTGACAATTTATATATATCACAGCCTGATACAGGTGAGCAGGCTCTTGAGATTACGGAGACTATGGTTCGTTCAGGTGCGATAGACATAGTTATTGTGGATTCAGTTGCGGCACTTGTTCCAAAGGCTGAGATAGAGGGAGATATGGGAGACAGTCATGTAGGTCTTCAGGCAAGACTTATGTCACAGGCACTTAGAAAACTTACGGCTATCATAGGAAAGACGAGTTGTACGGTTATATTTATAAACCAGCTTCGTGAAAAAGTAGGTGTAATGTTTGGAAATCCTGAGACTACTACAGGCGGTCGTGCTCTTAAGTATTATTCATCGATCAGGCTTGAGGTAAGGCGCGGTGAACAGATAAAGAAAGATGGTGAAGCCATCGGAAACCGCACACGCATAAAAGTTGTTAAAAATAAAGTTGCACCTCCATTCCGTGAGGCAGAAGTTGACATTATCTACGGTGAGGGTATATCAAGAGAGGGCGATATACTTGACCTTGCTGCAAAAGAAGACATAGTAAACAAGAGCGGTGCATGGTATGCATACGGCGGCAGCAAGATAGGTCAGGGCAGGGAAAATGCCAAGACATACCTTAAAGAACATCCTGATGTTATGGCAGAGATAGAAGAAAAGGTAAGAGAAAAATTCTCAAAAGAAACCAAGACAGAGGATGAGGAAAGTGTATTTGTTGATGAGCAGGCAGAGGTTACGACAGAAGCAGATAATAATGCCGGTGAGACAGAAGCTTAGGATATATCATGGCGATGATAGAAGATAATAAAGACAACAGACAAAAAAGTGATGAGATATTAAAGGCTAAAAAAAGAGCAATGCTTATATTACAGCATAATGACAGGACAGAGTGGGAGCTTACTGACAAACTTAATAAGGCAGGTTTTTCAGAAGAAGCCGTGGAAAGTGCGGTTGAGTATGTCAGAAGCTTTCATTATATAGATGATGAGCGTTATGCGAAAAGATTTGTTGAGATATATCATGAGAGCCGAAGTATAAAGAGAATGAAACAGGATCTTTATAAAAGGCATATAGCAGACGAGTATATAGAGCTTGCACTTGAAAATATAGATTATGATGACAGTACGGCACTTAGAAAACAGATAGAAAAACTCGGCATAGATGCAGATATGCTCGCTTCATTATCATATGAAGAAAGTCAAAAGATTATTGCAAAGCTTTACCGCAAAGGATTTTCATTAGGCAGCATAAAAGATGTTTTATCTGAGCTGAAAGAAGAAATATAGTAGTTCCGTCTTGAATTTCATATATTTATAAATTAGCAAACAAGCTAATTGTATTGCAAATTATCTTTTTATGGCTGAACTGTTACAAAGAAACAGATAAAAAATCCAAAAAAACACTTGACAAGCGCATACTTGCTTATTATACTAAGTGAGTATGCGTTTTTTGCATACATGAACTTTTTAACTATAAACATAGGAGGTGAAATTAATGCCAACATTTAACCAGTTAGTAAGAAAAGGAAGAAAGGCCTCAACAAAGAAGTCTAATTCTCCTGCACTTCAGTACACTTACAATTCTTTGAACAAGAAAACAGTAGCACAGAGCTCTCCACAGAAGAGAGGTGTTTGTACTGCAGTTCGTACTGCTACACCTAAGAAACCTAACTCAGCTCTTAGAAAAACAGCCAGAGTTCGTCTCTCAAACGGTATCGAAGTAACTAGCTACATTCCGGGTGAAGGACATAACCTTCAGGAGCATAGCGTAGTTCTTATCCGTGGTGGTAGAGTAAAGGATTTACCTGGTACAAGATACCATATCGTTCGTGGTACACTTGATACAGCAGGTGTTGCAAACAGAAAGCAGGGTCGTTCTAAGTATGGAGCAAAGAGACCTAAGAAGTAAGATTCACTAATTTGGAGAAGTGCCGGATTAATTTCACATAATTAACCTGGTGCGGACACTTAAAAATTGTGAGTACCGATGAATTAATGATAGTGATACGAGAATGCAGTGTCGGCTGTTAGTATCGCTAAATAATGTTAAGGAGGGAAGTAACGTGCCACGTAAAGGACATATACAGAAAAGAGACGTGTTAGCAGATCCAGTTTACAAGAACAAGGTTGTTACTAAGCTTGTAAACAACATCATGTTAGATGGTAAAAAGGGTGTTGCTCAGAAAATCGTTTATGGTGCATTTGATGAAGTTGCAGAGAAGTCTGGTAAGGACGCTATTGAAGTATTCGAGGAGGCTATGAACAATATCATGCCACAGCTCGAAGTTAAAGCTAGACGTATCGGTGGTGCAACATATCAGGTACCTATCGAAGTTAGACCTGACAGAAGACAGGCTTTAGCTCTTCGTTGGCTTACACTCTACTCTCGTAAGAGAAGTGAGAAAACAATGAAAGAAAGACTTGCTAACGAGATTTTAGATGCTTCTAACAATACAGGCGCATCTGTAAAGAAGAAAGAAGACATGCATAAGATGGCTGAAGCTAATAAGGCTTTTGCACATTATCGTTGGTAAGGAGGTAAAGAGTCTTGGCTGGAAGAGAATATCCACTTGATAGAACTAGAAATATCGGTATCATGGCTCATATCGATGCCGGTAAGACTACATTAACAGAGCGTATCTTATATTACACAGGTGTAAACTATAAGATCGGTGAGACACATGACGGTGCCTCAACAATGGACTGGATGGAGCAGGAAAAAGAAAGAGGTATCACAATCACTTCTGCTGCTACAACATGCCATTGGACACTTGAAGATCATCATAAGAAGAAAAAAGGTGCTTTAGAGCATCGTATCAACATCATTGATACACCGGGTCACGTAGACTTCACAGTTGAGGTTGAGCGTTCACTCCGTGTACTTGATGGTGCTGTAGGTGTATTTGATGCTAAGGCTGGTGTTGAGCCTCAGTCAGAGAATGTATGGCGTCAGGCTGACACATACAATGTACCACGTATGGCATTTATCAACAAAATGGACAAGATGGGTGCAGACTTCTTCATGTCTGTGCAGACAATCATTGATCGTTTGGGCAAGAATGCAATCCCTGTTCAGATTCCGATCGGTAAGGAAGATGACTTCATCGGATTGATTGACTTGTTCGAGATGGATGCATATTACTATAAGGATGACAAGGGCGAGGATATCGAGATCACAGAGATCCCGGATGATTTGAAAGACCTTGCTGATGAATGGCATAGCAACCTCGTAGAGAAGATCTGTGAGTTGGATGACGACTTATTAGAGAAATATCTTGAGGGTGAAGAGCCATCTATCGATGAAATGAAAAAAGCACTTCGTAAGGGCACGATCGCTTGTGAGGCAGTTCCTGTATATTGCGGTTCTGCATACAAGAATAAGGGTGTTCAGAAGCTGCTCGATGGTGTTGTTGAGTATATGCCGGCACCAACGGATATCCCTGATATCACTGGTACAGATGAAGAGGGTAACGAAGTTGTTCGTAAGTCTTCTGATGATGAACCATTTGCAGCACTTGCATTCAAGATCATGACTGACCCATTCGTTGGTAAGCTTGCATTCTTCCGTGTATATTCCGGTACATTGAACTCCGGTTCTTATGTATTGAATGCTACAAAGCAGAAGAAAGAGCGTGTTGGTCGTATCGTACAGATGCATGCTAACAGCCGTAGCGAGATCGACAAAGTTTACTCTGGAGATATCGCAGCAGCAGTAGGATTTAAGGTCACCACAACAGGTGATACTATCTGTGATGAGCAGCATCCGGTAATCTTAGAGTCCATGGAATTCCCAGAGCCGGTTATCGAGCTTGCTATCGAGCCTAAGACAAAGAATGATCAGGGTAAGATGGGTGAGGCTCTTGCTAAATTGGCAGAAGAGGATCCTACATTCCGTGCACATACAGATCAGGAAACAGGTCAGACAATCATCGCTGGTATGGGCGAGCTTCACTTGGAAGTTATCGTAGATCGTCTGCTTCGTGAGTTTAATGTAGAGGCTAATGTAGGTGCTCCACAGGTAGCTTACAAAGAGACATTCACGACTGCAGTTGACATTGACAGCAAGTATGCTAAGCAGTCCGGTGGTCGTGGTCAGTATGGTCACTGTAAAGTTAAGTTTGAGCCTATGGATCCAAATGGCGAGGAAACATTCAAGTTCGAGTCTACCGTTGTCGGTGGTGCTATTCCTAAGGAATACATCCCAGCAATCGGCGAAGGTATCGAGGAAGCAGCTCAGGCTGGTATCCTTGGTGGATTCCCTGTACTCGGTGTACATGCAAATGTATGGGATGGTTCTTACCATGAGGTCGATTCTTCCGAGATGGCATTCCACATCGCTGGTTCTATGGCGTTCAAGGATGCTATGAAGAAGGGTAATCCGGTTCTGTTAGAGCCTATCATGAAGGTTGAAGTAACAATGCCTGAGGAGTACATGGGCGATGTTATCGGAAGCTTGAATGCTAAGCGTGGACAGATCGAGGGAATGGACGACATCGGTGGTGGTAAGATTGTTAGAGCATTCGTACCATTGGCTGAGATGTTCGGTTATTCTACAGAGCTTCGTTCCAGTACACAGGGTCGTGGTAACTACTCCATGTTCTTCGAGAAGTACCAGCAGTGTCCTAAGAACGTACAGGAAAAAGTTCTTGCAAATAAGGCAAGTGAATAATTTGCCGTTGACGTTGTAAAATGTCGAGAAATCAGAGATGTGCACACATTCTGATGGGAAAAGTTATCATATGAATGGAAATTCATAGAAATATAGAAATCACAGGGCATTATTGCAGAAAAATACTTGAAAAAACAAGCGTTATACCCTATAATAGTGCCCATAGCGTGATTTTGCGCAAACCGTTTGACGCATTGAGCGTCTAGGAATTATAAGGAGGATTTTAGAAATGGCTAAAGAAAAGTTTGAGAGAAACAAACCCCATTGTAACATTGGTACCATCGGTCACGTAGATCATGGTAAAACAACACTTACTGCTGCAATCACAAAGGTACTTGCTGCAAGAGTTCCTGGTAACTCAGCTGAGAACTTTGAAGATATTGATAAGGCTCCAGAGGAGAGAGAGCGTGGTATCACAATCTCTACTGCTCACGTTGAGTATCAGACAGAGAAGAGACATTACGCACACGTTGACTGCCCAG